>ULZN01020870.1_pt1 | contig 15231 bp, 12 predicted proteins | sample 1963091 | NCBI WGS metagenome assembly ULZN01 (sample SAMEA4835889, study PRJEB28245) | human gut metagenome | biome: gut microbiome; material: fecal sample | place: Denmark | collected 2008 | reverse complement strand
TAATATTTATTTGTATAATATTATTAACATAAGGAGATGACTTTATGCCTAAGAAATCAATTGTATTATTACCTGAAACAGAAGAAATACTTGAACAAATGGGGTTACAGATAAAATATGCAAGACTGCGGAGAAAGCTTTCGGCGGAGTTAGTGGCAGAACGTGCGGGAATCAGCAGGGCAACTTTGGTTTCAATCGAGAAAGGGGCATCATCGGTAGCGATTGGATGTTATGCGGCGGTATTACATGCGCTTAATTATATGGATAAGGATTTACTGCTGATTGCCAAAGATGATGAATTGGGACGTAAATTGCAGGATTTGGATTTGCCTGTAAGAAAACGGGTGTCAAAGAAGGGGTAGTTATATGGAGAAAGAAAAGAAAATATATGTATTTGCGGATTTTTTACCTTTTCAAAACGAATTAATTGGTACCATTTATGTATCGCAGACGAGGGGGAAAGAGTTCTATTCATTTGAATATGAGCAAAGCTGGCTGGAAAAAGGAAATATGATGTTAGACCCGGATTTGCAGTTATATAAAGGCAGACAATATATAAATGATGATAAAAATATCTTTGGAGTATTTGCCGATTTCTGCCCGGACAGATGGGGAAAACGGCTTATGAAGCGCAGAGAAGAACTTCGGGCAAAAAAAGTTGGGGAGAAACCGCAAAAACTCCTAGAGAGCGATTATCTTTTAGGCGTATATGATGAAGCAAGAATGGGAGGACTGCGATTTAAAACAGAGCAAAATGGGGAATTCCTTTCAAACGATAAAGAATATGCAACACCACCATGGACTTCTTTAAGAGAACTTGAACAAGCCTCTTTTGCTTTTGAAAATGACGATACAGGTTTGGAAGAAAAATGGTTAAAACAACTAATAGCTCCCGGTTCTTCACTTGGCGGAGCCAGACCTAAAGCTTCAGTAATGGCGCCGGACGGTTCATTGTGGATTGCTAAGTTTCCGTCAAAACACGATGATTTTAATTCGGGTGCATGGGAAATGGTTGTACATGATTTGGCGATAAAGTGTGGATTAAATGTACCGGAGGCAAAAGTTGAAAAGTTTTCCAAATTAGGAACAACATTTTTGGTAAAGCGTTTTGACAGAGTCGGAGAGCAGAGAATTCATTTTTCATCAGCCATGACAGTACTGGGAAAGAAAGATGGCGCAAATGCGACAGATGGAAGCAGTTATCTTGAGATTGTATCATTTTTAAAAGCGGACGGTGCAAAACCGAAGCGGGACTTGGAAGAACTCTGGAAACGTATCGTATTTAGCATGGCTGTATCCAATACCGATGACCATTTTAGAAATCATGGATTTATATTATCTCATGATGGATGGGAGTTGTCGCCGTTATACGATGTAAATCCAGATATATATGGTGAATATTTATCATTAAATGTAGATGCAGATGATTCCAGCATTGATTTTGAGTTGGCAGTACAAGCAGCTTCATATTATGGAATAGAGAAAAAGTATGCAGTGCAGGAGGTTGATAAAATAAAAAATGTGGTCGGGGATCATTGGAAACAACTGGCTAAGAAATACGGCATCAGCCGCGGTGAGATAGAAAGAATGAGCCCTGCGTTTGGGGAATGTGATAAGTAGATAGGGAGAAATTCTTTGATAAATACAGCACTCATCACTAAACAAAACATTTACAATTCCCCACAACTTGCTATAATAAACATTGATTTGTTCAAAACCATGCAGAACAGATATTGCTGAAAATCAGAACAAAAAGGTAGGAATAAACACAAATGGATATTATAGAAAAATTTGGAAATATCGTGGGAAACGAAGCGTTAAAAGACTCTGACAAAGCCCGCCGTCTTCTGCTTGCCGGATACCGGCTTCAGGAGAAAAAACTACAGCTTTTTCCGGACCGGGAGCTTCCACTGTCCGGGCAGTATGCGGCGCGGGTGGTTATGAAAAATATAATTCAGGCACTTGCAAAACCGCAAAATTCGGCAATGATGAGCATTTTCGTTCCGGGAGAGCTTTTAATGGCGGCAGGACTGACACCGTATTCCGTGGAAGCGCTGTCCTGTTTTATAGCAGGTACAAAATGTGAGCAGATATTTTTACGCAAAACCGAGGAAGAAGGATTTCCGGAAACCATGTGCTCATATCACAGAGTTTTTCTGGGCGCGGCGCTGACCGGCATTTTACCGGCGCCGAAATGTATGATTTATACCAATCTTGCCTGTGACGGAAATATGATGACATTTCCTTATTTAAAGGAAAAATACAGCTGTCCGGGCTTCTATATTGATGTTCCATATGAAAAAACGCAGTCTTCAATCAAATATGTTGCAAATCAGTTAAAAGAACTGAAACATTTTCTGGAAGACATTACCGAAAAGAAAATTACAGAAGAAGCGGTGGAAAATGCCGTTACAAACAGCAGAAAAGCAGCAGCACATTTTAAGAGCCAGCTTGATTTGCGCAAAAACCATGACCCGGTGACATCGCTCACCAATGAATTATATGCGATTTTTATGTGTCATCTGCTGGCGGGGTCGGAAACATCGCTTAAATACACCGAGCTGCTTCTTGAAGATGTAAAAAATGCACCGAAGGGAGACGGGCTTCATGTCCTTTGGATGCACATTATGCCGTTTTTACAGCAGCCGGTGAAAGAGACATTTAATTACAGCAAAACCATGCACATCAGCGCCTGCGATTTTGTAGCAGACGGATTCCGCGAAATGCAGGCGGCAGATCCGTATGAGGCAATGGCAGAGAAAATGGTTCACTGTATTTATAACGGAAGTGTTAAAGAAAGAATCCAGATGGCGGAAAAACTTGCAAAACAGACAGATGCAGAGGGTGGAATCCTGTTTGCACACTGGGGATGTAAAGGGACAATCGGCGCATCTGGACTGATTAAAAATGTTTTGGAAACGGCAGGACTTCCGACAATGATTTTGGACGGTGACGGTTGCAATCCGGCAAATACCAGTGACGGACAGGTGTCCACCAGACTTCAGGCATTTGCGGAAATGCTGGAAAAGAACAAGGAGGAAAAACATTCATGATTCATTATGTCTGTAAATATACCCCGACAGAACTGTTTCAGGGCTTTGGAGAAAAATGTGCGGTTTTGGAAGAAATGCCGGAAAATTTTGAAATGTCGGACCAGATTGCCCATGCAAATCTGTGCGGCTTCGGAAAATCTGTGATTCAGGCGGTGCTGGAAGGAAAAGCAGAGGAACTGGTGCTTGTCAACTGCTGTGATTCTATGCGGCGCGTGTATGATATTGTAGAAAGCACCGGAAAATGTAAATTTCTTTATATGCTGGATATTCCGCATGACGATGAGGAATGTGAAAAAGTGAAATTTGCCGCTTCAATCTGCCGGTTGAAAGAAGCTTATGAACAATATTCCGGAAAAAAATTTGATAAATCACTGTTTTTGAAAGCATTTGAACAAAAGGATACCGAAAATAAACCGTATATTGGTGTGCTGGGCGTGCGTGTGAGCGGCGTGCTAGAGCAGATGATTCGCGAAAATATCCAGATGAACGTAGAAAATCTGACCTGCACAGGCGGGCGCAGGCTGGCGGTGATTCCAGAAGATTTGCAGAAAATGGAGGAAGAAGCAATGTTTCTTGCGTATGCAGATACACTGCTTTGTCAGATGCCGTGTTTCAGAATGAACAACAGCACCCGCAGAAACCGGCTGTATCTGGATCCGTATTTAAAAGGAATCATTTATCATACAATTAAGTTTTGTGATTATTACGGATTTGAATATGCAAGTATTAAAAAGAACATCAAAGTTCCGATGCTTAAAATAGAAACGGATTTTACAAGTCAGAGCGCAGGACAGTTACTGACGAGAATCCAGGCATTTTCAGAAACGATAGAAGGTGCGGACGATACCAATCCGGGAAAGGAAATCAGCGAGGAGGCAAAGAAAAGAATGGAATCAGGAGTTTACTATACAGCCGGAATTGACAGCGGTTCAACCAGTACAGATGTGGTCATTTTGGATCAGAACGGAAAAATTAAGTCGACAATGATTATCCCGACCGGTGGCGGGGCAATGATGAGTGCGGAAAAGAGTCTGGAACTGGCGGTGGAAAAAGCCGGCATTCAAAAGGAAGAAATCGTAAGAATCGTGACAACGGGATACGGACGTGCCTATATTGACAGCGGCGATGACAGCATTACAGAGATTACCTGTCACGCAAAAGGGGCACATTATCTGAACCCGCGGGTGCGTACGGTCATTGATATCGGCGGACAGGACATTAAGGCAATCAGTATTGATGAAAACGGCGCAGTAAAGAATTTCCTGATGAATGATAAGTGCGCGGCGGGAACGGGACGTTTTCTTGAAATGATGGCAAGAACGCTCGGACTTTCACTGGAGGAAATGAGCACAAAGGGACTGGAGTGGAAAGAAAATGTTGTGATTTCCAGCATGTGCACGGTTTTTGCGGAATCGGAAGTGGTATCCCTCGTTGCCCAGAATAAAAATGTGGCAGACATTATCCACGGCTTAAATGTTTCTGTCGCTTCAAAAGTAGGGGCGCTTGCCGCCCGCCTCGGAAAGAACAATCCGGGAGAATATATGATGACCGGCGGCGTTGCCAAAAACAAAGGAATCACCAATGCCCTCGAAGAAAAGCTCGGCGCAAAGCTGTATATCTGCGATGAGGCACAGCTTTGCGGTGCGCTGGGAGCGGCGCTGTTTGCGTATGAGAAGTGCAAGAAGGGGGAATAGGATACAGCGTAAAAAAATTATGGAGTAATGATTTTTTCTGAACAATACTGCATGGCAAAATCTATAAATAACTGGGCACTGTGACTTAAAAAATTTTCTTTTTTCCATATAATTCCTATCTTTACATCAATGGACGGTTTAAGAGGAATTCCAACATATTCTCTAAAATGTGGCAGCATATCGGAGAGAAGAAAACAGCCGCAGTTGCCTTTATCAACAAATTTCAGCGTAGTATATAATTGACTGCTTCGCATAATAATGTGAGGACTGATATTTAATCCGTCGAATCTGTTTTTTAAAAGTTCGTTCTGCACAGAATCTACATTAAACATGACAAGTTTTTCATCTTTAAAATCTTCAATGGTCATGTATTTTTTCCCAGACATAGGATGATTTTTAGATACAACATACACAAGCTGTTCTTTAGCGAGAACACGGCTTTCAAATTTATCAATATTAAACTGTTCCATATTAACAATAGCGAGACCAAGCTTTTCTTCCTGAACAAGATTACATGCACGTACAGAACCGAACTCATCTAATTCTATCTGGATATCAGGGTGATGTAATTCAAATGCGTTAATTACCTCAGGAAAAAATATAGTGCTGAACATAGGTGGGATTCCTATTTTGAGAATAGGAATGCGATTGCCTAATTCTAAGAATTCATTCTGCATTTCTGTACTGTGTTTTAACAGCTTCTTCGCTTTTTCATAAAATACTTCGCCGGAACTGGTCAGTTCCAGATGATTTCCGTTCCTTGTAAACAGAATAATATTAAATTCAGCTTCTAAATCTTTTATGGCAATGGATATTGTCGGCTGTGTCACGAAAAGTTCTTCGGCAGCTTTAGTGATACTATGAGTGCGGCAGGCTGTACAGAAATATTTTAACTGGTTCAGTGTCATAGTGCAGTTCCTCCTTCAGGTATGATCTATCCTATATTCACAAATTCGCGCTGACGTGCGCGCGTCCTGCTTTGCAGAACGATTTGTATTTGTCCGCTAATAGTATTTGTGTTCATTATATCATAAAAAATTTTTATTGAAACATAAAAATCATTAAATTGTTTTTTTGTTAGAACAGACTTATACTTTAGTTACATTAAAAATGTGTCCGGACAAAAAGCTAGCAAAAAATAATTTGTGAAAGGGGGAGGCAAAATGTCTCAAACAACAATAACGTTACTGTTTCTATTGTTTGCTGTAATGAGCTTTATACTTGAAAAGATTCCGCTTGGCCTTACAGCTACGATTGTTGCACTGGGGTTAAACCTTACCGATGTACTTACGGTAAAGGAAACATTTGCAGGATATGTAAACAGCAATGTAATATTGTGTGTCGGAATGTTCGTAGTCGGACAGGCACTCTTTGAAACGGGCATGGCGAATAAAATCGGAGGTATTGTTACTAAATTTGCCAAGTCTGAAAAGATACTTATTATTGCGATAATGTTAATCGTAGGGGTTATGTCAGGGTTCCTTTCAAATACCGGAACAGCAGCAGTACTTATACCTGTTGTCTGTGGAATAGCAGATGAATCAGGATATTCAAGAAGCCGCCTGTTAATGCCGCTGGTATTCGCGGCAGCCCTTGGAGGAAACCTTTCAATAATCGGAGCACCGGGAAATCTTATGGGTGTAAATGCACTTGAAGAATTAGGACTTTCAACAAGCTTCTTCATGTATGCACCGATTGGAATACCAATGCTTATATGCGGAATTATTTATTTTGTTGTAATAGGATGCAGACTTCTTCCGGATAAGAAGACGGTCACGGAAGATGCGCCTGAGCAGACGAGAGATTTTGGCAATGTTCCGAAATGGAAGCAGGTAATGTCACTTATTGTGTTAATTCTTGTTATTCTTGCCATGATATTTGAGGACAAGATAGGAATTAAGATACAGATTTCAGCTTGTCTCGGAGCAGTAATACTGGTACTTACAGGTGTTATATCTGAGAAAGAAGCATTGAAGTCTATTGATTTAAAGGTTGTGCTGTTATTCGGCGGCTCACTTGCACTTGCAAGTGCTCTTGAGAAAACAGGAGCAGGAACACTGATAGCAGATAAGATTGTCGGAATTATGGGTTCTAATCCAAGCCCTACAGTTCTTCTGCTTGTGATATTTGTAGTTACATGTGTACTTACAAACTTCATGTCCAATACAGCAACAACGGCACTTATGGTTCCGATTGCCGTATCACTGGCAGAGAGCCTTAGTGCAGACCCAAGAGCAGTAGTAATTGCTACAGTTATTGCGGGATCATGTGCATATGCAACACCAATCGGAATGCCGGCGAATACAATGGTAGTCGGTCTTGGCGGATATAAGTTCAAGGATTATGTAAAATCCGGACTTCCGCTGATATTCGTATCATTTGTGTTGTGTATGATTTTGTTACCAATATTATATCCGTTCTATCCATAAGATAAAGCGGAAATTAAAAATGTTACAAAACAAGGAGGCAAAAATCCTCTCCTCGTCAAGGGACTCGGATTTTGCTTCGCAAAACAAGGAGGCAAAAATCCTCTGCTCCTGCAAGGGCAGTCGCATTTTGCTTCGCAAAACAAGGAGGATTTATATGAATAAAGAACAGAGCGTAAAGCTGATGACAGACAAAATGGCTAAGTTTGTTGGCCATATCGGTAAGAAGTTACCGGATGATGTAATTGCAAAACTTGAGGAACTTGCAGCACAGGAAACAGCACCGCTTCCAAAGGTATTATATGAAACAATGACGAAGAATCAGGGACTGGCAGTATCACTTGATAGACCGAGCTGTCAGGATACGGGTGTATTACAGTTCTGGGTTAAATGTGGAACAAACTTCCCGCTGATTAATGAACTTGAAGATTTGTTAAAGGAGGCTGTTGTACAGGCAACATTTGCAACACCGTTAAGACATAACTCTGTTGAAACATTTGACGAGTACAATACTAAGAGAAATGTTGGTAAGGGAACTCCGACAGTATTCTGGGATATTGTTCCGAATGATGACCACTGCGAGATATATTCATACATGGCAGGCGGCGGCTGTACACTTCCGGGCAAGGCAATGGTTCTTATGCCGGGTGCAGGTTACGAGGGGATTACAGATTTCGTGCTTGACCAGATGACAAGTTATGGACTGAATGCATGTCCTCCACTTCTTGTAGGCGTAGGTGTTGCAACTTCTGTTGAAACGGCGGCACTTCTTTCCAAGAAGGCACTTATGAGACCAATCGGTTCACATAATGACAATGAAAATGCTGCTAAAATGGAGAAGCTGCTTGAAGACGGAATCAATGCTATCGGACTCGGACCTCAGGGTATGGGCGGTAAATTCTCTGTTATGGGAGTTAATATTGAAAATACAGCAAGACATCCATCAACAATCGGTGTAGCTGTTAATGTAGGCTGCTGGTCACACAGACGGGGTCATGTGATATTTGACAAAGACTTAAATGCAGTATGTGATACACATTCAACAATAGACCTGAACGCATAGGAGGATTAGAAAATGGTAGAAATCAGAGGCGATAAAAAGGTTCTTGTTACACCGGTAAGTGCCGAGGACTTAAAGGATATTAAGATTGGTGACATTGTATGGCTTGACGGAGATTTAATGACATGCCGTGATGTTGCGCACAGAAGACTTGTAGAATATGGCAGAGAGCTTCCTTACGATATTAAGGATAAGGCAATATTTCACGCGGGACCTATCGTAAGAAAGATTGAAGGAACAGATAATGATTACGAGATGGTATCTGTAGGACCGACAACATCAATGCGTATGGAGAAATTTGAATATGAATTTACAAAGCAGACAGGTGTCAGAGTAATTGTAGGAAAAGGCGGAATGGGACCAAACACGGAAAGAGCATGTAAAGAATTCGGCGCAATTCACTGTGTATTCCCTGCCGGATGTGCCGTAGTGGCAGCAACAGAAGTTGAAAAAATTGCTGAACATCACTGGGACGAACTTGGTATGCCTGAAACATTATGGTGCTGTAAGGTTAAGGAATTCGGTCCTCTTATCGTATCAATAGATGCCAATGGCGACAACCTTTTTGAACAGAACAAAGTGACGTTCAATGAGAGAAAAGAAGAAGCCAAGAAAGCAATATATCCTAATGTCAAATTCATAAAATAAATAAACTTAAAAACAGGGGCGGCAGACCAATCAGGTCTGCCGCCCTAACTTCTTGTGCTGATAATAAAGAATGATTCAAGCAATACAGTTAATAAAAAATTTACAATTTCATTGCACGGTAAACAGTGAAAAGGTATAATTATTACAATTAAGTATATTACCAACAAAGGAGAGGGCTTCAATGGCAATAGTTGATGTTGTGCGCTTTGACGGTTAAAAAGCCGGGATTGGTTCATTTATAAATATCCGTCAGAGGAACTTGTCTTGGGAACACAGCTTATTGTCCAGGAGGGACAGGCGGCGTTATTTGTTTGCGGAGGTGTGGTTGCAGATGTATTTTATCCGGGAACGCATACGCTTTCAACAGATAACATTCCGATTTTGAAGAAATTAATCAATTTACCTTTTGGCGGAACGACTCCGTTCAGCGCAGAAATTTATTTTATTAACACTACAGTGAAACTGGATATCAACTGGGGCACATCGGAACCGATTCAGTTGATTGACCCGAAGTATCATGTAAAATTAAGAGTACGTGCTTTTGGACAAATGGGCGTGAGAATTTTAGATGCTGCCACATTTTTTAAGGAAGTTATCGGTGGCATGCAAAAAGACGATATTGTAAAAGTTGATAAAGTCAAGGAATATTACAGAAGGATTTTAGTGGTTAAGGTAAAATCCGTAATTGCGGACACGATAATTACGAATAAAATTTCAGCACTTGAAATTACAACGAAGCTTGAAGAATTATCGGACAAGCTTGAAGAACAGATATTGCCTGAATTTAAAAATACGGTTTTACGGTTGTTAATTTCTTTATTCAGTCCATTAATTTCCCGGACGAGGATTTTAAGAAAATTAATAAGATTCTTGAAGATAACGCAGCTTTTGAAATCATGGGTGATGCGCGCTATGCAACGCAACGGTCATTTGATGTATATGAAAGCGCAGCAAATAACCAAAGCAGCGTTGCGGGAGTGTTTGCAGCAGGCGGAATCGGATTCGGCTCAGCCATGGGAATGGGCGCTTCAATGAACCAGACAATCGGCAACCCCATTTATAAAGAGGAAATGAAGGAGTGTGTATCCTGCCACGCAAAGATTCCCGCCGGTTCAAAATTTTGTCCGGAGTGCGGATTTAACAATAGCGGAATTATCTGCGAATGTGGTAACAAATTAGCACCCGGTACAAAATTCTGCCCGGAATGTGGGAAGAAAGTGCAGTAAGGGGAAAGGCATGTACACAGCGTGGAATTCCGATTAATCGGGCGAGGTCTATTAAGAGTAGTGTTGCAGTAGGTATACTGGTAGTTTTTCTTTCGGGATTAAGTATTACTTTTTTATTTTGGATGATTAATGAGGACATTTTTAAAAAATATGTTTTTAATGAATTTATTAGGGATTACGATGAAGAATTAGGAAAAATGCAGCGAGGGAAAAGAGCAACAGCATCTTTTTCGGATTATACTGCGGTGTTGGATGGACAACAAAGGATTACATCTTTATATATGGGCGTAAAAGGTAAGTATGCCAGAAAGCAAAAATTTACAAAGGCTCACAAAGCCCGAAATACCAAGAAAAACTAAGAAATGCGAGGTTATGCAACAATGATAAAAGTACTTTTCATCTGCCACGGCAGGGCTTTGGGTACAGTTATAAGCGGCGATGAAGTGCGATAAAACGGAGCAAATCGTGGTGGAGTGATAGGAAAGGAACTACGGTTTTTATACGGATGACAAGGTGGAGGAAAAGAAAATATCTTATAAAAGTTCAATAATGTAGAATGAATTTAATCTATATAGTTTGTGCTGAACATTACAAGAAAAACGCTTGTATTCACAGTAACTGTTAAACACATAGTAGGTATGTGAGATACCTCTAGAGTTTGTGTGTGTGAATGAATTAATAGTGTTTTGCGTAAGTGATTCAGGGTTTTTAATGTGTCTACTCTTTAATAATAATATTACAGCATTTTTCATGTTTTGATTTATAATTCGTGATTCTATAGTAATCTCCTTTCATTGACCAATGAGTAAAATATTGTTATAAATCCTTAAAAAATGAACAAAAACCGTGTTGACCAATAAGCTTTTTGCGGGTATAATAATATTAGAAATTGATTCGGAGGTTGTAATATGAATTTTAGAGAGTTGGAATCCAATTTTAAAAAGAATGTTTTCAGAAATGAAGATGATATAAAAATACATTTTCATTCGGATATTGTAAAACCTCTTTTGATTGAGTTAAATCCAGATATGTTGAATCAATATAAAAGTGAGGATGTTTTAATTGCAGGTGGAAGAACTGATGCGACATTCCAAAATATTTCTTTTGAATTAAAGAAAGAAAACTATTTTTCTAAGGAAAAGGGAGTAAATGAGGCTCTTTATGGAAGAAATGACACAGATCATGGACTCTATGATTATATAATAAGTAATTCGGGAATAAGTGTCAATGATAAAGAAGAAATTATAGTGAAAAAAATAATGAGAGGTATTGGCGTTGGATTTGATGGAAAGAAATTTATATTTGCACGTTTTATTCCCTCATCACAAAGAAACAAATTAAATACAAGGAAAGTTAAAGTAGAAATTGAAAAAACACTAAATTTGGGATTTATATACGAAATAAAGGATTTTCAACCTGGTTTAAAAAGACTTGCATTGTTGTTAAAACAGCAAGAAAAGAGAAGCTTGACAAAAGCAACTCTATGTTCTGCTATTCACCCTAAAAGTGATTTTGTAAGAAATTCTATTAATATATTATATCAAAATCTCAGAAATAATATTGATACAACATCCAATTCGTTTAATAACAGAGTAAAAACATTATTTGATGAGTGGGATAGAGTATTCGGAGTGATGTATGGTGATGACGAACAAGCAACAGATTTTACAGAAGTATCTTCCAAAATAAGAGAAATGTATGGTATTGAGAAAGAAATGGATATTGACAGTAAACAATATTTATTTTCCATGCAGACATTTTTTAATATTTTTTTGAAAATATTAGTGTATTCATTTTTGGCACAACTTGTTGATCCAATGTTTACAACACAGCAAGAGTTAACAAAAGATGAAATAAACGATTTGTTCGATGGACAATCGGATGATAGCTGTAAATTGGTAAATAATTTCTTTGAATCGCATTTTTTGGAATGGTTTACATTTACGAGCAACATCAATAATCCGGATGATAGTTTTGACGTTCAGCTTGTTAATCAAACTATGAAAGAAGTTAATAAATTTGATTTAAGCACTTTTGTTTTGCGGCCTGAGAATGTCCAGGATATTTTGCAGGAAGTTTATATGGGACTTATTCCACAAGAGATGCGTCATTTAATGGGTGAGTATTTTTCACCAGATTGGATTGTGGAGCATGCACTAGATATGGTTGGATATAATGGAGATATTACAAAAACTTTGATTGATCCAACTGCAGGTTCTGGACCATTTTTAACACAATCAATAAAGCGTATTATTAAAGAAAAAAACGGTGTTCTTTCAAAAGATGATATTATTAAAATTACTGAAAACATTGTCGGATTTGATATTAATCCGATATCAGTTGTAGCGGCTAAAGCGAATTATATATTAATAACTTTTTCAGCGTATTTTGATAATTGTGATGAAGAGTTTGGCGCTCCCGTAAGTATACCTGTTTTTATTGCGGATTCAATTTTAGCGCCCGTTGTTTATACTGAAGAGAATGATACGACGCTTAAATTAGAAACAACAGTTGGTCCAATTGAGATTCCCAAATTTGATTCATTTGTGAAAGGAAATGAGTTTCTAAAACTGTTAAGTCAATCCATTGATGATAGAGGCTCATATGATGTTTTTGAAAAACTTGCTCTTGGTAAGGGATTAATACAAGAAGAAGACTTAGGTGTTGTTAAGGCGTTGTTTTCGAAACTAAAAGCATTACATCGTGCTAGTAAAGATTCATTTTGGCCTATAATCTTTAGAAATAGTTTTGCACCGGTTATGATCCGAGATAAATTTGATTTTGTTGTGGGAAATCCACCCTGGATAGCATGGAAAGCAATGAGTAAGAGTTATCGTGCTGGAACATTAACAATATGGCAAAGCTATGGTATTTTTGAAAAGAATGCTTATGACAAAAAGACAACTCATGATGATTTTGGTATGGCAGTCACATATGTATCTGTAGATCAATATTTGAAAGTTGGAGGATCAATGGTATTTTTATTACCAGCATCTTTTTTGAAATCAACAAAAGGTGGTGAGGGATTTAGAAAATTCAGCATAATTCGGAATGGGCAGAGCATACCTTTTAAGGTTGAAGAAGTACATGATTTTTCATGTGTTAGTTTGTTTACTATACCAACGGTAGCTATTAAGTTTAGTAAAGGAACGGAAATGACATATCCAATGAATCGATATAGATTTTATACACAAATAGGTAGAAAATCGAAAATTGATTCTCATGCAAACTGGGATTATGTTCAATCAATTTTAGAATATTGTGATAAACTTGCACAACCGGTAGACAAGGAAGATGCTCAATCTGCTTGGTTGACGTTAGAAGATATGCGATTTGCTAATAATGTACTAAATCCAAATGTAGAACGTTCTTATAAAGGACGAAAGGGGATAGAACCTGCAGGTGCAAAAGGTGTTTATATTTTGAAGGAACCTAAAAAGGCAAGAAAAGGATATTTGAATATTGAAAACGATATGTCACGCCAAAGAAGACAGGATATAATTGATAAAGGAGTTCATAAAGGGTGTATTGAAGAAACATACATATATCCAATGTTAGGTGGACGTAATATAGCAAAATGGTATGTGAAATCTAATGAATTTATGCTTGTGCCACATACTGCTGAATTTAAATATGGAGTTCCTGAAGGAATTCTTGCACTAGAAACACCGGAAACATTCCAATGGCTGAATTATTATCATGATGAATTGCTGGATACCCGAATTCAAAATGGAAAGTTTTTTAATAAAGATACGCAGCCTTTTTATAGATTGGATAATGTTGGGACATATACTTATTCACCTTATAAAGTTTTATGGAAAGAGCAAGCGGGTAGTATGTCTGCAGTAGTGGTATCAAGTTATTATGAATCGGTGCCAAATGCAAATCGGGAATTGTTTTCAGAAGATAAACCCATTGTTGTTGATTCAAAAGTGCTTATGTTAGATGTTTATGAGGAGATGGAAGCATATTATGTGTGCGGCATAATTAATTCGCCTAGTATAATAGAAGTTGTTGATGGATATGCAATTTCTACCAATAGGGGGGTTGATGTCTTGAAGTACATTGCAATTCCTAAGTATGATAGTGATAATGATTTACATACGAAAATAGCTGATACTTCCAAGAAAATTCATCAAAAGAAAAAAGAAAAGGGAGCATGTGCTAACGTTTGTGAGTTGGAATCAAAATTGAACAGGATGATTCATATATTGTTTTCTTAGGAGGTAAAAGTGAAAAATTTGCAAGTTGATTTTAATGCGCCATTAAATGAGTTGGATTCTGAAATTCAAACATATGGATGTAGACAAAATAATCCAGATATTTGCGGTTCTAACGGCTTAGAAGGTATTTGCGCATTTGCATCGTCTGATTGTTTGTGTAAAAAACCATCTAGATCATGGAAAAAACAGTATAACAAATTAAAGGAGAATAGTTAGGTATGGAAAATACCAATTCAAGTACCATGTAGATGGCAAGGCGCATTTTGTGTACAGTTGGAGATTAGAGCCTACGGATAAGCTGCTGGCAGGAAAGAAGCCATGCTTATCACTGAGGGAACTTGAAAAGCAGATTGGTTATGATCTAGATTCACAAATGCATCCGGAAGGAAGAAGTATGACGGTTGAGGAATTGGTAGAGCGTTATTTATCTACCAGGATTGGAGTCAAACCGAATACAAAATCCAATTACAATTTTGTGAAAAACCTTATGAAGAAAGAGGATTTTTATTATAAGAAGATAGGCGATGTAAAAACTTCGGATGCAAAGCTGTTTCTGATAAAGCTGCAGCAGGATGGGAAAAGATATAGTACAGTGAAAACAGTCCGGGGCGTATTAAGGCCGGCTTTTCAAATGGCGGTGGATGACGATGTGCTCCATAAAAATCCATTTGGATTTGAACTTGCGGGAGTGGTGGTGAATGACAGTGTTACCAGGGAAGCGTTAACGCGGGATCAAATGCGAAAATTTCTTAAATTTGTTCATGATGATAATGTATACTGCAAGTATTATGAAGTTGTGTATATACTTTTTCATACAGGTATGCGCATTTCGGAATTTTGTGGTCTTACAATTAAGGATATTGATCTAGGGAACAGGATTGTGAATATAGATCATCAGCTT
>ULZN01049617.1_pt1 | contig 15233 bp, 10 predicted proteins | sample 1963091 | NCBI WGS metagenome assembly ULZN01 (sample SAMEA4835889, study PRJEB28245) | human gut metagenome | biome: gut microbiome; material: fecal sample | place: Denmark | collected 2008 | reverse complement strand
CTTCCCGGGTGTCTGTCTCTTAATGAATTAAATAGTAAAAAAATAAGCTATTAACTGTGCTCTGGCTGAGAATTTTTCATTTTCCAGTAATTCTTTAAGCTGTTTTTTATCTGCAAATAATGGCTGAATATATTCGTCCGCTTCCGTCTGCGGATTGAATTCACCTTCTACTTCTGCTATAACAACCCTTGCTGATGAATCACTTAAATCGGGCGCTGCATAAGCTGGCGGAAGTATTTTGCAGATTTTTTTAATGTGCAATCCAGTTTCTTCTCTAAGTTCCCGCCTGGCACATTCCTCCACTGACTCATCACCTTCAGAATGTCCTGCTGGCATATTGTAAATAAACTGGTTTACACCCATACGGAATTCTCTCAACAGCAAAAGCTCATCATCCCGGAAACCAACAATCACAACACCAGAGGCATTCTGCCCAATCTCCTCTGGTTTTTCATAATCGAAATTACTTACCATTTCGTAGAGTTTCTCGTTGCCTTCGGTATTCGTATAATTCAGTGTATAACTTTTCAAAAAACATGTATTTCGGTTTTTAATCATAGAATTTAATACAGGAACTTTCTTTTCACACATAATAATCCTTTCTAATTTTTGATTTGCCGCAGGCAAAGCCTGACTCCAGAAAGAGAAATAATCCATATTTGTGGCTTCGGAGCAAGGTTTGGATGCGAGCGCTTTAAGCGAGCATTCAAATCCTGCGACTAAAGTCACAAATATGGATTATTTCTTTTTCTGAGGTCGTCTGTTCACCTGAGTAAGCCAGAATTAATCCAGCATCTCCTTGAGAATCTGATTAACCATCGCTGGATCTGCTTTTCCTTTCATTGCTCTCATTGTCTGGCCTACGAAGAATCCCATAGCTTTCTTCTTACCTGCTTTATAGTCTTCTACAGACTTTGGATTGTTAGCAACGATTTCTTCAATTACTTTTCGTAATGCACCTTCGTCGTTGACGGTCTTTAATCCGTTTTCCTCTACATAAACTTCTGGATCTACGTCCTCGTCAAAGATTGCTTCGAATACTTTCTTAGCTACTTTACGGTTGATTGCTCCAGATTCGATCATTTGAATCATTTTTACAAGGTTTGCAGGGCTGAAATGGATGTCGGATGCTTCCATTTCTTTTTCTTTTAAAAGACGCATAATGTCTCCCATGATCCAGTTGGATACTTCTTTGGCTGCTGCACCAAGTTCGATACAGGATTCAAAGAGATCAGTAAGTGTCTTATCTTCTGTAATGATATTGATGTCATATTCAGGAAGTCCGAACTGTTCTTTGTAACGTGCCTGTTTTTCATCACGGAATTCTGGCTGACGGCTGCGGATTTCGTCTAACCACTCGTCAGAGATTACGATTGGAGTAAGGTCTGGTTCTGGGAAATAGCGATAATCCTGTGCGTCTTCTTTAGAACGCATTGGGTAGGAATATTCTTTGTCATCATCCCATCTTCTTGTTTCCTGTACAACTTTTTTGCCATCTTCAATTAAGTCGATCTGACGTTCCATCTCGCCCTCGATTGCTCTTGCGATTGCGCTAAAGGAGTTTAAGTTCTTCATTTCTGTTCTTGTTCCAAACTCTTCTGCTCCCACTTCGCGAACGGATAAGTTGACGTCTGCTCGCATGGAACCTTCCTGAAGCTTACAGTCAGATGCTCCAAGATACTGGATGATCATACGAAGCTTTTCAAGGTAGGCGATAACTTCTTCTGCGGAACGCATATCTGGTTCAGATACGATTTCAATTAAAGGTACACCGCTTCGGTTAAAGTCTACTAAAGAGTTACCTGTTGATGGGTCATGTACTAACTTTCCTGCATCTTCTTCCATATGAATCTCGTGGATTCGTACATTTTTCTTTCTGCCATCTACATCAATTTCTACGTGACCGTTGCGGCAGATTGGAAGATAGAGCTGGGAAATCTGGTAGTTCTGTGGGTTGTCCGGATAGAAATAGTTCTTACGGTCAAACTTGCAGTACTGAGTGATTGTGCAGTTTGTTGCAAGACCTACTGCTGCCGCATATTCCACAACCTGCTTATTGAGTACAGGAAGAGAACCTGGCATTCCGGTACATACAGGACATGTATGTGTATTTGGCGCACCGCCGAAAGCTGTGCTGCATCCACAGAAAATCTTTGTTCTTGTGGCAAGTTCTACATGAACTTCGAGACCAATGACGGTTTCATATTGTTTACTCATTCTATTTTTCCTCCTTTCCGCTCAGACTCCAGTTTGTAAATTCACGGCTCTGTTCAAATGCATATGCTGCACGAATGATATTTTTCTCTTTAAAGCAGTCACCGATGAACTGGATACCAATTGGAAGGCCTTTGCTGTCGAGACTTCCCGGAACACTGATTCCCGGAAGACCTGCAAGGTTTACGGAAATGGTATAAATGTCTCCAAGATACATTTTGATCGGGTCACTTAAACTTTCACCAAGCTTTGGTGCAGTTGTTGGAGCTGCCGGTCCTAAAATGACATCATATTTTGCAAATGCTTTATCAAATGCCTGTTTGATCAATGCTTTTGTGCGAAGTGCCTTTAAATAGTATGCATCGTAGTAACCAGAACTTAATACGAAAGAACCAAGCATAATTCTTCTCTTTACTTCCGGTCCAAATCCTTCAGAACGAGTCTTTTTATACATATTGTGAAGTCCTTCGTAACTTTCTGTACGATAGCCGTATTTTACACCGTCAAAACGGGCAAGGTTGGAGCTTGCTTCTGCAGAAGCGATAACATAGTACGCAGGAATCGCATACTGAACAAGGCTTAAATCAAACTCCTCTACGATAGCACCTTTTTCCTCCAACTTCTTTGCTGCATCAAGAACGGCTGCCTTTACTTCCTCGTCAAGGCCTTCTCCCATATAGTCTCTGGGAATACCGATACGCATTCCCTTTACATCATCTGTTAAGGCAGAAGTAAAATCATAATCTTCTCTCTTTACAGAAGTAGAATCTTTAGGGTCATGAGAAGCGATTGTTTCAAGAATCGTTGCACAGTCTGTCACATCTTTTGCCATTGGTCCAATCTGGTCAAGAGAAGAACCGTAAGCGATAAGACCGTAACGGGAAACAGTACCATAAGTAGGTTTCATTCCAACAATACCACAGTAAGAAGCTGGCTGACGGATAGATCCACCTGTATCGGAACCTAACGCATAACTACATTCACCTGCGGCAACGGCAGCGGCAGAACCGCCTGATGAACCACCTGGCACATGTTCTGCATTCCACGGATTCTTTGTCGCTCCATAATGAGAAGTCTCTGTTGTACTGCCCATCGCAAACTCATCCATGTTTGTCTTACCAATAATAAGGGCACCAGCCTTCTCAAGATTCAAAACTGCTTCTGCTGTATAAGCTGGCTCAAAATTCTCAAGAATCTTAGAACTACAAGTTGTACGGGTCCCCTTTGTACACATATTGTCTTTGACTGCAACTGGTACACCGGCAAGAGGGCCTGTAAGAATTCCATCATCAATCTTCTTCTGGAGTTCCTCTGCCTTTGCCTGCACTGCTGCTCTTTCCTGTACCGTTACATAACAGTTAAATTTATCTTCTAAAGCGTCAATCGCATCCATAGCCGCATTTGCAGCTTCTAAAACAGATACTTCACCCGCTTTGATTTTCTTACCCAGCTCAACGGCTGTATAATCCATCAAACCCATGCCTTTCCTCCTAATCAAAAGTCTTAGGAACTACGAAAGCTCCTTCTTTTGCTTCTGGCGCATTCGCCAGAATCTCGTCTCTATCATCTCCATTGGTCACTACGTCTTCTCTGAATACGTTATTTACAGGAAATACGTGACTCATTGGCTCTACTCCACTGGTATCAAGTTCATTCAATGTATCAATATAGTCAAGCATATTTGCCATATCTTTCTTTGCCTGTTCTTTCTCTTCATCGGAAAGTTCAAGCTTGGCAAGAATACCGACATATTCGATTGTTTCGTCTGAAATTATATTTGCCATATTTCAATCTCCTTATTATTTTTACAACTGTCTCTAACTTTTGAATTTATCATATTTACTATGCATAATCAAGTGATTTCTGATTTGCAGGGGGAGGGAGGAATACACAGACGAAGCCGCAGCCCCTGTAATATGTAAAAATGCTTCGTTTCCCTGCGCCCAAACTGCTCATCCGCAATTTGGACTTGCTCTAAGGCGCATTTTTACATATTACAGGGGCTGCGGCTTCTGTGTATTCCAATCCTACAAATCAGTTGAAAAGATTTGGGGATGGGGACAGGAGAAATAGGAATCGTGAAAAATCACTTCAATACTGTAATTATAATTTATATGTCAATCTTTAATATCTCATTTCCCGTAAATCTACAACCTGCTGATAAATCCTCCAAACCCTCCAACATGAAATCTGATTTTACTTCTACAGCCAAAGACAGCTCCCCCAAAGAGACGATAGCCTATATTTGTGGCCTTAGAGCGAGGATTGAATGTGAGCCTATAAGCGAACATTCAACCCGCAGGGATAGAGTCACAAATATAGGCTATCGTCTCTTTGGGGGGGCGTCTCCCTGCGAACTAAAACAGCATTTCTTCCACTTCTATATGTGTTGGAAGTATCGTTTCCACTTTTACTTCTTCTCCCTTTTTATGCTCCGGACGAAGATACTGGATTCCATTTCTAAGATGTGCTTCAATAAGATTTAGTACATAAATATTGTCAAACCGATTATAAATGGATTCGCCGCCTAACCCTGTCAGGCAGATCAACTGTGTATTTGTTTTGTCGGCAAGATTCATTAATGGTTTTAAAAGATGTTCTGCATTAGTCTGGGCAAATGGATTGTCCATCAATAAAACTTTGCCTTCATTTTTGTCCATGAAAATGTCAGAATCATCTTTTCGCATATAGTCAAGCAAACTTGATAATATGACAAATGCAGACAGGAAACCTTCTCCTCCTGAGTTTTTTGCTACCTGATTCCAACTGATCTGCTGTTCCCTCTGTTCTTCAATTTTATAAAGCTGAATCTGAACATTTCCAGTTCCCACCACAGTATCATATAAGTTTTTGCTTGTAACTTTTCTTCCGATATATTCCTGGGCATTTTCGTTATTCTCAAATAAACGGATACCTTCTTCTGTGATTTCGTCCACAAGATCACTTAAGCGGATGCTATATAATTTTTCATTATCTTCCCATACCGGTAAAATGACTTTTAGCATTTTTATTGATTTTTCCCGTATTTTTATTGTAGAATTACGTCCTATCTTCTCAAGGTTTTTATGAATATTCTGGACATAATCTTCCAGAAGTTCCGTTACATTTTTCTTTTCTGTTTCTACCAGAGAAATATCTACTTCTAACTGCTTCATAAGTGAATCATAGGATTCCAGGGTGATGTTTAACTGACGTAAAACTTTCGCTGCATTGTCACAGACTTTAAGCATATTTTCAAGAGGCGTTTTATAACTTGCATCCTGAAATGCTTCCTGTCTCGCGATTTTATTTAATGTCTGTGCAAGAGTTTCTCTGCATTTCTGAACACATCTAATTATATCATTATAATCTCTGATCAACATTCCCTTAAAATCACGCAGTTCCTTTTCACTCATTTTTTTGAAATCCTGCTCAAAATGAATTTCTTCATCTGCGGAAAAATTATTATATTCAGAAAGTGCTGTGAGATTCTCTCTGTATTTCTGTATTGCTTTTTCAGAAAATGCTATTTTCCGCTCTAATTCGCTGAGTTGATACTTCGTCTGGTTCTTTGCACTTTCTAAATCTTTCTGGCTGATTTTTTCTTCTTCTAAAGGATTTCCTTTTCCACATTCTGATACTATCTGCTTTAAAATTCCTTCTAACTGGCTGTTTAAAATTCCTATTTTTTTATCTTCCTCATTTAGCAGATTTGCTTTTCGCTCTATTTTCTTATCGTAATCTTCTAACTCTGCCTCCTGGTAAAGCTGCTCTCTTTTGTCATAAATGATATTTTGCCATTCTGAGTTTTTCAGATTATATTTTTGACATAGTTCCCGTAATTCTCCGGAAGATTTGTGGTAGCGGGTCAGGGCTTTTTCTTCTTCTAATTCTAACTCTTTTAATTCCTGGGAAATGTCTGCAGTAACCGCTTCATATCTCGCTTCTAATTTAAGAACTTCCTCCTCACTTGGAATGATCTTTACACCTGAATTATTATCTGTCCTCAACGTAGAATCCGCACCTAAAAGCTTACCTGCTTTTACATTTCTATTTATCTCCTTATACGCTGCAAACTTCTGACAGGAATTCTGAATAGACTCTTCCTCCCTGAACAGATTATTCTCCTGTCCGCTAAGTTCTCTATAATTTTCTTCAAGCTGGCTGATTTTTTCTTCTGTAAGATGTTGGCGATTTTCTAATCGTTCTTCTTCTCTTTCATATTCCTGAAGCTTCTTATTATTTTCCTCATACTCTGCATATGCCGTTCTAAGTTCTTTAAATGCGCGTTGTCTGGCTGCCTGTGATTCAATTTTCTTTTCCAATTCCCTAAGAGTTTTTTGCAGGATTTCAAAGTTTTTCTTTAAGATTTGCTTTGTATCTCTTGCCTGCTGTATATTCTGGAAAATGTCTTCTTTTTCTTTCTCCAGTTTTTGCAGTTTTTTCTGTATTTTATCCCAGTTTTCTTTGGTTACTGCCTGTCTTTTTATCACATCAAAACGATGGAAATAGTCTTCATATTCATTTTTACAGATTTGCATCGTTTCCTGAATGTCAGCAATATCTTTTTGCTTTTGTTCTATCATAATCTCCATTTTTTCTTCATCCAGAAGATTTTCATTAAACAAAATATAAAAATGAATATCCTGCATTTTTACAAAAGATTGTGTTCTATCTAACTTTATAGATTCAAGATTTTCCCTCTCTATAATGGGTATCGGAAATGAAGTATATGTCTCTCCGTTTCCTTCTGATAACTTTTTTAGTTCCTGACGAGTTAAAATAAGTGCATATGGCAAAAATGGATTTTTGCTTACAATTTCTTTATTTTTCTTCTCTGTAAATCCATTCTTTTTCAGCCACTTCATTCCATATACAACTGGAACATCTAATTTTTCAAATTCTTCTTTCAAGTTGTCTGGAAGTTCCATTACCCGACCACTGACTAAGAGTTTATACTCTTTTTGTAATGCATCTTCTTTCTTTTCCAGCGTTCTTCTCCTGCTACTAAGCTCCTGCATTTTTATTTTGGCCTTATGGAGAATTTCTTCTCTGGCAAAAAGCTTTTCTTCCGGCAATTCAAGATATTTAAGAATGTCTTTTCTTTCCTCAAGCTCCTGTTCATATCCCTTTTTCTCTTTTTCTGCCTGCTTTATATCACTATCTTTCTGAAAATACTTTTCTCTTTTTTCTTCAATAGCTCTTTCCGTTCTGTGAATCTCCTCAGTCGTATTTTCGGATTTTTCTTTCTGTTCCTTGTTTTCCTGAATGCTCTTTTTCTGCTCTTTATCATACATTTCCTGTTTTATATCAAGCATTCCTGCTTCATATACTCCCAATATATTTCTGGAAAGATTCTCTTTATAATTGGAATTATATTTTATTTCTATATTATCGTAACCCCTGACCAGACTCCGGAAACTTCCTTTACTCTCTGTTATTTTCTTTGTTTTTTCCCGATATTCATTTAAAATGTCTTTCTGCTGTGAAATGTCTTTTCTTATCTGAAGCTTTTGTTTTTTTATTGCCTCCTGTTTTTCTTTATTATCACTTAAGCGATATTCATAATATCCACTTAACTGTCCGCCGATTCTATTTCTCTCCGGCTCTAAATTTTCCTCTTTTGTACGGGAGATTGCAGCTTTTTCCTTTCGAATTTCCCATTCCTGTTTATCCTCATTAACCATCTCCTGCTGTTTTGCACAGAGAAATACATGAACTTTCTTCTGTATTTTTTCTTGTTTTCTAAGAAGCGATTCTTTCTCTAAATCTATCATCTCACGATTGCTGGCATGATTTCTTTTTTCTCTGTTTTTTTCATGAAATTCACAGGATAATTGTTCGTATTTTAAGAATTCTAATTCTTCCTGCAATTTTTTTCTGCCCTCTTCTTGCCGTTCCCGCTCTATTTCCGCTTCTTCATACAACACATTTAATCGTGCTATAAAAGCAGCGATTACTTTTTCCTGCTCTATCTTTTCTCCCTCTTTTACAAGAAAATCTTCCGCATTTATCTGTATTTCTTCAGCGGCTTCCTTAAATTTCTGAATGGCATCCCTTCTCTTTAGCTGCTCCTTAATATTCTTATATTTTCCGGCATATTTTTCGAGTATTTCCTGAAAATTTTTAACTTTATTTTCCTCTTTATTTAACTTACTTTCAACAGCCTCTAAAAACCATTTCTCTACCAGTTCTTTTTCTGTCCGACAATCACTGAACAGTTCTGACAATCCTGATTCTTTGACATTAACCTTTCTTATAATCGTCTCCCATTCTTTATAATTAATCTGATACTCCATCAGTTTATAAAAATACTGTCTTGACTGTGCCGGGCTGCTCATATCGTAGCAAAAAAAGGAAATCTTCTTATCTTTTTTATAGTCCTCAAAAAGCTTTCTGCAGGAATTATAGCTTTTTAACTTCATCGTTTTTTCATTTTGCTCTACTACTGGCAAATGGTGAATATCCTGCATACAAGGCTCTTTATATTCACTAATAATTGCCATCATTTCAAGCGCATCTGTTTTTTCCTCACTAATCTCCTGATTTTTCCGAACCATCAATCCCGTAAGAACATAACCCGCTCCACCATCAAGCAGCCACTCCACCAAAATAAAAGAAGGCTTCGCTGTTGTAAAATAGCTCTCAAACGGTCTGTCCTTTGTTTTTTGCTTGCCTCTATGCACAAAAGGAGCCGTCATCATCTGTACGAGAACCGTCTTGCCGCCGCCATTTCTCAATGAAAGAAGTGTACTTTTCCCGCTAAACTGCATACATTCATCATTGATTTTCATTGCATTATTGTTATAGTTAAGATTGATAAACCGGACCGCATTAATTTTGCTCATTTTCAATCACCCCCAATATATTCTTTACCCTCTGATAATTATTCTGATTTAACAGATTCCAATCCATAAAGCTGTCTAATTTTTTCGTTGTCTTTATCATTTCATCCCGCTCTATATACTCAATAAGTCCCTGTTTTTGAAGGAAAAGAAGAATATTATACAAAAAGCCTTCCTTTGTCGTTTTCGCATGAGAACCTTTATCATCTGACTTTAACGCTTCATATGCATGGCACATATCAGAAAATGAAATTCCCGCAGTATCCATTTCTTCCTCGTTATGCTCTTCCTCATAGGCGGCTCCCTCTCTCAGACGCTCCGACAAAATATTCATAAGTTCACCGGAACGAATATACTCTCTTGCTCTGCTGCTGTTTCCATCACCATCAAAAAATTCTGTTAATAATGTCAGAATAACAAACTGTGCCAGATAATAGTCTTTATTTGTCGCTGTTGATTTACACAACTCTTTCTTAAGTTCCACTCTTGAATACCCCAGGAAATTATTTTCCTCCTGTGGAATCAGATAAATCGTATTACCATAACGCTCAATATCACAGGATGCGGTCTCAGCTTGCGATTTCACAATATTCTGAATATCTTCTTCCTCCGTATATGCCTTGTACAACGCTTGCTCATCTTCTTCCCGAAGCTCGTGTTTTTCCAAAAGATAATAAAATATCTCCTGACTCTTTCTGATATCTTCCATTGTATATGCCATTGTTCGTACTCCTCATTTTCAAAAATATAGATTAATACGTTTAAATCAACTATCAATGTTATCCCTTCCAATCAGCATAAATTATCAAAAACACATATCTATGTATTTGAATTAATTGCTGATATTGCCTTTTTAATCCTGACTATTTCCTAAAAAGCCGTATTAATACATTAGAACAGCGTATTGTTTTCCTCCGATTTTCTTCATCTTTTATCTCTGAAAATGTAATCGCTTCTTCATTTTCCAGCCGCTCTACTTCAATGCTGGTTATATCGTTATTTTCCGGCTGTTCTTCCACTAATTTTAAAATCATTTCGTTAAGCTGAAATCCATCTGGCTGTTCCTGAATATATTCTCTTCTTTCTTTTTTCAGAGTAACGATATCTATCGTTCGATTTCGGATCAGTTCTACCATAATCTCTTTAAATACATCGACATTTGGTATAAAAATCTCTTTTTCTTCTGGATAAATGTCCAATCTCTCCTTTAACTGTCCTAAAGAAACTTCTCCCGTAACCGATGCCTTTTCTAATAAATATTGGAGGCTCTTTTCATAAACTAAAAGCTTCTTTTGTAACTTTTCTTCTTTTTCCCTGCGAAATGCTTCCTCGTCAAAATCCACTTCTTCCTCGGTATCTTTCTCCATTCCGGCATTTACTGATTTTTCGTAAGAAAATGCTTTGTTCAGATTATAAATTTTCTCGGGATTTCTATTAAAAAGAGGCCGTAAAAACATATCCATATTTTCCAATGTATCAGCCTGTTTTAAAACTTTATCATATAAATCTCTTCTCATAGAAAAACGCTGTATCAGCCTTGCCTGTGATAAGCGTTCCAATTCCTCTGTATACAATATTTTTAAATCAAAATGACTGTTCAAGATTTTCTGATGTTCATCAAGAACTCTTGTCAGATACTCCTCAATCACCCGGAGATTATTTAAATCCTGCTGTTCCTTTTTACTTAGCTTGCGTATATTAATATTTTCCTCTTCTAAATCTTTTACACGCTCCTGGATAACTGTCTTGTATTCCTGAAATTTTTTCTTTGTATCCGTAATTGTATTCAGATTTCCAACGAGTACTTCTTCGTACTCATCAACGGAATAACTCAATGCGTTCCTGCGAATCTGGCGCATTGCTTCCTGCACTCGCTGAAACTGTATTCTCATAAGGTTAAACACGTTTTTTATATCATTTACCGCTTTGTCATAACTTTGTTTTTCCAAATGAAGCCTGAAAATAATCTCATGAATATTAAACTTCATATTATCTTCTATTTCCAATGTAGACAAAAGAAGATTATAACCATCATCGGTCAGATAATATGAAGTTCGCCTGACCTCATTCTCCACATAGACAATTTTGTTAGCCACATAACTGATATGCATCTCTTCATATTCATTTTTTTCGAAATCATATCCCCCAAAATACATCGGCCGCCCCTCATTAGACAATACTGTATTCACAATAAAATCCCCAAGTTGATGACATTGTTCATAAGAAATATCCTTTCTTAGATACTGCACATTAATCGTATCTATATAGGTCGCTATATCATCCATCGTACATTTTTCCTCTTTTAGTGACTGCTCCATAATGTAAAGCAACACTTCAAATAGCAGGTTTATCTGTTCATCGAACTTTGTAAATCCATACTGTTTCCATGATAACTTCTGACTGCTGTTCTGTATAATGACAGCATATAGACCTACATTTTTCATCCTTCGAGGAAATTTTTTTAAAAATTCATATTGCATTTTCTCCTTCTCCTGTATAAAATCCATTTAAAAATCCGAAATATTCAAAATCTCCTGAGGAATATAGTATCCTTTTTCCAAAATTTCTTTCATTCGTTTTACCTGTTCCGTAGAAAAATAAGAAAAGAAAATATCTTTTATATTCCTATTCTGTCCTTCTTTTGTTTCTGGAATACTATCCACACCTTTTGCCTTACTTAACATTTTCCTATATCCGGCTTCAAACGGAACAATATTCCACTTTTCACCAAAATCTGCTGACAAATTCTCATAAATCCCGATCCCCTCATAATCCAGATCCCCAAAATAATAAATCTGGTTTCCCGCTGCTTTCATATAAGGTTCCACACACAGGTCAAAGTCCTCAAAACTGCGGAAAATTCCCTTTCCCGCTCCATAGATTAATGTATCTATCTTTATTCCGAGTATCGTCTCATTTCCCTCTAAAAGGCGGCGGCGCATACTAAAGAATGTATCCTTATTCTCTAATATCAGAAGATTTTGCGGCACATTTCTTGTGCGGGAATAATAAGCAAGTGGCTCCGTCGTTTCATAGATATTAAAAAAAGACATCTCCAGCCCGCATCGTTTTAAAATCCGCCTTCCCTGCCCCTTAGACAAGAACTTTTCCCTTCCCCAGATTTCAAAACTTCGTTCATTCGCCGATACTTTAAACTGAAGTGTCTCTTTTCTTTCTTTCAAATATTTATTCAATTGCAATATCCATTCCCGGTCTGCCTCATAACTTTCCAAATGTCTCAGATAATAATCCACAGAAATGTCCGGTATAATCTGATATCTTAATTCTTCAATAAAATTACTATAATCTTTTGTCTCCTCTAACAACCAGTATTCCCGATAAAGAGCTGGGCTTTTTCCATTTAGTCTTGAAGCCTTTACTGGCTTAATCTTCTTTTCTTCCAGCAGGTTTATAATATATTCATATTGCTTTTGATACTCCTGTTCTTTACAATTATCTAACAGTTTTTCGAGTAAGATTTTCTTCATATTTCATCCTTTCAATACGATAGTATCTACAATTTTCAGTTCATTCGGCAAAGGGGGTGAACCTGATTTCTTGTAATAAGAGTACAGTAAGGGGAAGAAAAAATCAATACGAAATTCTAATTTGTAGAGTTGGAGAAATAAACAGACGAACCCGCCTCCCCTGTAATCTATAAAAATGCTTCGTTTCACTGCGTCCAAGCTGCTCATCCGCAACTTGAACTTGCTCAAAGGCGCATTTTTATAGATTACAGGGGAGGCGGGTTCTGTGTATTCTAATCCTACAAATCAGTTGAAAAAGATTGGGGGATGGGGACAGAAGAAATAGGAACTCTGTTAAATTATTTTTCAAACACACTCTAATGTGAGCCATTCAGCGAACATTCAACCCGCAGTGATAGAGTCACAAATATAGGGTATCGACTCTCTTTGGGGCGTCTTTTTGCCTGCGGCAAATCAAAATTTATTTTTAACTACATTCCCGATATAACTTTTATCAGCAGCAACACCAATACTGCCAAAATGATTGGTTTGATAATCTTAACCCCATTATGCATCACCATTCCGGCACCAGTGTAGTGTCCGGCAATGCTAAAACATGAGGCGGCCAGCCCTAATGTCCACAGGATTTTTCCTGCAAGTATAAATGTGATAAGGGCAGATATATTAGAAGCTAAATTAACTGCTTTTACATTTCCTGTAGATTTTTCTAAATCCATTTTAGCAAGTTTCGTAAAGGCAAGTAATAAAAAGGTTCCCGTTCCCGGACCGTAAAATCCATCATAGATTCCAATTCCAAGAGAACAGGCTGCAGCAATGATATACTGCTTTCTTCTTGTCATTCCTTCGGGAACTATCACTTCAAGATTCTTATCTCGAAGAACGCAGAAAGCAACGATTGGCAGGAGAACTACCAATACTGTTTTTAAAATCTCATCGCTGATAATCAGTGCAAGATTCGCTCCGATCACAGAGCCTGCTAATGCACACACTACTGTTCCCGGAACAAAATACCAGTCAACTCTTTTATTTTTTATGAGCCGCCAGGTGGAGACAACCGTTCCTGTACATGAAGATAATTTATTTGTCGCAATCGCATTATGTACCGGCACACCGGCAAACATATATGCCGGCAGAGAAATCAATCCGCCACCGCCAGCGATCGCATCTACAAAGCCCGCCAAAAATACTAACGGGCAAACAATCAAAAATGTTTGTATTCCCATGGTTTTATATTAAATATGCTCGTGAGGACGCCACTGAGAATCGTATTTCTCTGACATCTCTTTTAAAAGCCTATTGTATTCTTTTACATGTTCCTCAGGTGTAATTTCCCCGTTCATCAGTTTCTGTCCAAGCTGTTTAAATGCATTCTCGGAATTCATTTTTTCAACACTCCTTTTGTTTTGTTCTAAAATTTTTACACACGGTTTTTTATTCTATCACAAATCGTAAAGAATGATAAGGGAAAATTTTTAGGATTTTTGATATCCCTCTATAGCCCACTGATGTTTTTTTGTCTTTTTACTATAGTTGATTCCTGCTTCCCTGATATTCTTTTCTTTTTATTTATACCATTGCTGCATCTACTTTTTTATCCTCTTTTGCTTAATGCATTGAACCATGTTATACTTTGGCAAAGGAGGTTTTTCAATATGAAAAAAGACGGTTTTTATTCTTCAGGTGAATTTGCAAAAATGGCGCATATTACGAAAAAAACACTTCGCTATTATGATGCCCACAATATTCTAAAGCCTTCTTATCTGACTCCATACGGTGCGCGCTTTTATTCTGATGAAGATTTTGCCCGCCTGCAGCAGATTCTTTTGTTAAAATATCTGGGATTTTCACTTGATGATATCCGGGAAATGACGATCAATGATTCGGACTATCATTTTATGGCAAATGCGCTGAAACTCCAGCAAAAGCTTGTGCAGGATAAAATCGAACAGCTTCAGCTTGTAGAAAAAGCAATACAGGATACTTCCCGTGCAATCGAAGAAGAACATAGCGTAAACTGGAGCCAGATGCTAAACCTGATTCATCTTACCGGTATGGAAAAAAGCATGAAAAATCAATATCAGAACGCATCAAATATTTCCGCACGCATCCAGCTTCACAGTAAGTACAGCACAAATAAACAAAGCTGGTTTCCGTGGATTTTTGAACAATGCCATATGGAAAATCATTCAAATGTCCTTGAGATTGGCTGCGGTGATGGTTCTTTATGGCTTGAGAATAAGGAAAAGATTCCAGAACAGCTCCATGTTGTTCTCTCAGATATTTCAGAAGGAATGCTTCGTGATACCCGGCGTATGATTCATTCAAATATTCAAAACGCTCGATTTGATTTTCAGGTATTTGACTGCGAACGGATTCCATATCCCAATGACAGCTTTGACCTCATCATTGCCAACCATGTTCTCTTTTACTGCAAACATCTCACTGACGTTTTTCAGGAAATTGCCCGCGTGTTAAAACCGAACGGTGTTTTTATATGCAGCACTTACGGTTCTGAACATATGAAAGAAATCAACGAATTAGTCTCCGAATTCGATGACCGCATCATTCTGTCCGCAGAGCGGCTTTTTGAACGCTTTGGAAAAGAAAATGGAGCTGATCTCCTCGCACCATATTTCCATAATATAACATGGCTGCCTTATGAGGATTCTTTATATGTTACTGAACCAGAAACTTTAATTTCTTATGT
>ULZN01014615.1_pt1 | contig 16262 bp, 22 predicted proteins | sample 1963091 | NCBI WGS metagenome assembly ULZN01 (sample SAMEA4835889, study PRJEB28245) | human gut metagenome | biome: gut microbiome; material: fecal sample | place: Denmark | collected 2008 | reverse complement strand
GGCCCCACAAGCATCTGTAACCTAATCGCTATAAATTATAGCATTTTCGTGTAAATTGTCAATGAAAAGTTTCTATTATAGAGAACACAGTTATTTGCAAAAGTAAATTCCTGTTGGGTGTGGAATTTAACCTTACAAACAGGACTATGGAAATTAACCTTACAAATAAAACATTATATAATAAAATCTGTAGGCAATCCCATTCGCTTAGCATAATCCTTTTCATACTCAAATCGAGTAATCCCTTCAATAAAGAGTTTTTCTTTCGGAGTTGCTGCACTCCAGCGAACATTGAACCTTTTACACATCTCAAAAAAGATGCCGTCAAAAATATCTGCTTCACCGCTGCATCGATCAAAATACCATTTCGCGTCCGAACGAACGGGTTCGCCTTTATAATTGATTGCTGCCATTATAAATTCTCCTTTCCAGAATCGGTCAAATAATCAGAGATAATAGCTAACGACACATCGCCATCAAACATGAAACGTTGAGGTCCACCAACCGACGTTAACGGGATTGCATGATATGCATTGTAATAATGCATTGCTAACTCTGTCGTTTTTGCTTCAAGAGTAACGCAACCATAACAACCGTTGTTTACAGAAAGTGCAATACCTGCCGCAATTAACGCCTTTCCAATTCCATCATACTTTTTATGGCTGACTAACGTAGGATTGCTTTCCGGATGACTTTCCATATATACAATTCTGACTACAACATATTTAGCACGAATCTCATATGCAACGAGTCCAACCAGTTCCCCATCGCATGTTTTAAGCGAAAACTTCTCCTTTTCCTCATCTTGAATATATTCAGTATCCCACTCTGTCTGCCAATGTGGTTCCTGAGTGGTTACCAATACATCTTCTTTTGCCATAATAAAAGGCCCTCCTAATGATATTTATTTTATCATAGAAGGACCTTGCTTAGGTTATTTTACAGAAAAAATTTCACAGGCTCTTTGCATCATCGTTTTTATTTCGCCAGGGTACAGTTATTTGTTTGCATGGTGACTTCTTTCCTGCTGCACGGCATTCGCTGCTAAAAAGTTCTGTATCAAGCGTCAAAAATGCACCTGCAAAACGAACCTATCGCCTCCGAGTTATAAAAAATCGATAATCAGTAGATTCTTAATTCTTAATAGTCCCAGCACACGCATTCCTGAACAATATGCTTCGCAATCCCGTTCTCCTTATGGATAACAGCTTTTTGATAATACTGATATAGTGCGTTCTCCTGAATTCTGTACTCTGCGATTCCCTTTTTCTCACATATTATAGCTACCTCTGCAATAAGTGCCGTTCCAACCGAAGCTATCATTTGATCCTTACATGATATTCCCACGCACACAATATCACTCTTCATATCAGACATAAGATCGTAAATTGCTTTCCGCTGTACATCAGTTGCTTTCCGCTCATTGGATCCAGTGATTGCATAAAATAACATATTCGTCGTCATGCAGTAAACACCATGATCCAGAAATGAAAAAACGGCTTTCAGAAGTGTACGATGTTTAGCATTAAATCTGGTTATAGGCAACATACGCTCTGCAAATTCATCAAAAGTATCAAATTGAGGCATCTTTTGTATAACTTCTTCAGACAATTCCTTCAATGGGTCTTCCACGAATATGTTTAATGTATTTTCTTTTATAATAACTACTCCTCTTGTCGTTAATATTCGATTTTAACGCAAAAGGATTTGCAAATTTCATTGCGATTTCTTAAAGCTGCGACTCCGAAAATGCATCCTGCTCCTGCTGAATCATCAGTTCAACGACCTGCAGGATACGCTGTTGTGATGCAACAGGAAGATTTTCCAGCTTTTTTGAAAGCACTGAAGTCTGATAATCCGGCGAACTCGTCAAGACATCGCAGAACACAGCATCCGCCGGAACTCCAAGCGCATTCAGTAGTTGAACCAGCTTTTCGCACCGCGGAAACGTCATGCCGCGTTCAATCGTAGAGATATAATTGATGGTCACACCCATCTTCTTTGCAAACTCCTCTTGTGTCAGGCCAAGTTTTTCCCTGCACTGCTTAAAACGCTGTCCAATTCGCTTATCAATCATTTTTAATCCTCGTTTCTATTGTTCATCAGTAATACACAGAAATGCTTGGCCTTTTATTTCTTCTGTTCGAAGGAACTTAAAATCCCTCCAACTCGTGCATAGCGAAACAGTAAGTGTGCATTATGATGTAGAAATTCCGTGAAATATGCGGTTTCCTGCTCTGTAAAGCCATCGCACATCAACCATCGATAAGACGGCAGTTCACACCGTGCGGAATCAAAACCACCCATTTTCGGTCGCTCAAAATGGACCTGCACCGTCTCGCTGTTGCCTTCTCCCAATACCCGCGAATGCGTAACTAAGGTTTGATCTGCGAATTCCATATATTCATACATCATAAGCGCTACGCTATATTCTCCTGTATATCGCTATACGTTTAATTCATCTGTTTTGCGTCAGCCAGTTGATCACGCTTTATCCCTTGAGCGGCTCTGGACAGGTCTGCTGTACCCAGCGAAGAAAATCATGCACTGTGGTGTCTTCTATTTTCAACTGCGTCTTACCCCCATTACAAAGCGGAAGTTTAGTGACAACGCCATCCAAATTCACCACAAACAAAAAATCATTTTGACGCGGATTTTCACAATTCCAGATTTCCGAAAAGATACCATACTGGACTAATCGGCCGTGTAAGTATACCATCAGGCCTGCAGACTTGCGATCACCGCGATAAAATCGCCAGTTTTCTGGCATCGGGTTAATCTTTCCAAAAGTATACTGTGCATACACTTCGCTATCATGCTTTACGATATTTGCACGGTCATAGCCCACGTTTTGCTGTGCCCAAATCGGTGAAAGCGCCGTCAAATCAATGATCTGTTTCTGGCCAAGCAGCGGAGTCCATAGCAACTGAATACTGAGATGGCTATCCTCCTCTTCCTGCTGTTCCTTCGGAAGCAACGGTGCATAAGTCACCCGCAGTATCTCAACGAGCATTGCAATCCGTTCTTCATCACTCTCCGTGCCTTCCAATCCGCGCTCAAAAACGCTGCGCGAGAGCATCGACGAAATAATTGTTCCCGATCTTCTCAGACTTTTCAGTTCTTTAGGATTGAGCGATTCAAACGCCATCTGCTCTGCATATGGTGCACCAATGTACGAGCACTCACCATTGGTGGTTTTGGTGCGGATTTCCCACGAAAGATTTTCCGGATCAGCGTTAGCTAAAGCAACCTTCAGGCCCATTCCGCATCTCTTATAGGCCAACGCGCCTCGCAAAGCCCCAACACTAAAAATCTGATCAAAATCCTCCCTGGCCATTCCGTATCCATCGTCTGTGACTTCCAGTGAGAATTCATCAGTATCCGTCTGCACCAGATGTACCGTAATCCTTGTTGCAGCCGCTGCCCGAGCATTATCAATAAACTCGTTGATAATGTCTGCGAAGTTGAGTTGTTCCTTACTTAACACGCTCCATATACCGCAGCATCGAGGCTTAAAAGCGTTTTCCATAGTTTTCCTCCCATTGTGTAATTTTACATTCGCGGTTTTTCGGTTTTCAGGATTTATAAAAATCCTGAAAAGTGATAGAAAAACAAAAAGTATGCAGGTTTTAAGCCTACACACTCGCAAAAATTACACACCAAGGAACAGAATATATCACTTCTTGAAAACTTGTGCAACCTATATTGCGGTCTTAAGCAAAAAAAGGTATACTGTTATTGCGGTGCGGATTTTATCCGTTGTGTAGGTGGTGTGCTCACCTGCGCAGGCTGACAAGGGTTGCCGCCCTTGTCAGCTGCTGTTTCTGTTTTCAATTTATTATATCATGTACGCGCTCGTACATCAATAGTTATATTGCACAATTATGCTTATGAAGATTTTAGTATCATGAAAGGAGGACTTTTTTTGCATATCAGCGAAGCTCGCCGCCGTGCCAATGACAAATGGCGCGATAAATTTGACGAAATGCGTTTTCGAGTTCCCAAAGGACAAAAAGAAGTTATTTCAAATTACGCCGCAGCAAATGGCGAATCAGTAAATGCCTTTATTAATCGTCTTATTAATGAAGAACTATCAAAATTAAATACCTCTGAATGAGTAAAGAGCCGATTTTATCGGCTCTTTACTCGTTTTCTGACGAATCTCTTCCGCTTATTTTACCTTTTGACGATAAAACTTCGTTCTTTCAAGATACCTCGGTATTCTCATATGATATGCCTGCATAAATTTCAGAAGTTCTGCTAAATCATCTGATTTTTCCTTATTCCACTCGCGATATCTTCTATGATAAATCAGCCAGACGCCAATAATATTGTAAAGCAATTCAAACCAATCATGCTCTTCTTCTATCGTATGACCGCAAAGCGCTCGGCATATAATCGGACTTTCAGCATAGTACCGATTACAAGCCTTCCAAGCTGCTGAAACATCAGCCATTGTCCACGGATACTGCTTTTTTCTTCTCCACTCATAATTGCATTCACCCATCAATAGGACCATACCTTTCACGCAAATCTTCCAACTTCGCTTTATCAAAATCCGGATTATCTTTCAAAATACCTGTCAATGATTCCGTTGCGCTGGCTGCAGGCGTATTTTTCTTATCCTTTGTAAGCCTCATCCAAAGACCTTCGCGTTCCAGTTTATCCCGACAGTATTTACGATTGATTTTATTCGTTTGTTTGCGCAATTTCCGAATACCTTTCGGAATATCTGTACAGCCGATGTTCTTCAGATACTCCTGTATCGTACCGATAGAGCCCAGTCTCATGCCACACCGGAACCCCTTAATATAGTCCAGTTTATTCTGCTCACTTTTCTCCGGTAGGTCGATCAACGATGCCCGGATACTCAGATAGTAATCAACTGCTTTATGAAAGTCTGCTACCGTTTCCTGTGCAGTATGCCCCGCAAAGTAAATACTGCATTCTGCATCCATCAGGATACCGATAAAGGTTTTCGTCTCTTCATTATAGTCAACAACGCCTCGGCAGTCACGATATTCGATTACTCGGTTCAGCTGTACGTTGTAACAAGTCTTGGAGTCAGCAATACTATCAGATGCTCGGCAGGCCTGCTCCTGTACCTCTGGAATGCGACTGTTAAAAAGCAGTTCCAGCGCAGCCTTGCATGCCGGTACATACATCTTGCAATCCCAGTCCAGAAACTCACCGGTTATCTGCATAGAAATACCGTTGGGACCGCTCACCACCACCAGATTGTAGTCATCGTCCAAATAGCAATCCGCATTCGGACACCATATTTCACGATTTCCATCGTATCGGATCAGCACACCATTCTCCAGTGCAAGCACCTGCACAATATCATTCTTGCTGTTGTATAATCTGATTTTCATAGGTTATCCCTGCTTTTGCCTTATTATCTTTAATTTACACCAGTATTTTCTCGTTCAAGTTTTGTATCTTTATAATCCGAAACGATTTTAAATACATTTATACATGGTATAATAAACCTCAACAAGCACTTTGTCAAGCATCATACAAACACATTTCTTCTTCAGTTATTTGTAAAAGTAAATTTCTGTTGGATGTGGAATTTAACCTTACAAACGGGACTATGGAAATTAACCTTACAAATAAAACATTATCTCAGAACAGTAAAAAAGAGAAGACTGCAGCACCGCAATGCTGAACTGCACCCCATTTGTTAGACAGTATGGTATACTGTTTAGGAAATGGGGTGTTTTTCTATGCCAAAAGGAGTACCAAATAAACGATATACGCCGGAATTCAAAAAACTGGTGATTGAAACCATGCAGGAAGAGAAATTAAGTTACAGCGAAACCTGTCGTAGATTTGAGGTAAACAGCAGAGATCGAATCAAATCATGGGAGCGAATCTACCTGGAGGAAGGGCCGGAAGGCTTTGCCGTTGAACGGCGCGGCCGCAGCAGTAAGGGCCGTCCGCCAAAGCGGCTGCCAAAAGAGGTAACGGAAGATCTGCTGGCAGAAGTGCAGCGGCTGCGTGCGGAGGTAGACTACCTAAAAAATTTGCAAGCCTTGGTTTTGGAAGATGAGCGACGCCAGCACAAAAAACGCTGGTAGTTCAAAAGCTAAGGCAAAAACACGCACTCAGTATACTGCTCTCAATCGCTCAACTGCCCCGTGCAACTTTCTACTATCATTTGAAGCAGATGCAGAGAGAAAACAAATATGCATCTGTTAAGCCTGCAAATAAAAAGTCAAGCCCTCAAGCGGACTTGACAAAAGAAAATATCGCAGGCAGCGGGCGGAGAAAAGCACAACACTAAAAGGCCGCCGCGAATGCGCCGACCTGCAGAGCCTGATTACAGCTGTTTATTTCGTGTGATGCAAGCCTGTGGAATCCATATCTACAGGCGGCAGCTCTTCCAATGCAGCGAAGTATGCCATCCCACCTCGCACCTTCGGCACATCAATATGAGCCATGTCGTTCACCTCCAATCTTTCATTTTGCGTAAATTTGTGATACACCACTCTTGCCGTTTTGTAAATACGTTATGCGAAAGTTTTTTACGCGAAACGCATTTTTTTGCTTGCACAACGTATTTGCCTGTGATATAGTTAACTTATCATAAGAGGGAGGTACTCATTATGGGGAATATATCATCTGTCTTGAAAGCAAAGCGCAAAGAATTAGGACTTACACTCGCACAGATTGCCGAAAAAATCGGCGTAACCGAAGCTACTGTGCAGCGTTGGGAAAGTGGAAATATTAAATCGTTACGGCATGAACGCATTGCCAAACTAGCTGACATTCTCGGCGTTACACCTTCTGTATTGATGGGCTGGGACGAACCCACCGCACCAACTCTCCCCTCCCCCACCATCACCGAGGACACAGTGACATTTCCGGTCATCACCAGCGTAGCGGCGCACTACGACGGCGTATCCATCGACGAGAGCGCGGCCGGCGAGAAGATCGAAGTGCCGCGCGCCTACCTCAAAGGCCGGAAAGCCGAGGACTTCTGTGCTATGCGCGTGCGCGGCGACAGTATGTATCCGGCGTTCCAGAACGGCGACATCGTGCTGGTACTGCGTCAGTCCACCATGAACCACTCCGGCGAGATCGGCGTGATCAGCTACGGTGATGACGAAATGACCATCAAACGCATCAACTATGTGGACGGCGAAGACTGGCTCAAGCTTGTGCCGCTCAATCCCGCGTACCCGCCCCGCCGCATTGAAGGCGTAGACCTCGAAAGCTGCCATATCATCGGCATCCCGCAGGTGCTGATACGGGAATATTAAGAAAAGGAGCTATCCCGCATGAATGACCTGAAACCTGCTCTTGCACAGCTTGCGAAGGACTGCGGTGCACGCAAACTCGTCCTGTTCGGCTCCCGCGCACGCGGCGATAACCGTCCGCGCAGTGATATTGACCTTGCGGTGTTCGGTATGCCGGAGGAGCAGCAGACGCGGTTCTGGTGCGGCATGGACGATCTGCCGACCCTGCTGAAATACGACGTTGTGTTTGTCGATGACTACACCTCGCCCGAGCTGCTTGCTGAAATTGACCGAGATGGAGTGATACTGTATGAAAACCAAACGCGATAACTTTGTAAATGCTGCGCATCGACTGGCGGAGGCGGTAACGGACTATCAGAACATCCGAAACGACACCGTCCGTGACGGCATGATCCAGCGGTTTGAATTTACCTTTGAGCTGGGCTGGAAGGCACTCAAGGAATATATGCTCGACGCTGGCATGCAGAATACCCTGCAATTCCCCAAGCAAGTGCTGCGTGAGGCGTACGCCGCCGAGCTGATCGACGATGAAGGCGTCTGGCTGGATATGCTGAATGCCCGCAACCAGACTTCGCATATCTACGATGACCATACTGCCGCTGTTATCGCAGCAAAAATCCAGAACGCCTATCTGCCCGAGTTGCAAAAGCTCGCCGCGCGGTGGGAGAAATAAAAAATCCCGCCTCGGTGCTACCAACACCAGAGCGGGACATTCACGGCAAGCCGCTGCGCAAGTCCTTTTACAGCACGGTGAGTCTGTCCGATGCGAAGAAGAAAGCCGAGGAGTACCGCGTAGCCTCCGAGGTGTCGGCTCGTACCGGTGAAGCCTTTGTGCCCTCCACCTACAAGCAGCCGTTCGTTGACGTCAACACCTATGAGCTGACCTATGTCAGTCTGGTCGAGGGTCATCTGATCCCCTATTTCGGGGCGGCGCGGTTGAGCGATATTCGTCCGGCGGACATACAGGCGTACTTCGCCACAAGGACGGAATGTTTGGAGAGCCGGCTGAAGAAATGAACTGCACCCCATTTGTTAGACAGTATGATATACTATCTAACAGATGGGGTGATTTATTATGTCAAGAGGAAAACCAAACAAACGATACACGCCAGAATTTAAGAAGCTGGTCGTGGAAACCATGATGGAAGAAAGGTTGAGTTACAGCGAAACCTGCCGTAGACTTGAGGTAAACAGCAGAGATCAGATCAAATCATGGGAACGAATCTATCTGGAAGAAGGGCCAGAAGGCTTGACGGTCGAACGGCGCGGCAGCGACTGCGTGCGGAGAACGATTACCTAAAAACTTGCAAGCCTTGGTTTTGGAAGACGAGCGACGCCAGCGCAGAAAACGCAGGTAGTTCAAAAGCTGAGGCAAAGACATTCTCTGGATATTCTTCTCTCAATCGCTCAACTGCCCCGTGCAACTTTCTACTATCATTTGAAGCAGATGCAGAAAGATGACAAATACGCATCTGTTAAGGAAGAAATCGCAGCAATTTACTCTCTGAACCCCAAGACTGTCCAGCGGCTCATGAAGAAGCTGGGCTTAGTTTGTCGTGTCAGGATGAAAAAATATCGTTCCTACAAGGGAGAAGTAGGCAGAATTGCACCAAATTTGCTAAATCGGGATTTTCATGCCGAAAAGCCGAATCAGAAATGGGGCACGGATGTGACGGAGTTTAGCCTGTTCGGAGAAAAGCTCTATCTGTCCCCGATTCTCGATTTGCACAGTACCGATCTGGTCAGCTATACCATATCCGATCGTCCTGTGCTCAGCATGGTGACGACCATGCTGAACGAGGCATTTGCAAAAATTCCGGACGGAACAAATCTCATTCTCCATTCTGATCAGGGCTGGCAGTACCAACATAAACAGTATCAACGGATGCTCCGAGAGAAAGGCATCCGGCAGAGCATGAGCCGCAAGGGGAACTGTCTGGACAATGCTGTGATAGAAAATTTCTTTGGGCTGCTCAAAAGTGAGCTGCTATATCTGCAAGAATTTCAGTCCATGGAGCACTTCAAACAGGAACTCGTTGAATATCTGGATTACTACAACAACCGCAGGATCAAGGCAAAGCTAAAGGGCTTGCCGCCTGCAATTCACAGACAGCAAGCCCTTTCGGCTGCTTGAACAATTTTTACTTCAAAATATTGTCTAACTTTTTGGGGTCACTTCATGCCGCATGTCTTCTCTTCATAACTGGTTTTTCTGTCGTCCGCCGACATACAGTTCCATCTGATCAAAGACCATTCTACTGCATCGCTATCGGGTTTTTCCGTTGCCCGCCAACATTCCGGCCCAAAGTCCGGCATCAATTTCGGATTTTAGGTGCCAGCCGCACCAGAGGGATGACACCCTCTGTCCATTTTCATTATATGCATTTCCAGTGGAAAAGTCAACGAAACGTGTGAAGAAAGAGCTGTCTACTTGCGCAGTTAACTCTTTTTGCTGCATCATAACTCTTTTCAAGTTAAGATACAATATTAGAGTTAAGATCCGTCGCAGACCTACATCTCCACTACCGCTTCTCAGCTAAGCTACTGATAGCGCTGCGCTTATGCACTTTATAAAACGAAATTTCAAAAGAGAATTCTCAAAACTGGTTGATTAAAAACCATATATCGAATATACTATAAATAGGAAAGCAGGCGACATCCTGCTGGTGCGGCTGACACCTTAAATCCGATAGAGAATCCGGGTGTATAGACCGGAGGGTTGGCAGGCAACGATAAAACCTGATTGTGATTCCAGACGTATGGGCTGGAGTGTTGGCGGACAACGATAAAATCAGTCATAAGGGGGAGACGCACAGCATCGCGGTGTTGTAGTCTCCCTTTTAATTTATATGGAGTCAACATCAACCGAATATTTAAAAAGGTTGCGAAATTAGTTGATATTACGGTATGAAGGATTGTCTAACTTTTTTGGGGGGCACTTCAATATTCTATTCGCGCGGGAATAAATTCAAAAAACTTCTATTGTCATTATACCTATTGCACAAACGAAAACCAGCAAATCCCACTCTCATTTTATCCCCGTTGGGGTACAATTGGGGCCAAAGCGCCTATCTTCGTTCCTTTAAACCCTTTAAAAAGCACAAAAACCCGTTGATTTCTTACGAAATCAACGGTTAAACATAGTTGCAGGGATAGGACTTAAACCTGTAGCCTCCGGGTTATGAGTGATTGCAAATATATTGCAGCCGTCCGGAGCACGATATAGTGTATATGCAATCGCATTGTACACGCTATATGTCGTATGTGCTGTTGTCTGTCAGATACTATATCTATACTGTAAAGAGCAATAAAGAACAATATCCGCGCGGCTATAATCAGCTCTTTCCCTGGCAGCAGATGGCTTGACAGCGCCATGCAAAACAGGTATACTAAAGGCAATATAAAAGGCACTGTCCACAGACGGTTAGCCCTTTAAGAAAATCGTATCAAGAAATGACCGCTTTACTTGTCAGGGAAAGGCGGCCATTTCGCATATATAGTGAGTATGTAGAGCAAAACTGCTGTGCATACAAAGAAACGCAAAAGTTTCTTGCCCATGCGCAACACCCCCTTTACAAGGGAGTGACTAACCGCCTGCTATCTGGAACAGTGCCTTGCTACGAGCATAACAAAATTCGACACAAACAGCAATAGTAAAAGGACGCTTCAAGCATCCTTTTTTACTGTGCAAGCGGGTGCAGCAGGTCTTGCTGCATATTGCGAAGCTAAACGGCCGAGTTTGCGGAGCAAACCGGCCGCATTCCGTTTTTGAACAGCCGATTTGCTACCTGCCTATGTAATTCAATCCTTATAATGATAGTAGCCATCCCAGGGATGGTGAATACATCATTTTAATTTCTGAAGAAGAAAATGTTAAATCGCTTAACTCAATTGATGTAATTTTTCACAAAAATCAGAGAGTTAGACAAGCTTGGAAGTCCTATATGGATGAAGCAGACAAACCTTCTTCAAACCCACAACAACTTAATGATAGATACATAAAATTGCTTGAAGAGATGGCGCTTATCTGTGGATATAAAGATATACGGTGGAATAATCTCAAGCGGTATTACTATCCAAGTGGCCTTTCAAATCGAAAAAATGATGATGAAATTTTGAAAAGCTGCAAATTAAGACCGCAGAAAAGACCGCGTCCGATGCGGTTGTCCAACAAAATACTCCTCAAAATGAACAGTTCGCTAACCAAATGATGCTTCAGCTATTGCCTAAGCTAATCGAAAATCCAGATAGCTTTAGCAAACTAATAAAGCTTGCAGATAAAGCAAAAAAGTAATTACAGAGGGAAAAATCGGCAAGTTTCTGGTAAAACTTGCCGATTTCAATTTTATTCGGTTGTTTTTTCACGTAGTAGGTCTTTGAACAAGGCACTCATGTAATCGCTGCGGCCATACAGAACACGATCAATGTAGACATCGCTGTCTTGCACACGGTAAAACACCATATAATTGCCGCTGACAAGAAAACGATAGTCCGTACCGACGTCTGCAATAGAGGATAATGGAGTTCCCATCTCTGCGAAGTTTTTCAACTGATCAACCGCATCCATAATGCGATCGACCACATGCTCCGCAGCAGAACGGTTTTGAAGCTCCGATACGATATAATCCCAAATATCATCCAAATCACGGCGGGACTCGGGCGAATAATGAATTTTATTCTTCATTCGCTTTTGCGCGGAAGTGCGCCCTCATATCGTCCGTTGTCAGCCAGCCTTCCGTTTCGCCAGAGTGACGGCCCTTTGCAAGCTCGTTCATCAGGCGGATCGTTGCCTGTGTTTTCTCATAGTCCTGCATATCCACGATGACGTACCGTCCGCGCCCATTCTTCGTCAAAAAGACAGGAGCGCCCACATCCACATCACGCAGTACCTCGCTGTAATTTCGCAGGTCAGAAATGGGTTTAATATTCGGCATATCTATCCGCTCCTTTCAAACATAGCATATCCCATTCTGCTGTAAAATTCAACAGCAAGTTTGCAGCACTCGCATATTTAGAATAAATACCTCTAGCCAACTGCTAGCAAACCCTTTCAGCTGCTTGAACAATTTTTGCGTTGAATTTTTGTCTAACTTTTGGGGGCACTTCAATTTCTGTCCTCACTGATTAAAATAATTCCTTATTTTTATTGTATCTGTTTGAGTTTTACCCTATCGCGAATAGAACTCACTTTCTGCCACTCTGACCACAAAGTCATACTCCGTTGGGGTTGCTTTAGAAGGAGCAATATTATAGCGTTTGAAAACCTTTCTCAAATAAGCAAAATGGTCCTTATCTTCTTGGGTCAGCGGAGCAACCCAGCCGGTTTCATCTGCATGCCTCTCCACCTGACGGAGATATTCAAGTCGCTTCTGATCCATCATTAGGCACCTTTTTATTATAAAAAACTAGGACGCCGTCGCAACGCCGCCCCGTACAAAAACTATAAATCGTTTTTTGATGCTGTAACTATTATATATACCCTCAGTCTGAAAATCAACCCTCATTCTCCAACTTTTTAGAAGATGTGGTATGATTGATTCTTATAAAATCTGACGGATTAGACTTTTCTAATTTGACCGAATGATATTCTGAAATTTGACCGATTGAAATTGTAAAATCCGACTAAATGGCCTGCAATAGCAGCAAGATGCATAAACCGCCCATACAGCGGCGCCTGCACGGACTTTCAGCGACATCTTGCCGAAGAAATAGTGGCACCTCGCCGGAACGCAGCGACAACCTTTTGAATTCACGATATCTATGCAAAAGCCTGCGACGACATGAAAACAGAGAACTGGCTGAACTGTCATGTTCATGCTTTCAATTATTTTGGCGGCGTGAGCAAAGCTGCTCATCTGGTACAATGGGATAAGAACAACTTTTAGGAGAGATTTGTACAAGCTGTTTCCTAAAATATGAGCCATATTATGTAAGATAGCCGGTACAGTAGAAGCCGTTCTCAAATGAGGACGGCTTCTCTGGTTCACTTTTCGTAGGGGATACGGAAATAGTCAAGATAGGCTTTGTACTTATCCTGTGCGGTTAAACAGGTATCCGTAAGATATCCCTTTTCGTTATACCATTCCTTGAGACCGCGATAATAAAACAGCTTGAGATTTTCTTCTATGATAAACGGAACGATGTTGTATTTGAGACATTCCTTGAACATGATAAGCCGTCCAACGCGGCCGTTGCCGTCTTGAAATGGGTGGATACGCTCAAAGCGCACGTGAAAATCCAGAATATCGTCCAGTGTCTTTTTAGGAACGGCATTATAGTCAGATAGCAGAGCTTTCATTCTATCGGCAACTTCTTCTGGAAGTGAGGTCTGCATACCGCCGACCTCATTTGGCAAGCGCTTATACTCGCCAACGGCGAACCAGTCCTTACGGGAATCGCTAGTGCCGGTTTTCAGAATATGGTGCAGTTTTTTGATGAAATGCTCGCTTAGCGTGCTTGCTGCATGATCGATGATTAGATCAATGCAACGGAAGTGATTCGAGGTTTCAATCACATCGTCCACATTCAGCACCTCGTTTTCTATACCGATGGTGTTGGTTTCAAAAATATAACGTGTCTGGTCGTGCGTCAGGCGGCTGCCCTCGATGTGGTTAGAGTTGTAGGTCAGGTCGATTTGGGTTTTGTGATAGATGCCTCCGGCATACTTGGTTCGTTTTTCTTCCTGCAGAATGGAAAGCAATGTTTTGACAGGCGTTTTTTTGCCGTTACTGCGAGCAGGCTTTTCCGCATTCTCGGGAATGTGCCATGTTTTGCCGATCAGCACAGCACCCGGAATACGTTCCTGTGCACAGTAATTTCGCACACTTCGTTCGGAAATATTCCACTTTTTCGCTGTTTCTGCAACAGAAAGATAGTTCATATGCTCACCTCCGAGCGGGATAGCTGTATTTATAGTATACCATATTATCGGCAAGAAATATACAGAAGTACAGAATGAATCGGGTTGTTTTTTGCCGATGCATAGGTCAAAAGCCGTTCTCGAATGAGTACGGCTTTTTCATTACCCGAAAAAGACTAACTATTAAAAGTCAACCCAAATGTGTGGAAAGGTGAAAATAATGCAGACGATTCAAAAAGGGTATAGCAAAGCTGACGTCCATTGGACGCCCAATTGAGCTTATCTAAGAACTTAAGCTGCACGTTTGTACGGTTGCCGAGATTTCTCCATGGCATAGATCAGCCGAACCAATTTCTTAGCGGCATGAGAAAGTGCAACGTTGTAATGCTTTCCCTCAGCTCGCTTTTTAGCAAGGTAAGCCGCAAAGCCTGGGTCCCAATGACAAACATACTTGGTCGCGTTGTAAAGCGCATAGCGCAAGTAGCGAGAGCCTCGTTTCTCCATGTGAGAGTAGGTTCCAGCCAATGAAAGCTGCCCTGATTGATAAGTAGACGGTGACATACCTGCATAGGCAAGGATCTTGCTCGGAGAATCAAAACGTGAGAAATCACCGATTTCGGCAAGGATCATAGCACCCATGCGAAAACCCATGCCAGGGATGGTCGTAATGGGAGACTGGATTTCATCCATGATTGCCTCAATAGCCGATTCAATATCTTCAATCGCTGAATCCAACTCACGGATCAATCGGATTGTATGACGCAGCTCAAGCGATTTAGCGGGCATAACAGAACCAATCGAATGCTTGGCAGCATCACGAATTTCTGTTGCCATATCTCGTCCATATCGGCCTTTGGAGGCATCCTTCAGGAGAGATTTCAAGTGTGTCAAATGAGCTTCGGTAATCTGTTTTGCTCCAGGAAATTCAATAAGGAGTGCGTAAATAGAGGACATATGCAGCGTTGGCACCAGTTTTTCTAACTCAGGAAACAGTATGGTAACTAAACGTGAAACTGACTGTTTCAGTTGTGCTCTTTCACTAACTTTAACAAATCGGTATCTGGTTAGTGACTTTAACTCTTCGTTGTGGTATGCTGTGTCTGTGTAGGACTTGAGGTCTACATTAGACATAAGCATAGCTGCGATAGTTTTAGCATCAACCCGATCAGTCTTGGTTTTACGAAGACTCATACTTTTCCGGAAAAGGTTGGTGTGCAGCGGATTGATAACATAGGTTGGCAGGCCTTGGTTAAGCAGAAATCCGAGAATGTTGTAGCTGTAATGTCCAGTAGCCTCAAGTCCTACTTTTATTTTGTCATCTGGACTTGTGCAGCCGTGAATCTTTTGCAGCAAGGTATCAAATCCATCTGCATTATTGGGAATGGTGAATACACCCGTAAGGGCTTTCCCTTCCGAATTCAGGATAACGCAATCATGCTTATCCTTGGCAACATCAATACCCACACAAATCATAATGAATACCTCCGATATGTTTATTTGATGCTGGTTCCACAGAACACTTTACTCTTGTAACCTTGTCCTATATAAACCGTCTGGCGGTATCTAACTGATTAACAATACTGTAAAGGGCTGTGGTTGGAGCCTTTTTTGAACCGTCTTGCGGTAGGAGAAGAAAACCAATCCACAGCATCCCTTACATTGTAGCACAGCCCTTGGAGAGGGCTCTAATAACTACTACTCTATAATACAAGGAGAAGATAAGTAACCATCAAACCTCCCACATCTCCCCTCGCATGAGATAATAGAAGCAGCGGGAAGTTTCGGAACGAGCCGAAACGTTTCAGCACATTCCGCTACACTCCGTGTCGGTGAAGCCTGTTGATCTGACAGCGTGCCGGTCCTCCCAGTCCGGTACGCTGTTATGCTTGGTGGAGTTTTAACCCGTGAAAGTGGAGCTGAAAGTCCATGATGGTGGCATAATTTCTCCGGCGAGACGGCAGCTTTTATCCACGCTGTGGTCAGTATCATCCACTATGTCGCTCTATTACGTGAAAGTGTCGCTGAAACTCCGTGCGGGTGCCGATCTGTGACAGGGTCACATCGCCGTTTTCACTCGTCCGGTACGGCATCTCCCGAAATTCCGGCAGATCGACTGCCAGAACTGTCTTTGCAGTACC
>ULZN01015059.1_pt1 | contig 16696 bp, 10 predicted proteins | sample 1963091 | NCBI WGS metagenome assembly ULZN01 (sample SAMEA4835889, study PRJEB28245) | human gut metagenome | biome: gut microbiome; material: fecal sample | place: Denmark | collected 2008 | reverse complement strand
GGATAGCTCCATCCATCTGAGCAGCACCAGTGATCATGTTCTTTACATAATCGGCATGACCTGGACAGTCAACGTGTGCGTAATGTCTCTTCTCTGTTTCGTACTCAACGTGAGCTGTAGAGATTGTGATACCACGTTCTCTTTCTTCTGGAGCTTTATCGATGTTTTCGAAATCTACTTTTTCGTTTCCTTCTACTCTTTCAGCTAATACTTTTGTGATAGCAGCTGTTAAAGTTGTTTTACCATGGTCAACGTGTCCGATGGTACCAATATTACAATGTGGTTTAGTTCTCTCAAACTTAGCTTTAGCCATTTGAATTTCCTCCTTAAAATTACGCCTGATAGGCTGTCTTTATAATTTTAAATATTCTCGTCCGGCAAAGAATCGACCAGACGATTCCAAATCACAGCCAGACTGCGACTATAAAGCCGCACCTGCTGTAATTATATTTCATTTTAACATTATTTGCAAGTAAAACTTTACAGATAATCTTTATCTATGAAATTATTTGTTCTGAGCTGCTAAATGAGCATCCAGAATCTTTTCCTGTACGTTCTTAGGAACTTTTTCATAGTGATCAAAGAACATGGAGTAGTTACCACGTCCCTGAGTTCTTGAACGTAAGTCTGTAGAATATCCGAACATTTCAGATAATGGTACAAAACCATGAACGATACGTCCGCCACCTACATCTTCCATACCTTCAATACGTCCACGACGGGAGTTGATATCACCGATAACATCACCCATGTACTCTTCAGGCATTGTTACGTCAACCTTCATGATAGGCTCAAGTAATGCAGGATCTGCTTTCTTCATAGCATCCTTGAATGCTAAGGAACCAGCTACCTTGAATGCCATTTCAGAAGAATCGACTTCATGGTAAGATCCGTCGTATACTGTAGCGTGTACACCAACAACAGGGAATCCACCAAGGATACCAGCTTTTGCTGCTTCTTCGATACCAGCACCAACTGCAGGGATGTATTCTTTAGGAATAGCACCACCAACAACTTCGGAATCGAATTTGAATGTTTCTTCTCCGTTAACGTCCATAGGCTCGAAACGAACTTTACAGTGTCCGTACTGACCACGTCCACCGGACTGTTTAGCGTACTTAGAATCGATATCAACTGCTTTTGTGAAAGATTCTTTGTATGCTACCTGTGGAGCACCAACGTTAGCTTCTACTTTGAACTCACGAAGGAGACGGTCAACGATGATCTCAAGGTGAAGCTCACCCATACCAGCGATGATTGTCTGTCCTGTTTCCTGATCTGTATGAGCGCGGAAAGTAGGATCTTCTTCTGCAAGTTTTGCAAGAGCTTCTGCCATCTTGCCCTGTCCAGCTTTTGTCTTAGGCTCGATAGCGAGCTCGATAACTGGATCTGGGAATTCCATAGACTCAAGAATTACTGGATGCTGTTCATCACAGATTGTATCACCAGTAGTAGTGAACTTAAATCCAACTGCTGCTGCGATATCTCCTGAGTATACTTTATCTAATTCCTGACGTTTGTTGGCATGCATCTGAAGGATACGTCCAACACGCTCTTTTTTGCCTTTTGTAGCATTTAAAATGTAAGAACCAGAGTTCATTGTTCCGGCATATACACGGAAGAAAGCAAGCTTTCCAACGAATGGGTCTGTCATAATCTTGAATGCTAAAGCTGCAAATGGAGCATCGTCAGATGCAGGAACTTCTACTTCATTACCTTCTAAATCCTGACCTTTGATAGCTTCTACATCTGTAGGAGCTGGCAGATATTCGATAATAGCGTCAAGAAGTTTCTGTACACCTTTGTTTCTGTAAGCTGTACCACAGCAAACAGGAACCATTGTACAGTTGCATGTTCCTTCACGAAGAACTTTCTTTAACTCTTCAACGCTTGGCTCTTCTCCATCAAGGTAAGCCATCATTAAATCATCATCTGCTTCACAGATTTTTTCAACCATATCTGTGTGATATAATTCAGCATCATCCTTCATATCTTCTGGAATATCAATAATGTCAATGTCTTCACCCTTCTCATCGTTGTAGATGTAGGCTTTCATTTCCATTAAGTCGATAATTCCCTTGAAGTCATCTTCCTTACCGATAGGAAGCTGAATAGGAATCGCGTTTTTACCTAATCTTGTTTTGATCTGATCTACTGCACCGTAGAAATCAGCACCCATGATATCCATCTTATTGATGAATGCCATACGTGGTACATTATAGGTGTCTGCCTGACGCCATACATTTTCGGACTGTGGTTCAACACCGCCCTTTGCACAGAAGACACCAACAGCGCTGTCCAATACACGAAGAGATCTTTCTACCTCTACTGTAAAGTCAACGTGTCCTGGGGTATCAATAATATTGATACGATGCTCTAAAGCACCTTTTTTAGGTTTACAATTCTCTTCCAGAGTCCAGTGACATGTTGTGGCAGCGGAAGTGATTGTGATACCTCTTTCCTGCTCCTGTTCCATCCAGTCCATGGTAGCAGTACCTTCATGAGTATCACCAATCTTGTAATTTACACCAGTGTAATAAAGGATACGCTCTGTTAATGTTGTCTTACCAGCATCAATGTGGGCCATAATACCAATATTTCTGGTTCTCTCAAGTGGATATTCTCTTCCAGCCAAGGTTTTTTCCTCCTATAAAATGTATCCGGACGGCTGCATAATCTATGCAGCACATCCTGTGTAAATAACTTATTAGAATCTGTAATGTGCGAAAGCTTTGTTTGCTTCTGCCATTTTGTGCATATCTTCTTTTTTCTTTACAGATGCACCAGTGTTGTTCGCTGCATCCATAAGTTCTTTTGCAAGACGCTCTTCCATAGTCTTTTCACTTCTCTTACGAGAGTAAAGAGTAATCCAACGAAGAGCTAATGCCTGACGTCTGTCTGGTCTTACGTCGATAGGTACCTGATAAGTAGCACCACCGATACGTCTAGCCTTAACTTCCAGAGCTGGCATAATGTTGTTCATAGCCTCTGTAAATACTTCTAAGGCATCTTTTCCTGTTTCTTCCGCAATGCGGTCGAAAGCACCGTAAACGATTTTCTGTGCAACACCTTTCTTACCGTCTAACATGATGTTATTGATAAGCTTTGTTACCACTTTGTTATTGTAAATAGGATCTGGTAATACATCCCTTTTTGCGATATGTCCTTTACGTGGCACGGTTCTTCCCTCCTTAATTAAATGTGATTTTCATTTCTTCATTTCCATGAGGAAATGAAATATTAAATCATCGGTACTCATGGAAACTTCTGTTTCCGTTGTTCATGCTCGGACAAGTCAATATATTGCCTGCAACCAACAGAGAAAATATTGCTATTCCGGCATTCTCACTGATATTTATTTCTTAGGTTTCTTAGCACCGTATTTGGAACGAGCCTGGCGTCTGTTTGCTACGCCTGCTGTATCAAGAGTACCACGTACGATATGATATCTTGTACCTGGTAAATCCTTTACTCTTCCTCCACGGATAAGAACAACACTATGTTCCTGAAGGTTATGTCCTTCACCTGGGATATAGCTTGTTACTTCAATACCGTTGGAAAGACGTACTCTGGCAATCTTACGAAGCGCTGAGTTAGGCTTCTTAGGAGTTGCTGTCTTAACGGCTGTACATACTCCACGTTTCTGTGGTGAGCTGGCATCTGTTGGTCTTTTCTTTAAGGAGTTAAATCCTTTCTGAAGAGCAGGTGCCGTGGATTTCTTTGCTACAGACTGTCTTCCTTTTCTAACTAACTGGTTAAAAGTAGGCATTCTGAAATTCACCTCCATGCATATTTTCTAATGTGGTTGCTAATAGTTTCTTCTTTAGGTTAAACCAATATGACAAATCATCTTGATTATACCCATATGTGGACATAGTTATACATCGCACACAATTAAAGATTATATATTTAAAAAATCTTTTTGTCAAGGGGGAAATTGAATTTCATTTTTCTCGAAGTGCCAGAAACAGACGAACCCAGAAGAAACCAACTCCAGCCACAGTCAGGCCCCTGAGAATAAAATAATCCCTATCTGTGACCTGGGAGCAAGGTTTGAACGTTCGCGCGTCTAAGCGAACATTCAAACCGCAGCGACGAAAGTCACAGATAGGGATTATTTTATTCTCAGGGGTCGTCTGTCCTGTATCTTAATTAAAGATTTTCAGAATCCATCATCATTGCTGCATCCTCTGACTTCTGATCACGCATTTCTTCTTCCATAGAAGCTGCATCGTAGTCAAATTCGTCTGCTTCTTCGATCTTGTTGACAACTTTTCCTGTATCAAGATGAAGGTTACGATACTTCTTTAATCCTGTTCCGGCTGGAATCAGTTTTCCTAAAAGTACGTTTTCCTTAAGACCAATTAATGGGTCAATCTTTCCTTTGATTGCTGCATCTGTAAGAACCTTTGTTGTTTCCTGGAAGGAAGCAGCAGATAAGAAAGAGCTTGTTGCAAGAGAAGCCTTTGTGATACCGAGAAGTGTCTGCTCTGCTGTTGCAGGCTCTTTTCCTTCTGCAAGAAGTCTTTCATTCTCATCCTCTAATTCAAGGATATCAATGAGTGCTCCTGGTAAGTACTGGCTATCTCCAGCTTCTTCAATACGAACTTTCTTAAGCATCTGGCGAACGATAATCTCGATATGTTTATCGTTGATATCTACACCCTGCAGACGGTATACACGCTGTACTTCACGCATCATGTAATCCTGAACTGCTCCTGCACCTTTGATTCTTAAGATGTCATGAGGATTTACAGAACCTTCTGTCAGTTCATCACCGGCCTCTAAGTAAGTACCGTCAAGAACTTTGATACGGGAACCGTAAGGAATTACATAATTTCTTGTTTCTCCGCTATCCTCATTTACTACAGTGATTTCACGTTTTTCTTTTGTTTCTTTTACATCCGCACGACCAGCAATTTCAGTGATGATGGCAAGGCCCTTAGGTTTACGTGCCTCGAAAAGCTCCTCGACACGAGGAAGACCCTGTGTAATATCATCACCGGCTACACCACCGGCATGGAATGTACGCATAGTAAGCTGTGTACCAGGCTCACCAATGGACTGAGCAGCAATAATTCCGACTGCCTCACCAACCTGTACTGCCTGACCAGTTGCAAGGTTGGCACCGTAACATTTAGAACATGCACCGTTATGGGACTTACATGTTAACATTGTTCTGATCTTAACCTGCTGATATCCTGCATTTACAATTGCTTTCGCACGCTTTGGAGTAATCATGCAGTTTGCTTCAACAATGAGATTACCTTCTTTATCTTTGTAATCTTCTGCTGCATAACGTCCGCTGATACGATCCTCTAATGATTCGATTGTTTCTTTTCCATCCATGATAGCTTCTACATACATGCTTGGAATCTTGTTTGTTCCTTCGCAGCAATCCTGTTCACGAATAATCAGTTCCTGAGATACATCTACAAGACGTCTTGTCAGGTAACCGGAATCGGCTGTACGAAGGGCTGTATCGGAAAGTCCCTTTCTGGCACCATGTGCAGAAATGAAGTACTCCAGTACGTCAAGACCTTCACGGAAGTTGGACTTAATAGGAAGTTCGATAGTACGTCCGGATGTATCGGCCATCAGTCCACGCATACCGGCAAGCTGTTTAATCTGCTGGTTAGAACCACGGGCACCGGAGTCAGCCATCATGAAGATGTTGTTGTACTTATCAAGACCACTGATCAGTTTATCTGTAAGTTCGTTATCGGCAGCGAACCATGTCTGTACTACTGCTTTATAACGTTCTTCTTCTGTCATGAAACCACGGCGGTACTGTTTTGTAATGTACTCAACCTGTTTCTGAGCTGCTGCAAGGATTTCTGGTTTTTCTTTTGGTACGGTCATATCGGAAATAGATACACTTAACGCACCAATTGTAGAATACTTATATCCAAGAGCTTTGATATTGTCAAGAACCTCGGCAGTCTTAGTTGTACCATGTACGCTGATACAACGGTCAAGGATCTGTTTTAACTGTTTCTTACCACACTGAAAATCAACTTCTAACTTTAAGAAGTTATCTGGATCAGAACGGTCAACAAAACCTAAATCCTGAAGGATGATTTCGTTGAAAAGAAGACGTCCCATTGTACAATCTATAATACGGCTTCCCATTGTTCCGTCTGGTCTCATACCTCTTCTCTTTACTTTGATTCTGGAATGAAGTGTGATTACCTTGTTCTCGTAAGCAAGATATGCTTCATTTTCAGACTTAAAGCATTTACCTTCACCCTTAGCTCCTTCTTTTTCCATAGTCAGGTAGTAAATACCAAGGACCATATCCTGAGAAGGAACGGCTACTGGAGCACCATCAGATGGCTTCAGTAAGTTGTTTGGAGAAAGTAAGAGGAAACGGCACTCAGCCTGTGCTTCCTGGGAAAGTGGCAGATGGACAGCCATCTGGTCACCATCAAAGTCGGCATTAAACGCTGTACATACTAATGGATGTAACTTAATCGCTTTACCTTCTACTAATGTTGGCTCGAATGCCTGAATACCAAGACGATGCAAGGTAGGAGCACGGTTTAACATAACCGGATGTTCTTTGATAACATCTTCGAGTACATCCCAAACTTCTGGCTGTAACTTTTCTACCATCTTCTTGGCAGACTTAATATTATGAGCAAGACCGTTTGCTACAAGTTCTTTCATAACAAATGGTTTGAAAAGCTCGATAGCCATCTCTTTTGGAAGACCACACTGGTAAATCTTTAATTCTGGTCCTACTACGATTACAGAACGTCCTGAGTAGTCAACACGCTTACCAAGAAGGTTCTGACGGAAACGTCCCTGTTTACCCTTTAACATATCGGAAAGGGATTTTAATGCTCTGTTTCCAGGACCAGTTACTGGACGTCCACGACGGCCATTATCGATTAACGCATCAACAGCTTCCTGAAGCATACGCTTTTCGTTACGGATAATAATGTCTGGCGCACCAAGCTCTAACAGTCTCTTAAGACGGTTATTACGGTTGATGATTCTTCTATATAAATCATTTAAATCGGAGGTTGCAAAACGTCCACCATCTAACTGAACCATTGGACGGATATCCGGAGGGATAACCGGAACAGCGTCAAGAACCATCCATTCTGGACGGTTTCCTGACAGACGGAAAGCTTCTACAACTTCTAATCGTTTAATATTTCTTGCTTTCTTCTGACCGCTGGCATTCTTAAGACTCTTCTTAAGTTCTTCTGCTTCAGCCTCTAAGTCGATCTCTGCAAGAAGTTCTTTGATTGCCTCAGCACCCATTCCTACACGGAAGTTTCCAAGACCTTCATCAGAATCCCTATATTCTTCTGTTACACGACGGTACTCAGCATCAGAGATAACGTCCTTCTTGCTTAAGTTTGTTGTTCCTGGGTCAAGAACTACAAAGGAAGCAAAGTATAATACTTTTTCCAGTGCTTTTGGAGACATATCAAGGATTAATCCCATACGGCTAGGGATTCCCTTGAAGTACCAGATATGGGATACTGGAGCTGCGAGTTCGATGTGTCCCATTCTTTCTCTTCTTACACTTGCCTTTGTAACTTCAACACCACATTTATCACAGACAACGCCTTTATAGCGAATCTTTTTATATTTACCACAGTGACATTCCCAGTCCTTGCTTGGTCCGAAAATTCTTTCACAGAACAGACCATCTTTTTCCGGCTTTAAAGTACGGTAGTTAATGGTTTCCGGCTTTTTTACCTCACCATGAGACCACTGACGAATCAGTTCCGGAGACGCAAGTCCGATTTTAATGGCGTCAAAATTAACCGGCTGTTCAACTGTTTGGTTATTCATATCAGACATAGGTTACTCCTTCCAAACTATCTTACAAATCAGAATCGCCAAAAGGCATTTCTGTAAACTCTGGCTGTGCATCAGCCTGTCCAGCTTCTTCTTCCAGAGTACTTTCTTTGTAGCCATACTCTCCAAGATTGCTCTCGTCCTTATAATTGTTATCATCCGGACTGCTCTCAATCACTGAAGTAAGGGATTCATTAATTGTTTCGCTGCCTTCCTGAAGCTCAATTTCTGTCATATCTTCTTTTAAGACACGAACATCAAGAGCGAGGGACTGGAATTCCTTAAGAAGTACCTTGAAGGATTCCGGAATACCTGGTTCAGGAATATTCTCTCCTTTGATGATTGCTTCGTATGTCTTCACACGACCAACTACATCATCAGACTTCACAGTTAAGATTTCCTGAAGAGTGTAGGAAGCACCATAAGCCTCAAGAGCCCAAACCTCCATCTCTCCGAAACGCTGTCCACCGAACTGAGCTTTACCACCCAGAGGCTGCTGTGTTACTAATGAGTAAGGACCTGTAGAACGTGCATGAATCTTATCATCTACTAAGTGATGCAGCTTCAGATAATGCATGAATCCAATGGAAACTGGTGAATCGAATTCCTGTCCGGTACGTCCATCACGAAGCTGAACCTTACCTGTACGGTCGATTGGAACACCCTTCCATTCTTCTCTGTGGTCACGGTTATCCCAAAGATACTTCATAATATCATCGTTAACCTTGTCACCCCAGCGTTCTTCGAATTCTTCCCATGTCTTGTTCGCATAGTCATTCGCCATCTCAAGAGTATCCATGATATCGTTCTCGTCTGCACCGTTAAATACTGGTGTTGCTACATTAAATCCAAGCACCTTAGATGCGAGACTTAAATGAAGCTCTAAGACCTGTCCGATATTCATTCGGGAAGGTACACCTAATGGGTTCAGTACGATATCGAGTGGACGGCCATTAGGAAGGAATGGCATATCCTCTACTGGAAGTACACGGGAAACTACACCCTTGTTACCATGACGGCCAGCCATCTTATCACCAACAGAAATCTTACGTTTCTGTGCAATGTAAACACGAACAGACTTGTTAACTGTTGGAGGCAGCTCGTCACCATTCTCCCTTGTAAATACCTTTGTATCCATAACAACACCGTAAGCGCCGTGTGGAACACGAAGGGAAGTATCACGAACTTCTCTTGCCTTTTCACCGAAAATAGCACGAAGAAGTCTTTCTTCAGCAGTAAGTTCTGTCTCTCCCTTAGGAGTCACCTTACCTACCAGAATATCTCCGGCATGAACTTCTGCACCGATACGGATGATACCATTCTCATCCAGATCTTTTAATACATCTTCACTAAGACCAGCAAGATCTCTTGTAATCTCTTCCTGTCCAAGCTTTGTATCTCTTGCCTCTGCTTCATATTCTTCAATATGAACAGATGTATATACGTCATTCTGTACAAGACGCTCACTTAAAAGTACGGCATCCTCGTAGTTATAACCTTCCCAGGTCATAAATCCGATTAATGGGTTCTTACCAAGAGCCATCTCGCCGCCGCATGTGGAAGCACCATCTGCAAGAATATCTCCTGCTTCAACATGGTCACCCTTATTTACGATAGGTCTCTGGTTCATACAGTTACCCTGATTGCTTCGGGAGAACTTGATGACGTGGTAAGTATCACGGATTCCGTCTTCTCGTTTTACGATAATCTCTTTACTTGTTGAGTACTCAACTGTACCTGCATGATGTGCGATAATACATACACCTGAGTCGCGGGCAGCCTTAGCTTCCATACCAGTACCAACAACTGGAACTTCTGTCTTTAACAGAGGTACAGCCTGACGCTGCATGTTGGATCCCATCAGAGCACGGTTCGCATCATCGTTCTCAAGGAAAGGAATCATGGATGTAGCTACGGAGAATACCATCTTAGGAGATACGTCCATTAAGTCAATTCTTGACTTTCTAAATTCAGATGTTTCCTCTCTGTAACGACCGGAAACATTAGTGTGAATGAAGTGACCTTCTTCATCTAATGGTTCGTTCGCCTGCGCTACTGTGTAGTTATCTTCTTCATCAGCAGTAAGGTATACAACATCATCTGTTACAACTGGGTTCTGTGGGTCACTCTTATCTACCTTACGGTATGGAGCCTCAACAAAACCATATTCATTAATTCTTGCGTAAGTTGCAAGAGAGTTAATCAGACCGATGTTAGGACCCTCGGGAGTCTCTACAGGACACATTCTTCCGTAGTGGGAATAGTGTACATCTCGAACCTCGAATCCGGCACGATCTCTGGAAAGACCTCCAGGACCTAATGCGGAAAGACGTCTCTTATGAGTAAGCTCAGATAATGGGTTATGCTGATCCATGAACTGAGATAACTGAGAACTTCCAAAGAATTCCTTAACAGCAGCAGTAACTGGTTTAATGTTAATTAATGTCTGTGGGGAAATGGACTCAATGTCCTGTGTTGTCATACGTTCTCTGACAACTCTCTCCAGACGGGATAAACCAATTCTGTACTGATTCTGTAATAACTCACCAACGGCACGGATACGACGGTTACCTAAGTGGTCGATATCATCATCGTTACCAACACCATATTCAAGATGGATATTGTAGTTAATAGAAGCTAAAATATCTTCTCTTGTAATGTGCTTTGGAATCAGCTCAGTGATATTCTTGCGAATCTGTGCTTTAATTTCATCTATATCATCATATTCTTCTAAGATTTTTTCAAGGGCTGGATAGTATACTAATTCAGTAACGCCAACTTCCTCTGGGTCAACATCAACAAAGCTTGTGATATCTACCATCATACTGGAAAGGACTTTTACTTCTTTCTCTTCTGTCTCAACGTAAACATAAGGAACTGCTGCATTCTGAATAGCGTCAGCCTGTTCTTTTGTAAGTCTTACACCTGCTTCAAAAAGGATTTCTCCTGTGGAAGGATCAAGTACATCCTGTGCCAGTCTGTGTCCTGCAATACGATTGCGGAACATTAACTTCTTATTAAATTTATAACGTCCTACTTTTGCAAGGTCATAACGTCTTGCATCGAAGAACATACTGTTAATCAGGCTCTCTGCACTGTCAACTGATAAAGGTTCACCTGGGCGGATCTTCTCATATAACTTCTTAAGACCTTCCTGGTAGTTTGTTGCTGTATCCTTTTCGAGAGTTTTTAAAATCTTAGGCTCTTCTCCGAATAATTCCTTAATTTCAGCATTGGTTCCAATGCCAAGAGCTCTGATAAGTACAGTAACAGGAACCTTTCTTGTACGGTCAACACGAACATAGAATACATCGTTGGAGTCTGTCTCGTATTCCAGCCATGCACCACGGTTAGGAATTACTGTACAAGAATATAACTTCTTACCAATCTTGTCGTGGCTAATCGCATAGTAAATACCTGGAGAACGAACTAACTGACTGACGATAACACGTTCCGCACCATTAATTACGAAAGTACCTGTTTCCGTCATCAATGGCAGGTCGCCCATAAAAATGTCGTGTTGTTTAAAATCATCTGTTTCCTTATTATGGAGACGAACTTTCACTTTTAAAGGAGCTGCATATGTTGCATCACGTTCTTTACACTCCTCGATTGAATACTTTCTATCCTCTCTGCAAAGCTGAAAGTCCACAAACTCCAGGCTGAGCTGTCCACTGTAATCCGTGATAGGCGAAATGTCCTCAAAAACCTCTTTTAATCCATCTGTAAGGAACCATTTGTAGGAATCTTTCTGGACTTCTATAAGATTCGGCATATCGAGAACATCTTTTTGTCTGGCATAGCTCATTCTGATGTTTTTGCTTCCCGGAATTCGCGTTGGACGCAGTCTATTCTTTTCCATCGATGTTTTCACCCCTTGAATAATCATAATGTTAAATCTTCTGGTTACTTTCCAATAGGCATACAGACCCATTGTGAATCAGTTTATTATCATAGCACATCTGTCAAGCCATGTCAACTAATTTTTTTCTCTTATTCTTGATTTTTTCCAGTTTTTTCACTTGTTAAACATGGGAGTAAAATTTCTTCCATATAATATGTATAAAATAGCGGCGAAAAAAGGGAGAAATTCGGCAACTTTTTTAATTTGACAAAATGGAGAGACGCCATCGTGATGAGAAGAATGTGAACGGATTGCTCAGAAGGATCTTGGCAGACGAAGCATGGATAAAACATTTACTTTTTATTCCGTTGTGCTAAACGTTCCATTTTGCCCAATAGGACAAAAGATTCTTTTCCGATGGCTGACTTCTATAAAAGCTGGTAGTTTCTGCACTATCCATTTTTCAATACGCTATAAAAATTTTTTTAGGACTTCTCCGTTTTATTCTTAATTTATCATATTAAAGGTATAAATTTTATAAATTGAATGCGAGCGGGTAAGCGAGCATTCAACCCGCAGTGATAGAGTCACAGATATAGGGTCTCTTTTCTCTTCGGAAACGTCTGTTTCGCCACCTAACGAATTAAATCAAAAGTTCTTTCGCTTTGAGGTAGTTTTTCTCTTTGACGAGGATATAGTCTGTATTATAGGTAGAGATTGCGAAGATTCCTATTTCATTTTCTGCGAGAAGTGCTGAGATTTGAGAAAGGATTCCTATTAGGGAAAAGTCTAGAATTCCTTCTATGCGAAATGCTTTCCAACCATCTTCTCTTTCTATTGTATTATCCGGCACATCTTCTGTTAAGCAAACTAAGGATTTTTCTTCGTCTGTTTTTCCTGTGAAGCAAAATTCGGCATCAAGGTTCACTTTTGAGTAATCTTTTACTTTACAGACAGAAAAATCTCCGTCTATTGCTTTTATCTTGATTTTGTCCATGTCTTTTATCTCCTTATAATTATAGTAAAAGTCCCTCTCTAATTTTGACTGTGTAGACATTGATCACTTCCTCTATATTATCTTTTATAATAAACTGAATGTAACTTCTTTTAGAAAGGACTGTTTTATATGATATTATACCATGCCAGTAAAGAAATCGTACAATTTCCTGAGATTCGAAAAGCACGATATACGAAGGATTTTCGTGGGGATTTTACTGTACAAATAATTTAAGGCAGACAATACGATGGGCTAATCGAGGTCCGGGAGAACCAATAATAAATTATTATAACTATGAACCAAACGAAAATTTGAATATTCTAAAATTTCCTGAATTGTCAGATGGATGGTTAGATTTTATAGCAAAATACAGAAGTGGAAAGACTCATTCTTTTGATATTGTAGAGAGTCCTATGGCAAATGACACTATCTGGAATTATGTAAATGATTATTTATCAGGAAGAATTACACGTAAGCAGTTTTGGGTATTAACAGAATTTAAATATCCTGCACATCAAATAAGCTTTCACACCTTTTCTGCTTTAAACTGTCTGACTTTCGAAAGGAGTGAGGTTATTTATGAGACCAAAGGAACAAAATGATTACTTTTATGTATGCTCTTTAATAGAATATATTGCACGCGAAACAAAAAACAAATGAGGAACTATTGTTAATTTGCTCGGCAAAAAAGGAATTAAAAAATAATTATATGATGCTGAAGTAAATCATTGTTTAAGTTTTGAACAGGTAAGTGACGAACTTATCGAATTTTATAAGATTCCAGAAGGTGATTTTGATACTATCTCCACCTGTAAATATACTGTTCCAAACTTTATGGATATTAGCAAATTATACAGTATCATGATAGAGGATTGTGCCGAAGAGGGAAATTGAAGCTTACTTCTTGCTCCAATATAATATAGTCAAGTCAAATCATCCCCTCTACTCCCAGTCATTCTCGAGTAAGCAGAAGACATCATCTTCTGTCCCCAAATCCCCTCCCCCCTGTTTAATTCACTTTCTCCAGCCACAGCACAGAAGCCATTGCCCCCAATAAGGGCATATTTGTGGTCTCGGAGCAAGGTTTGGATGCGAGCAGGTAAGCGAACATTCAAACTGCCGCGACTAAAATCACAAATATGCCTTATTGGGGGCAATGGCTTCGTCTGTAGTTTACTTAATGAATTAAATAGTTATTTAATAAATTCCTTTACAGAAGCATATACGCCCTTACCGTCTAAGCCATATTTTTCAATAAGCTTAACTGCTGGGCCAGATTCTCCGTAAACATCGTTCACACCAATTCTCTTAACTGGTACTGGATATTTCTCGGAAAGTACTTCACATACTGCTCCGCCAAGTCCACCAATTACGGAATGTTCTTCTACTGTAACAACCTTACCTGTCTCTTTCGCTGCTTCTACAAGAAGATCTGAATCGATAGGTTTGATTGTGTGGATATTGATTACTTTAGCTTCGATTCCATCTTCAGCGAGCATATCTGCTGCTTCTAATGCGGAGCTTACGCAAAGACCAGTTGCTACGATTGTAACATCTTTTCCTTCTCTTAATACAACACCTTTGCCGATTTCAAATTTATAATCATCATTATCGTTAATTACAGGTACTGCAAGACGTCCAAATCTTAAGTATACAGGTCCGTCTAATTCATAAGCGGCACGTACTGCTGCTTTTGCTTCTACATCATCAGAAGGGTTGATGATTGTCATACCTGGGATAGTACGCATTAATGCGATATCTTCGTTACACTGATGTGTTGCTCCGTCTTCACCAACGGAAATACCTGCATGAGTAGCACCGATTTTTACATTAAGATGTGGATATCCAACAGAGTTACGAATCTGCTCAAATGCACGTCCTGCTGCGAACATGGCAAATGTACTTGCGAAAGGAACCATTCCTGTTGTTGCGATTCCGGCTGCGATTCCAATCATATCGCATTCAGCGATACCACAGTCGATGTGACGTTCTGGGAAAACTTTTTTAAACATTCCAGTCTTAGTAGCTGCTGCAAGGTCAGCATCTAAAACTACAAGATTCTCATGTTCTTTTCCTAATTCAATTAACGCATTTCCATAGCTTTCTCTGGTAGCGATTTTCTTTACTTCTGACATAATGCTTCCTCCACTTTCTTTAAGTCTTCCATAGCTACAGCATACTGTTCATCATTAGGTGCAGTACCATGCCAGGATGCCTGATTCTCCATGAAGGAAACACCTTTACCTTTTACAGTCTTCATAACGATTGCTACTGGCATTCCTTTTACTTCTCTTGCTTCTTTAAATGCTGCATCTAACTGGTCGAAATCGTTACCATCTGCTACATTAATTACATGGAAGTTAAATGCTTCAAACTTCTTGTCGATTGGGTATGGAGAACATACATCTTCAATCTTACCATCAATCTGTAATCCGTTGTTATCTACGATTACTACTAAGTTGTCAAGCTTTCTTGCTCCTGCGAACATTGCAGCTTCCCAAACCTGTCCTTCCTGAATCTCACCATCTCCAAGAAGTGTGTAAACACGATAGGATTTATTTCTTAACTTAGCAGAAAGAGCCATACCTACTGCAGCGGAGATTCCCTGTCCAAGAGAACCTGATGACATATCAAGTCCTGGAGTGTGCTGCATACATGGATGTCCCTGAAGGTGGGAACCAATATGTCTTAATGTAACTAAGTCTTCTACTGGGAAATATCCCTTGTGAGCTAATGTTGCATATAATCCAGGTGCTGTGTGACCTTTGGATAATACGAAACGGTCTCTGTCCGGATCCTGAGGATTCTTAGGATCTACATTCATTTCCTCAAAATATAAATATGTAAAAAGATCTGCTGCGGATAAAGAACCGCCTGGATGTCCAGCTTTTGCTGCATGAACGCCTGTGACAATTCCTTTTCTCACTTCATTTGCCATCTTCTGAAGTTCTAATTTGTTCATGGTTTCCTCCTTATTGCCCAATATAATCCCAGAATCTGCTGTACTTCACTTTGCAATGAAGATTCTGAAATCACATCTATATCCTATTCACCAAATACTGCGATATAATCTTTTTTAAACTTCTCAATTCCAGCATCAGTTAAAGGATGTTTGGTCATCTGTTCAATTACTTTATATGGAACTGTTGCAATATCAGCTCCTGCTAAAGCACAGTCTGTTACATGAATTGGATTACGGACACTCGCTGCGATAATCTCTGTATCCAGACCTGCGACAGCAAAAATCTCTGCGATATCACGAATAAGATCAACACCTCTTACACTGATATCATCTAGTCTGCCTAAGAAAGGAGATACATATGTTGCTCCCGCTCTTGCGGCAAGTAATGCCTGATTTGCAGTAAAGATTAATGTAAGATTGGTCTTAATTCCTTCCTGGGAAAGAACTTTACAAGCCTTTAATCCTTCTACGGTCATAGGAATCTTTACAACCATGTTTGGATGGATTGCTGCGATTTCACGGCCTTCCTTAATCATTCCTTCTGCATCTGTTGTTGTCGCTTTTACTTCACCACTGATCGGGCCATCTACGATAGAAGCGATTTCTTTAATGACTTCATTAAAATCTCTTCCCTCCTTGGCAATCAGAGATGGATTTGTTGTAACCCCGCAAATAACCCCCATGTCATTCGCTTTCTTGATATCCTCTACATTCGCAGTATCAATAAAAAACTTCATTATCTTCTCCTCCGTTTTTCACTCTAAGAATAAAGTAGGTTAACACACTGCTATTATACAAAGACTTCTGCAATCTGTCAATTGGTTTTGTGGGAGAATTCCCTTGCTTGTGGGATTTATTTCGTTTTGGTTGGAGGAGACAAAAACCAGGAGCTGGATAGTTCAAATATATGACTTTCGTCGCGGTGCTTTGAATGCCCTCTCCCAAATCTCCCTCCTTGATTTGGTTTTCCAGTAATTTTAACCGCTTCTTACAAAAGTAGGTTAGGAACGTACTTATCGGAACCATCCACAGTCAGAAAACGAAAAAGACTTATCATCGTATTTGTGGCCTCGGA
>ULZN01008219.1_pt1 | contig 17070 bp, 10 predicted proteins | sample 1963091 | NCBI WGS metagenome assembly ULZN01 (sample SAMEA4835889, study PRJEB28245) | human gut metagenome | biome: gut microbiome; material: fecal sample | place: Denmark | collected 2008 | reverse complement strand
CTTCCAGCATTGCCGCTGTATTGCGCAGCTGTTTCTGGGCGCGACTCAGCCCCGGTAGACCCTCCAGCTCACAGAGCAGCAAGCCATACACAAAGTTATCGAATCGCTTGGCGGCCTCGTCCTTATCGTCCAGCGAGATAAGCGGTGCGACTTCCCGCATTAGGATACCCTTGTCCGTTTCGGTCAGGGCTGTGAAGGCTTCCGGCTTCTGGTAATGCTCCACGGCCTTCCGGTGCAGGCGCACAGAGACCAGTTCCGGGTTCAGTGCGCCCACCTCAGCCCGACAGGTTTCGGTGAGGATATTGCGCCAGCACTGGTATTTTTCATCCGTGTATGCACCATCCTGCAGTGCGGCGGCAATGCGTACCTGTTTGCAGAAAATGCTTTCGGACAGGCTCTTGGTGTCGGTGCTCTCGTAGCCGTTGGGCTTTTGGCGGAAGAACTCAAAATTGCCGCAGTAGTCGAAAATCAGAAACCGCCGCTTGCCGGTATATTCGCCGTCGATGGCATCCACGCAGGCAAGGGACGGGCAGAGCCGGGTGCCCCGGCCGATCATCTGCCAGAATTTCGTTTTGCTGCGCACTTTCTTGAAAAAGACAAGGTTCACGCACTCCGGCACATCAATGCCGGTGTCCATCATGTCCACCGAAACGGCAATGAACGGCGGCTTGTCCGGCTGTTTGAAATCGTCAATGATGGACTGCGCATAGGCATCGTCGCAAACGACCCTCTGGATGAAGCCGGGATACTGCTGTTCCAGCTGCGGATACAGCTTGCAAAACCGCTCCCGGATAAACTCCGCGTGGCGCTTGTTCTGGGCAAAGATGATGGTCTTGCCGATGCGGTCGCCGCCCGCCACCTTGATGCCTCGCTCCATCAGGTCCTGTAACACGGTGTCCATCGTGTTGGCGTTGAAGATAAACTTGTTCAGTTTTTCGGATGGAATAAAGCTGGGCAGTGTGTCGTCCTCGGCAAAATCGTCCTCGTAGCGGGCCTTATCCTCCGGCGAAAGCTGGTCGTAGTGGATGCCCTCTTCCAGAAACTTCGTCCTGACCTCGTAGTTATAATAGGGTACCAGAACATGGTCCGTATAAACGGCGGTGTCGTAATCGTAGGCATAGGTGGGGATGCCGTGTTCCATCTCGAAAAAGTCGTAGGTATTACGGTCCACATCGGTTTTCGGAGTGGCAGTCAGACCCACCAGAATGGCATCGAAATAGTCAAAAATCGCCCGGTATTTCTTGAAAATGCTGCGGTGGCTCTCGTCCACGATGATGAGGTCAAAGTGAGCCGGGGAAAACAGAGGCACGCCGTCCTTCGTCTTGGCGTTGTCGATGGCGTTGAGCATGGTGGGGTAGGTGGAGAACACGATACGTGCCGCCTTGTCGTCCTTGGATGAGCACAGATTGCACAGCGACTGGTCGGGCAGATACTTTTTGAAGTCGTCCTTCGCTTGCTTGACCAGCGCGGTGCGGTCGGCCAGAAACAGCACATTCGTCACATGGCCGCCCCGGCTCAGCACGTCGGTCAGACTGGATGCCGTGCGGGTCTTGCCGGTGCCGGTGGCCATGACCAGCAGGTTGCGCCGGAACCCCTGCGTGATGTGAGCGCACACCGCACGGATGGCATTTTTCTGGTAGTAGCGGTCGGTGATCTTGTCGTCGATTTCAATGGTGTCCAGCGGCTTTTTCTCGGTGCGGCGGTTCATCAACTTTTGCAGATCATCCTTGCAGAACACGCCGCTCACCGGCCGCTGCGGACCGCTTGCTTCGTCCCAGAAATAGGTGGTGTAGCCGTTGGTGGTGAACAGCATCGGGCGGCGGCCGAATTTCTGTTCCAGACAGTCCGCATAGAGCTGCGCCTGCTTGCGCCCGATGTTGGGGTCCTTGGTGCTGCGCTTGGCCTCAATGACCGCCAGCGGCTTGCCATCCTTGCCCATGAGGACGTAATCCGCATAGCCCTTCTGGCCCAGCACGCCGTTCATGTTGTCCACTTCGTACTCCACGCGCACATCGGCATCCGGGCCATCAAACTTCCAGCCCATGGCCTTGAGGTCGATGTCGATGATCTTCCGCCGTGTTTCGGCCTCGGTCAGGTCTGCGGCGGTAAAGCTGCGGCTCTGTTGATTCTGCTGTTTGCTGGCCGTATACGCCGCCGAAAGGCTCTCCACCTGCTTACGCAGGGCTTCCAACTCGGCATCTTTCTGTTCCAGCAGGCTTTCCTGCTCCCGGACCTTCCGGGTGTCCAACTCCACCTTCTCGCCGGGGATGGCGGTTTCGTCAAAGGAGCGCTCCACATAGTCCGTGCCGTAGCAGTAATCCACCCACTGGATGAAATCGAACAGTCCCCGCAGGCTGAACACCGCATCCGCCGCCGACACGCTGTGCCCGGTATGTACCGCCAGATTGCCTGCCTTCACGATGCTGGGCAGCACGCTCCACACATCTTTGTCCACCGCAAAGCGAAAGCTTTCCTCGTGCAGCAGGGATTGCAGATTGTCTTTATAGGGCATCGTGATGGTCTTGTCCGCCGCATACACCCACTTCACCGCCAGCTCCAACGCCTTCCGACAGCCCACAGCGCACATGGCCGGGGAGGTGGCGAACACTTTCTCGGCTTCGATGGCAGAAGAGGCAAAGAGGGAATATTCGGGCTTTAAAGCAAGCCAAGAGAAGTTGGACATGGGAAGGCTCCTTTCAACTTATCTCACGAAAAATCGTATGATATAGTTTCTGTAAAATTAATAGAATCTGCATCATTTGCAATTAGCATTCTAACCGTTTCAAACAAAAGTGACATTGCCATAAATGATGTTCCAGAAAATCGTTCATAATCATCTAATGTTTCAACTGTTAAATCACAATTACTTATTGCAAGCTCTCCATGAACGAATTTTGATCGAAGCGAATACATTTTCTTTATTTCATCTTTTGAAATCATTGGAAAAATTTTATTTATTCTTTTTTGCAGTGTGTAAGAAATTCCAGATTTTCCGGGAGAATAAATGCTTTCCAATCCAATGATAGAATAAATCAGTCCCTCATGATATTGACGGTTAAATACATATGTGAGTGCCGAAAATGCACTTGGGGATTTATCACGATTTCCACATAAACTTGTGTGATTTTTAATCCACATCAATGCTTTCTTATAGCTTACATCAACCTTTTTTATTGTTTTGTATTCTTTTAGAGTTCCAATTGGAATTATTTCTTTGACATAATTTTCGCTTGAATAATAAATTTCATTGATATACACTTCTGTATTCCACACATGCATATGAGGTTGTGTAAAAACAAAAGCCATTACAAGTGCCAGATTTAATTTTGCAATGTATTCTTCATAAAAACTATCAAAATAATCCCACTCACGCTCTGAAACATCGCAGTTCGGAAAGATGATTTTATTAGTATCAAGATCAACATTAGAAGATATTATCATATCAAACGTCATTGCCGCTTTATAACTACTATGCATTTCCAGCAAATTTTTATACTCGTTTTTTAATTTATCATCCGTTGAATTTTGTTTTACTTTTTCTTCTGCTTCTTTTAGTTCTATGTTTTTCTCATAATGTGGAATGATAATCGCTTTCGATGTTATATCAACCATTTCATGGTATATATTCCATCGAAATGACAAGTCATCCACACATTTCTCTATAGCATTTTTAAACCCTTCCGTATCCTCATCACCTTGAATAATGTGCATTGTTATGGCTATTCGCGTCATATAATCCTCACTTGCTCTCATATTCATATGATTGACACTTAATAAACTCCCTCCGTCACGGCTTACGCCGTGCCACCTCCCTCAAGGAGGGAGGCTTTTCGTAACCGCAACGTCAAAGGCTCCCTCTCAGAGGGAGCTGTCACCGAAGGTGACTGAGGGAGTTACCCAAAATATTCCTGCATCAATGCCTTTTTCATCAGTTCCAGTTTCTCAAGGCTCTGCTGTACGGTCCGCTTCTGCTGGTCTACACGTTCCACAAAGGCAGCGAAAGCTTGTTGGTCTTTTATCGCGGGAATTTCAACTTCAACATTAGCAAGCGTTGTCGTATTAAGGACATGCTGTGTCGAGCCAACAAGTTCTTTTTCAATTTGTCTTTTTACCCTTCTTGAGTTGATTAGATTTACCAGAAAAATCGGATTTGTAATATTGCTATCTGGTTCGATGATAATTGCATTTAAGCATTGAGCCTCATCTCCGTAATAAACATTAGCTTGCCCGTTTGACCCATGCCGTGCAATTAACAAGTCGCCTTTATGAACCTGAGATTTTAAGTTCTTTTCGTGAAATGTCTTTGTGACATATTTCAAATCTTTCAAATCAATTCCATGAGACGTAATATTTGTTGTTCGCAACATGGGAACTCCAGTATTATCAGTATAATATTTCTCACAGGTTCCAACAAATCCAACCTTAACGCGTCGAGTTACTTCTTTCAATTTTTGCGGTCGGATTGAAGAGCACTCCCCAAACATCTCCACAAACCTCGCCTTTACCAGCTCATCCAGTTTGGCGAGCTGCTGTTTGCGGAGAGAAATCAAGTCAGACACCTTATCGAAATAAGTGCTAATTCTCTCTTGCTGGTTCAAATCAGGCAACGGAATTTCAATACTCAAGAGATTTGCTTTTGTCAAACTCGGAATCGTGACCGTGGTATTAAGCTTTTCAAAGTCAAATTTCTCGCAAAAATAATATAAATATTTCGGATTTAGTTTTTTTCTATTTGCACACAGTCCGAACGCCGTGTCAACATTCCAAAACGGCGTTTCAACGAAAATTGGTTTATTGATGTTTCCTTTTCGGCCAATTATTACAGTTTCGGCTTCACAAATATAATCGTTAGCGTATCCCATAATACCGCCACTTCCGTATATGGGATATTTTCCGTTTTCGCATTCAACCTGTTTCTGGTTTCTTCCATTTATAATTGTGAGCACATCAGAAAGCTTCGCCATCACACCATCTCCTCCCGTTCCCGCAGGTCACTCCGATTTCTCATCATCTTTTTCCGTTGCCACGCTCTCGATCATTCCGGCAACTGTCTGCCCCAACAGCATGGTACTTGCATTCTCGGCAGTGACCACCGGGCGGCCAGTTTTGGATTCAATCTCTTTCCGGGCATTTCCGGCTACCGCACCGCCCTGCTTGGCAACGACACGGTTTTCTTCCAGCCCCTGCGGGTTCTGGGCATTCGTCAACTCCGTTGTAGTGGCTTCTGCCAGCATATTCAAGGCAAGTTCCAGCGTGCTCATGTTGTCGCGCAAGTTTTCCTTTTTCAGCCCTTTGAAGTTTTTATACTGCCGCGTGCTCATGCCAGACCATGCTTTGGTCACTTCGTCCGTCAGAATGGCATACTCCTGCCCCTCTTTCACGCCGTGCACCTTCCATGCATCGGTCAGTTCTTTTCGGGCACGGATGGTTTGCAGACGCTGATTGATCCACTCCGGGGAATAGCCTTTTTGAGCATAGGTGTCGAGAGCACGCTCGATGGTCAGTTCCGGGTCGATGATTTCCTCAATGCGCTCCCGCCCGACCATTGCCAGCCACATCTTGAACGGTTCTGCCTTTTTGGAGGGCACCGACTGGATGATGCGCAAGAGCTGTTCCGTGTTGGCAACATCCGTTTTGTATCGTTTTCCGTCCTTGGGTGATTTCATTTTGAGTTGCTTACAATTTGTAAGCAACTCAGATGCGCCCTCAATTTTCAGGCGTTTTTTCAAGACAGCCCAGTAGGTGCTTGCTTTTCGAGCCTCCGTCTGTTCTGTCAGAGCTGCTACCACGTCCACCACCGAAAAATACCATTCTTCCTGCGTTTCATCCCATGCGGTGCGAATCGGTCGGTCCTCAAACAGTTGCAGTTTATCGTTTTCTGTCATTGCATTTTCCTCCATCATACCATTTCTTCCAGTTCTGCCAGTCCCTTGGTGATTTCCATTTCCAGCTCATGCAGGTCGGCAAGAATCTCCTGCGTGGAGGGATACTCCACCGGCACATACTCGGTCTCCTTGTACTTGTTGATGGACAAATCGTAGCCGTTGGCGGCAATTTCCTCTTTGGGCACAAAGAAGCTCTGCTCTGTGCGCTTGCGGTCAGCTTCCGCATCGAGGTTGTGGAACCGGGCAATGATGTCCGGGATGTCATTTTCCTTTACTTCAATGCGCTTATCGTCCAGCGAGAAGCCATCGGCTTTCATATCGTAGAACCACACCTTATCCGTGCCGCCTGCGCCGGTCTTGGTGAACACCAGCACCGCCGTGGACACGCCCGCATAGGGCTTGAACACGCCGGAAGGCATGGAGATGACCGCCCGCAGCTGGTGGTTCTCGATCAGCTCTTTGCGGATGCTCTGGTGCGCCTTGCTGGAACCAAACAGCACGCCGTCCGGCACGATACAGGCACAGCGGCCGCCGGTTTTCAGCATTCGCAGGAAGAGTGCAAGAAACAGCAGTTCGGTCTTTTTGGTATTTGTAACGGCTTTCAGGTCATCGTTGATGCTCTCGGCATCCACGGTGCCTTTGAACGGCGGATTGGCAAGGCAGACCGTGTACTTGCTGCAAATGGAGTTTTGCTTGGAAACGCTGTCTTTGTAGTCGATATCCGGGTTGGTGATGGAGTGAAGCATCAGGTTCATAGCCGAAATGCGGAGCATGGTGCGGTCCATGTCAAAGCCTGCGAACATCGGCCCCGCAAAATGCTGCCATTGCTCCGGGGTCATGGTATCCTCATAGTGGGCACGGAGATACTGTGCACTGGACACCAGAAAACCTGCCGTACCGCAGGCCGGGTCGCAGATAAAGTCGTCGGGCGTGGGCTGCACCAGTTCCACCATCATGTCACGGATATGTTTGGGCGTGCGGAACTGGCCGTTCTGGCCTGCAGTTGCCAGCTTGCCCAGCATATACTCATACAGGTCGCCCTGCATATCAAGGTCGGCGATATCGTGGGTGTATAGGTCTTCCAGCCCGGTGATGATCTTTTGCAGCACCTGCGGTGTGGGGATCAGGAACATGGCATCATCCATGTACCGTGCAAAGGCGGTGTTGCCCTCGTCCAGGCGGGTGGGGTCGTCCTCAATCTCCACCAGCTCGCCGTTTTCGTCAAAGTCCGGCAGGCGGCCGTACTTCATCTTTTTGATGGCCGGGAATACCCGCTGCTGCATGGTCAGGAAAATCTCACGGGAGTCCTTATCCTTGAACTTGCTCCACCGCATGGACTGGCCTGCCGCACTGGCCGGGAAGATGTGCTCCATCTTCTCGCCCGCCATGCTCTCAAACTCTTCGGTGGCAAGCTCCTTTTCGTCCAGAGACCGGATGAACATGAGATAGGTCAGCTGCTCAATGACGGTCAGCGGATTCGTGATGCCGCCCGCCCAGATGTCCGTCCAGATTTTATCCACCTTATTTTTAATGGCTCCTGTAACCATGCGTTCCTCCTGAATGTTTGCCAACCGCAAACGGTTTTCTTCTCAAAATTTTGGTGATAGTATCTCATTTTATTATATCAGCAGAACGATTCTTTTTCAACGTTGCGCTTGCTCAGCCTGCATCTGCCGGATGCAGTTCACGGGTTTGGGTGTTCCAACAAACATTTTGCAACGCAAAATAAGCAGATGTATATACAGCTGCCCTGCTTGCTACAACTGTGTTCCCTCTAAATTGTCATCCGCTATTTTCAATTCAATAAAGAAATCGCTTGCTATGCATTTCATTTTTTGATTGAAGGTCATCATCGAACACTTCAATCCATTTTTCGATTTCCACCTCCTTCAACGAAAAATCAAAATCAAATCCGTTCTTTGTGATGAATCTTCACCGGTTCATCACGGGAGCGGGTCGGATTTTTTTATTTTTGTTTACTTGTATCCAAGAACTTGGACTAAGAGGGTGGGTAACTTGGACTACGAGTCCATAAACTTCTGCCGCTTTTCACGGTACACTCTTGTCAAAGGAGGGAAAGCCCTTGTTGAAGTTAAGCAATCTTAAAATCAATCACCGGTTTTATGGCAGAGTTCAGGACAACCGAACAGACACCGTTTGATATAGAAATGAGGTTCACCTTGAACAAACTGCTTTCCTGCCGCCATTGAGAAAAAACAATCCCCACAGCCACAAAAAGGACTGTGGGGATTGCTTTTATGGTGAAGGAGAAAGAGAATAACGTGTTAACCCTTGTCCGCGCCGGAGGTGATGCCCTCGACGTAGAACTTCTGCATGATGACAAACAAGATGGAGATGGGGATGGACACCAGCACACCGCCTGCACAGAAGAGCGCAAAGTAATTGTTGATCAGGGTCTTTTGCAGCATATTATACAGACCGATAGCCACTGTCCAGTCGGCAGAGACGCCCGAATTCAGGATCATTTTTGCCATCACGAAATCGGTCCATGGAACCATGAAAGAGCTGATGATGGTATAGACCAGGATCGGCTTGGACATGGGCAGAACGACCTGGAAGAACACACGGGCGTCGGATGCGCCGTCCAGCTTGGCGGCTTCCCGCAGGGAGATGGGGATGGTATCAAAGAAGCCCTTGCAGATCAGATAGCCCAGACCGGACGAACCGGCATAGACCATAATAAGACCGGCGTAGGAGTTGGTCAGATTCAGATATTTCAGGACGAAATAGACGGCGATCATTGCCAGCACGCCGGGGAACAGGTTGACGCTGACAGAAAGGTTCTGGATCAGCTTGCGCCCCTTGAAGCGGCAGTAGCTCAGTGCATAAGCGACCATCAGCACAAAGCAGGTGGAGATAACGCAGTTGAAACAGGCCACCACAAGGGTGTTGGTAAACCAGCGCGGGAACTGCGCCACAGAGTCCGGGTGGAACAGAATGTTGACATAGTTGCGCAGTGTGTAACTGGCCGGGAAGAACTGTCGCACATTGATGCCCCGGTCTGTGGAGAAGGAAGTGACCAGAAGCCACAGAATGGGTACCAGCCAGATAGCTGCCAGCAGGGCCAGCAGCAGATGCCGCAGGATGCTGCGGACTGTGCGGAGGATACGCCCGCGGCGCAGCTGCGCTGCGGTCTCTGCCCGGCGTGCCGGAGAAACAGTTGTCTGTGTCAAGAGAACGTCGCCTCCTTTTTATTGAGGAACCGGAAGCATACCAGCGTGAACACGGCACAGATGATGAACACCATAATGCCAATGACGGCGGCCATCTTGTAGTTGTACTGCTCCTGCGTCAGGCGGAACAGCCATGTGACCAGCAGATCCACCTCTTTTGCACTGGAGGAAGCCAGCGCCTGATCCTTGGTGATATAAACGTCCTGCGTGAGCAGATAGATGACGTTGAAGTTGTTGACGTTGCGCACAAAATCCGTAACCAGTGCCGGCCCCTGCACACTGAGCAGATAGGGCAGCTTGATGTGGATGAAGCTCTGCCACGGCGATGCACCGTCGATGGTGGAGGCCTCCAGCATATCGGTGGGAATGTTCATCAGCACACCGGTGGCAATGAGCATCTGGTAGGGCACGCCCACCCAGATGTTGATGAGGATGATCATGAACTTAGCCCAATGCTGATCGGTCAGGAAGGGAATGTGGTTCATGTTCTGCCCCAGCAGACCGATGGCCTTTAAAAAATCGGTCACGCCTGCATTGGCCATCATGGTGTTGAAGATGCCGGCGTCCGAGAAGAAGTTGCGCACCAGCAGCAGGGTGACGAACTGCGGCACCGCAATGGTGATGATGAACAATGTGCGCCAGAGCTTTTGGCACTTGGTCTTTTTGTTGTTGATGAGCATGGCCAGAAATACGCCGCCGAAGAAGTTGGTGAAGGTGGCAAAGAACGCCCACACCAGCGTCCAGCTGAGCACCCGGCCAAAGGCGTAGCTGAAGGTCAGGCTCAGCGACTGCCCGCCAAACAGAGAAGCAAAGTTAGCCAGCCCCACCCATGTAAACAGGGCGGCGGGAGGCATGTGCTGCTGATCGTAGTTGGTAAAGGCAACAGCGATCAAAATGAACAGCGGGATGATGGTGAACACCACCACACCCAGCACCGGAAGGGTGAGCAGGGTAACGTAGAACTTTTCGTTCAGATACAAGGTGATATCCTGCCGGAAATTGTTGGGCTTTTTGCCAGCGGCCTTCTGCGCCTGTAACGCGTAATTGCTCTGCACCACCAGCATGGCAGCAGCGATCAGCGTTACAATGACCACCAGTGCGATCACGCTGAGCAGCAGGATGGCAAACGAGTTGTCGTAGTTGTTGACCTCGTTCTTTAAGGTAAGGGGGTTGAACTGCATCTCCATCTGCACTGTGCCCAGCGTGCCGAACTTTTTCAGCGCAGGAATGCCGGAAGTGCCCAGAAAATACAGTCCCAGCCCCTGCACCAGCGTTACCAGCAGTGCCTTGATAAGCTGGCCGTGGCCAATGTAGCCCAGACCCCAGACAAAGAGGGACAGCTTTGTAAAAATATCTCCGTGAACAAATGCGTGACCGAACTTCTGAAGGAAATTCGGCTCCCGGCCATCTGCCCGCAAGGGTGGTGTAAGGACCATTTCTGCCACAGAAGTCAACTCCTTTCTTGGTATGCAGAGGGGGTTATAGCAAACAGGATGTTAGGTTGACGCCGATTTCTTGTATTGCGATAAAAAGCGGGCACACCGCATTCTGCTGCGTGCCCGCCGGGAAAAACCGAAACTTACTGTGCCACAGGTGCGGTGATGCCGGCCACAGCGTCATCCACCAGCTGCTGCGTGGTCTTGCCCTGCGTGTCGCCGGAGGCGAGGATCTCGCCCAGACTTGCGGCGGAGCTCCAGTAGTTTGCGCCTACCCGCTGCAGGGTAGCGTAGGAGCTCTGCTCAGCCAGTGCGGCAATGGCGGGTGCAGACTGCACAGCCTCGGTGGCGTTTGCGTTGATGTTGGAGGGACCCAGCTTGCGGTCGTTGAAGCGCTTGTTCTGGTTGTCCTCGTTGGTGATGAAGTCGGCCAGCATCATGGCAACGCCCACGTTAGCGCTGTGGGGGTTGACGCCCACCAGCTTGTAGCCAGAGAAGGAGCCCATCTGGACCTGTGCGCCGTTCAGGGTGTAGGTTGGCAGCTTGGTGGCGGCGTAGCCCTCGCCCCAAGCCTCCTCGGCGGTGCTGGCGTTCCATGTGCCGGAGATGGCGGCGCAGCAGCTGCCGTCCTTGATGGCAGAAACGATATCAGCATCCGCGCCGGACTTGAAGCCGGGGTTTGCGGTGATATCCAGAATGGCCTGCGTTACGTCTGCGCCGGGAGCCTCGTTCCAGTTGCAGACGGTGTTGATACCGTCATCTGCCAGCGTAGCCACCAGACCGGCACCGGCGTAGAAGCTGTAAATGTACCATGCATCGTTCACACTCATCATGAACTTTTTGCCGGCAGCTGCAGCCTTTTCCAGCATGGTGTCCACGCTCTGCACGTCCTCGGCGCTCAGCACGCTTGCATCATAGTACAGGAAGTAGCCGTTGTCGGCGGTCATGGGGTAGGCGTAGAGCTTGTCGTTCATGGTGGCAGCGCCCACAGAGCCGGGCAGGTTGCGGCTCTTCACGTCGTCCGGGTTCAGCAGAACCTCCTGCAGCGCACCGGCGTTTACCAGCTCGTTCAGCTGGTCATCAGCAAAGGCAAAAACGTCTGCGGCAGACTCCGGGTCAGCCAGAACGGTGTCCTTTGCGCTGGACTCAGACTGCACGCCGATCTCGATGGTCACGTTGCCCTTGTCCGCATTCTGCTCGATAAAGGCATCTGCCATCTCGCGCAGCATGGTCTGATCCTCTTCTGCGCCCCACATGGTCAGCTTCACATCACCCCAGCTCTCCGCAGCAGAGGCAGCCGTACTGGAAGCGGCAGCAGAGGAAGCGGTGCCAGAGGAAGAACCGCCGCAGGCGGTCAGCGCACCGGCAGCAGCCATCGTACCCATAGCAGCAAGGAATTTACGGCGGGAAATCAGCTTTTTCATGATCCAGTTCTCCTTCGTTCTCAATCTGAAATCTTCGGGTGCTCTTTGTTGCGCTTATAAGTTGCGCACATCCAAGCGGCTGTTTTTCTGTACCCATAGGATACCGCATTCTTTTGCTCACGTCAATGGACGAAATTCACGGTATTGTTGAGTCGAAACTGGAAAAAGTGACGGTAAAATTAGGATACATGGGCAAAAGTGCGCAACTTTAGCGCAACCTTTGTCATGCCCTTTGTCATGCAAAGAGCAAAAATGCCCGCTCCGGGAAAGGAGCAGGCACAAAAAGCGCGTTATTTGATGCTGCGGGAGCGTTCCCTCCACTTGGTAGAGTCCCGCAAAATGACCTGATAACCTTCCAGCTGCCGCATGACGATCTCTTTTCCGGCCAGCCGGTCCAGCAGCATCCGGCAGGCGGTCTTGCCCAGCTGCTCGGCATCGTACTGCACCGCCGAAACAGACGGCGTGATGCTGGCAAGCATGGAGCTGTCGTACAGGCTGGCCACTCGCAGATCGTTGGGCACGAGGATATGCCGCGTCCGCAGCTCCCGCATGACCTCAAAGGCGACCTCATCATCGCCGCAAAGGATGCAATCTGCCTTCTGCTCCAGCGCAGCCTCCAGTGCATCGAGCGTCTGCCCGGCAGATTCCACACCGGAATGAACGAGCCGCTGGTCTACTGGCACACCAAATTCCGCGAATCCACGCAGATAACCGCGTATGCGGTCGGTGTTGACGGCGTAGATGGTACTGCCCACCAGCAGCGCGATCCGCTTGGCGCCCAGCTGCAAAAGGATGCGTGTCATCTCGCAGGCAGCCGCGACCTGATCGTTGTCTGCCTGCGGGATGGTCTTGTCCTCGCTGCGTCCGATGAGCACAAAAGGTGTCTCGTATTGCCGCAAAAGTTCGATGCAAGGATCATCCGCCATGGCGTAAGTCAGGATCACGCCGTCCACCTTGTGGTTGGCCAGCTGCCGCTGCAGCTGCGAATACTCAGTGTTGGAGGCGTAGCAAAGCATCAGGTCATAGCCGCGCTGGTCTGCCATGATGCAGATGCCGCCCATGCACTTGCGCAAAAAGGGCAGATCCAGCGTAATAAAGCGCTGTGGCACGATCATGGCAATGTTGTTGGTGCGCACCTTTTCGCCGCCCTGCGGGGCGGCAGGCTCGGTGCGGGTGCGTCCTAGATAGGCATATACCTTGGCGCGGGTCGCCTCACTGATGCGTCCCTTTCCGGAAAGTGCGCGTGATACCGTTGTTTTAGAAACACCAAGCGCATCGGCCACCTGCTCGATCGTCATTTTTTCAGTTTCCTTTGCAGCCACAGGATATCCTCTCCTTTTCACAGAACTGCGCAACAATGCGCCACCCCAGCATACCGGGGTAAGCCCGCTTTGTCAAGTATGAAAGCAAACAAAAAGCGTTCTGCTTTTTTGGCAGAACGCTGAAAGCTGGTATTTTGTGCCTTACAGGACCTGCTCGCCGTTTTTCCAGACGGCCGTTCCGTAACGATTCAGCGCAACACCGCCTACTTCGACCGGATGTTCATTGCAGTTCTGTACAAAGACGAACGTACCGCGCCGCGCGGCCAGAACGCCGTCCGGCAGTGCCTCCGGCCAGGCCGGGGTCAGGCCGACTTCCTTTACAGCAGCACGATAAAATGCGCGATAGAACGCTTCCTCAAACCGACTTGCCAGATAATAGGCACGGCCCTCCCCGTAGGAGTGGCCAGCCACCGCCGGGCAGTTTGCATAATAGTCCTCGGCATAAACGCTCAGCGGTGTGGCAGGGTCGGTGTCGTTCAGACTTGCGACCTCGCATAGGACCGAAGCCTGCGTTTCCGGCAAAATGGAATCGTCCATCGGGGTGCAGCGGCAGGTTTCGCCGTCATACATTCCGTCGATCTCAGTGCGGCGCAGGCCCAGCAGGTCGGTCAAGCCGTAGGGCGTGTCACCCAGACGGCACAAATCGCTTTCATCCACCACACCGGTCCAGTATGTAACCACGACCGTACCACCATTCCGGGCAAAATCACAGAGTTTTTGGGCAAAGGCATCGGTCAGCAAATAAACCATCGGAACAACGACCAAACCATAACCCGTCAAATCGGATTCCTGATTCACGAACTCCACCGCAATGCCTTCCCGCGCAAGAGCATTGTAGTGCAGCTTCAGCTCGTCCCAGTAGCCCATCCCTGCATTGCGCGGGCCGCAGGAACCTTCCAATGCCCACTTGTTTTCCCAATCATGAACGATTGCCGCCTGCTTTTCACGGCAAGTCGTTGCAATTTCAGAAAGAACTTCCAGCTTTTGGCCCACACCGACTGTTTCCCGGAACGGGCGGGCATCCTCCCGGCCATCATGGCCGACGACTGCACCATGGAACTTTTCTTCCGCGCCGCGGCTGGCTCGCCACTGGAAGTAAAGCACACTGTCCGAACCATGTGCAACCGTCTGCAGAGCCGCAAGCTCCGCAATGCCGGGGCGCTTCTGTTTGGAGATCGGCTGCCAGTTGGTAAAGCTGGGGCTGGATTCCATCAGCAGGAAGGGCCTGCCCTTCATGGAGTAATACAGGTCGTGCATCAGGGCCGTATCCAACGCCGTTTCTTCCACTGTTTCGCTGGGCTTGTGCCATGTGGGATAGTTGTCCCAGCTAGCCACGTCGATTTCCTTGGACATTTTGAAATAGTCGATGCCGTCAAACCGGTACATCATGTTTACCGTGAACTTTGCATCCGGCGCAAATTTTTTCACGGTATCACGCTCAAATTTCAAAAAATCAATGTGCCGGTCACTGACAAAGCGCTTCCAGTCCAGCGCAAGGCCCTGCACGGCATTTTCCCCCTGCGGGGCAGGGCTTTCGATTTGTTCCCAAGCGGTATAGTCGTGGCTCCAGAACCGGGCGTTCCACGCCTTGTTCAAGGCATCCAAAGAGCCATACCGTTCCTTGAGCCAGCAGCGGAACGCGGCCTGACACAGCTCGCAATGGCAGTCGCCGCTCATCTCGTTGGAGATATGCCAGAGCAGGACAGCCGGGTCATTGCCGAACCGCTGTGCCAGCTTCTGGTCGATGATGCGGACTTTTTCCCGGTAAACCGGCGATGTATAGCAGTAATTCTGCCGCCGGTTGTACAGCTCCCGGACCCGGTCTGCCCGGACTCGGCGCACCTCGGGGTATTTGTGTGCCATCCAAGCGGGGCGGGCCGCACTGGGCGTTGCAAGGATCGTATAGATTCCATTGGCATACAGGTTATGGACGATGTCTGCCAGCCAATCCAGCTCAAATACCCCCTCCTGCGGTTCCAACGTGGACCATGAAAACACGCCCAGCGTCACAGTATTAACGTGTGCCTTTTTCATCAGTTCGACGTCCTGCGCCAGAATATCGGGCCGGTCCAGCCACTGTTCCGGGTTGTAGTCTCCGCCATGAAGTAATCTGAGCTGCTGCATGATAGCGGCCTCCTTTGGTTGCGCAAATTGCGCAACATTTTTATCGGATAAAGTTGCGTTCGATACAGAGTATAGCAAGAACCTCCGCAAGATGCAATGCAGCTTTATGGAATTTCGTTGCAATAAGCTGAACGTTTGATGCAGCGCAAGAAACTATCCATGGATGCTTTGGAAGATTCCACAACGTTCATGGGGGATTTATAGGCAGGTTGTCAAAATGCAGAAATAATCCGTATTGCTTTTGATACGGGTTAAGGGCAGAACAAGGAAACTGTTGCAAAATAGCTCTCTGAAAAAAATATGCACAAAACCCGGAACCTTTTCAGGGCCAAAACGGCTCAAAAAGGGTTCCGGGTTTCTGTTTTTGCACTATTTCTTTGCGCAAGTCGCTATCGCATTTTTATTTTGCAACAGCCCCTCTTGACTTATTTCTGAATTTTAATTCGGAAGTTCAATTTTATTTTGACTTAGATTATAGATCGTTTTATCATCCCAGTTTCGTCGGAGAGCAATCTCGGCAGTCAGATCTGTATTATTATAATTGATCGACCATTGTGTATTACTTGTGATATCAGTAGGATTTGGATCCTGGGAAGATGCCTTTAAAGCATTCCATACGGTAGAATTGGTATGTTCTGTTTCTGCTTCAAAAGTCTTAAGAACAGCATCGTAACGTTCTCTTCCGTGTCCGTAGATTCCATTCTTCTGATTCGGAGCAACTTTGTCTTTGTACAGGACAAAGAAATTAGTGACAGCTTCAGATCTGGTGTCAACGAGTTCTCGGGTTTCACTGTCGCAATCGTATTCAATGACTCGTCCATCACCTGAGGCGTCTGTAATGTAGAAATGATAATCTCTACCGGAGGAGGCGAACATATCATATTCTTTTAACAGATCTACTGCTTCCTGTGTGGAGGCAGCACGGTCCAACACGAGGCGAATAGCCAGTGTTGTTGCGATTGTTGGCTTGCCGGTATTCTGGAAAACTGGTTCGCTGTCCAGAGTAAGTACTGCAATAGAAACACCTTTTTCGTTCATACCATCAAGGCAAATGAAAGGAGAGGTCAAGGTGGCAAGTTTTTTCTTCATGCTTTCATCAGGTGTATTGGCAGAAATATTATCAAGTGCCGCGAAGGCTACAGATTTGTAACCATTTTGGGGCGTACAGTACACAAGCATGGCAGAAGTGTCCAGCTTAAAATCATAATTTCGGCCCATATGAACCTGATTCTGGTTATCTGTCATTGTAAACGCAGTGCATCCGAAATCAGGAGCTTTGATCTTAACAGGCAGCAGGGGAAGAGCTTCTTTGATAATTGCGTCGATCATACTTTGGTTGTCTGTGATTCCGTAGTCAATGATCTGATCCAGATCATAATCGTATTTGATGTCTATCTGATAAAGGTTGTATCCATCTTCATAAGAAGTGACTTTCTGAATGGAAGAGAGCGTGCGGAAGCGGGAAAAATAATAGATACAGAAACTTCCGACAAGGAGAAGGATGATACAGACAATCATAAGGGAGATTCGTTTTATATGTTTTTTCATAGAGCTTCCTCCTTGTCATCAAACCTAGTTATCCTTTCAGATCAAACTGTACGGACAGCGATGCAAGCACTGCATCTATCACTTTCCGCGCCTGGGCAAGCATATCGATCTCCGCCACAAAAGCGATGACCTGCTCG
>ULZN01057560.1_pt1 | contig 18270 bp, 9 predicted proteins | sample 1963091 | NCBI WGS metagenome assembly ULZN01 (sample SAMEA4835889, study PRJEB28245) | human gut metagenome | biome: gut microbiome; material: fecal sample | place: Denmark | collected 2008 | reverse complement strand
GGATTTGGGGACAGAAGCTGACGTCTTCTGCTTACTCGAGAATCACTGGGAACAGGGGGATGATTTAGCTTTTTTAATGGTTATCTCAGCAATATTCCAATAATTTCAGAATAAAAAGCAGACTGTTGTTATCAATATCCATTCATTACCATTTCCATTTAAATACAAAACATCTATTCACAATATTTTAAGAGCAAGCAGAAAATTTCTACTCTCTCCCTCAAATCCCCACAACCACTATTTAATTCAAACAAAATCCAGCCAAAGACAGCCCGGGAAGAGAACCGATACCCTATATTTGTGGCCTCGGAGCAGGGTTTAGAGGCGAGCGCATAAAGCGAGCATTTAAACCGCAGCGACTAAAGTCACAAATATAGGGTATCGGTTCTCTTCCCGGGCGTCTGTCTCTCAATGAATTAAATAGCAACATCTTATTGTTAACTTTGTTTTTTGTTACGGTTGACAATGTCTTTTTGCCATGTTACAGTAATAAATAAGAGAATTTTAGAAATAACATGCAATAAGCATTATCGTGCTTTCATTTTGGAAGCTATTTTGTGAGGTTAAGAAAGGATTCATTATGAGTGAAGCAGTAACTATTGACACAATTAAAAATATACTAACAGAAAATGTAAATAAGGAATATTCTCTTTCACGCGAGGAGGCCATCGCTATTATGAATCTTCCAGAAGACGATATGCCTCTTCTTATGGAAATGGCCGGAAGTCTTCGTAAAAAATATAAAGGCAATCATGTGAGTATTCATCTTCTTACAAACGCCCGCAGTGGAAACTGTTCTCAAAATTGTGCTTATTGTGCCCAGTCTTGCCGTTCAAAAGCAGAAATTGAAAAATATAAATGGGTAAATGATGAAAAGTTATACAGTGATAATGCATTTGTACATGATAACCATCTTTCCAGACACTGTATTGGTCTTAGCGGAATGAAGTTTACCGATGAAGAAATAGAAGAACTGGCTGAAAAAATTCGTGTTATGAAAGCACAGGGAACACATCTTTGCTGTTCCATCGGTTTTCTTACTGAAAAGCAGGCATTAATGTTAAAAGAAGCCGGTCTTGACCGAATTAATCATAATCTAAACAGCAGCCGTTCCTACTATCATAATATATGTACCACTCATACTTATGAACAGCGTGTAAATAATATTCATATGTTACAAAGACTTGGTTTTGAAATTTGTAGCGGCGGTATTATCGGTATGGGTGAAAGTAAGGAAGATATTGTAGATATGCTCCTCGATCTTCGTGAAATTCAGCCCGAGGCTCTGCCAATCAACTTCCTTCTCCCAATTCCAGGGACTCCTTTAGAAAATGCAGATACTTCTGTCCTCACACCAGCTTACTGTATGAAAGTACTGTGCCTTGCCAGATTAATGGTTCCACAATCCGATATCCGATGTGCTGCCGGAAGAGAAGTTTACTTTAAAGGACGTGAAAAAGAACTTCTCAGTATCGTAGACTCTATCTTTGCCTCCGGTTATCTCACGGCAGATGGACAGGGAATCTCTGATACGATAAAAACAATTACTGATGCAGGATTTACATACGAAATAGAATCTGATTAATCCTGATTTGCCGCAGGCCAATAGACGCCCACAGGGAATAAAATATCCTATATTTATCTCCCTGAGTTCGTCTACCTTGCCTGCGGCAAATCAGGATTCAAATATTTTTTCAGATATTTTCCAGTATAAGATTCTTCTACCGCAGCAACTTCTTCCGGTGTTCCGCAAGTCACCATCGTGCCGCCGCCTTCGCCACCTTCTGGTCCCATATCAATGATATAATCGGCTGTTTTGATGACTTCAAGGTTATGCTCAATGACTACAACTGTATTGCCACCTTCCGTTAACCGCTGCAAAATATCAACCAGTTTATGAACATCTGCGAAGTGTAGTCCCGTTGTTGGCTCGTCTAAAACATATATTGTCTTTCCGGTACTCTGGCGGCTTAATTCTGTGGCAAGTTTTACTCGCTGTGCCTCTCCACCGGAAAGGGTTGTCGATGGCTGTCCTAACTTGATATAGGAAAGTCCTACATCTCGAAGTGTCTCTATCTTTCTTCGGATTGATGGCACGCTCTCAAAGAATTCACACGCTTCATCGACATTCATATCTAATACTTCAAATATATTTTTGCCTTTGTATTTTACCTCCAATGTCTCTCTGTTGTAACGCTTTCCATGACAGACTTCACATGGTACATATACATCAGGAAGAAACTGCATTTCTATCTTTAAAATACCGTCACCGGCACAGGCTTCACAGCGGCCGCCTTTTTTATTGAAACTGAAACGTCCTTTGTCATATCCTCTTGCTTTGGCATCTTTTGTCATAGCGAACAATTCACGGATATGATCAAATACTCCTGTATAAGTGGCTGGATTAGAACGTGGAGTACGTCCAATCGGAGACTGGTCAATGTTGATTATCTTATCTAACTGTTCTGTTCCTTCAATATCTTTATGTTTTCCTGGTTTAATTCTTGCACGGTTTAATACGCAGGCAAGCTTCTTATAGAGTATCTCATTAACAAGGGAGCTTTTCCCTGAACCGGAAACTCCTGTTACACAGGTAAATACGCCGATTGGAAACTTTACGCTGATATTCTTTAAGTTATTCTCCGAGGCTCCTTTCACCGTCAGATACCCCTGCGGCTTTCTCCGAACTTCTGGAACAGGGATTTTCATTTTCCCGCTAAGGTATGCTCCTGTAATGGAATCTGGATTCGCCATCAGTTCTTCTGCAGTTCCAACTGCGACAACTTCCCCACCATTTTCGCCTGCCATTGGTCCAATATCCACAATGCAGTCTGCCTCTCGCATCGTATCTTCATCATGCTCAACGACAATAAGTGAATTGCCTAAATCTCTCAGACGTTTTAATGCAGAAATGAGTTTGTCATTATCTCTCTGATGCAGACCGATACTCGGTTCATCAAGAATGTATGCTACTCCAACAAGTCCAGAGCCAATCTGCGTTGCAAGACGAATTCGCTGTGCTTCTCCACCAGAAAGCGTTCCTGTTGGCTGTGAAAGACTTAAATAGTCAAGACCAACATCATTTAAAAAGCCGATTCTTCCACGAATTTCTCTTAACACCTGTTTACCGATAAGTTGCTGTCTTTCTGTAAGTTCAATTTCATTAAAATAGGAAATTAATCGCTTTACGGAGAGGCATGTCAATTCGGAAATATTGTACTGACCTACTGTTACTGCCAGAGATTCAGGCTTTAATCGCTGACCGTGACAGCTATCACATGGAGTTACTGTCATAAAGTTTTCATATTCTGCTCTCTGACGTTCAGAATGATTCTCGCGATAACGACGCTGTACATTACGAATCAGGCCTTCAAAAGCAACGTCATAGACACCCTCTCCACGCTTTCCTTTATAGTATACTTTTACCTCATGTCCATTTGTTCCATGAATAATAATATCCTGGACTTCCGGACTTAAATCACAAAATGGCGTACTCAAATCAAAATTATACTCTCTTGCCAATGCATCAAGAACTGCTCTCGTATAACTCTTTGAATCTGTGCAAGACTGCCAGCCCAATACAGTAATCGCCCCATCTGCAATACTCATTTTTTTATCTGGAATCATCAGGTCAACATCAAACTCCATCTTAAATCCAAGTCCGTGACAGACTGGGCAGGCTCCAAACGGATTATTGAAAGAAAAGCTTCGTGGCTCAATCTCATCAATGCTGATACCACAATCCGGGCAGGAAAAACTCTGGCTAAAATTCATCGGTTCCCCACCAACAACATCTACTAACAAAAGTCCCCCTGTAAGCTTCATTACGGTCTCAATCGAATCTGTAAGACGGTTTTCAATACCTTCCTTTATCATCAGACGGTCTACAATAATCTCAATATTGTGCTTTTTATTTTTTTCTAACTTAATCTCTTCTGCAAGGTCATACAGATTCCCGTCAATGCGAACACGGACATAGCCACTCTTTTTTGCATCTTTTAATATTTTTACATGTTCTCCCTTTCTTCCTCTTACAATCGGTGCAAGAAGCTGAATTTTCGTCCGTTCTGGAAGCTTCATTAAAATATCTACAATCTGGTCTACTGTCTGCTTGGAAATTACTTTTCCACACTTTGGACAGTGAGGAATGCCAACTCTCGCATAAAGAAGCCGCAGATAATCATAGATTTCCGTTACTGTACCAACTGTAGAACGTGGATTGCGGTTCGTGGACTTCTGATCAATCGAAATGGCAGGAGAAAGACCCTGAATATCGTCAACGTCCGGCTTTTCCATCTGTCCTAAGAACTGTCTTGCATACGAAGACAGTGACTCCATATATCTTCTCTGTCCCTCCGCATAAATCGTATCAAATGCCAGTGAGGACTTACCAGAACCTGAAAGTCCTGTCAGTACTACAAATTCATTTCTCGGTATATCTATATTAATATTTTTAAGGTTATGCTCACGCGCCCCTCGAATGCGAATGTATTCTTTCTTTTCGCTCATTATATTGTATCCTTTCTAATCGTCATAATCCCTCAAAGCAATCTTATACTTTTTCAGTTCATCTCTTAATTCTGCCGCTTCTTCAAAGTTCAGTTCTGCCGCTGCCTTATTCATCTTCTTTGTTAACTTAGCTATCATTTCCGTAAGTTCCTTACGGTTCATAGATTCCGTATCTTTCTTTAAGGAACCTCGGCTCTTCTCTGGTGCTTCTTCATTGATAATAGAAATGACATCTCGAATTGCCTTTTGAATAGTCTTTGGCGTAATGCCATGTTCTTCATTATATGCCATCTGAATTTCACGACGCCGCTTTGTTTCTGTGATGGCAGCACGCATGGAGTCTGTAATCGTATCTCCGTACATAATAACGTGTCCTTCTGCATTTCGTGCGGCACGTCCGATTGTCTGTACAAGAGAAGTTTCTGAACGTAAAAATCCTTCCTTATCCGCATCAAGAATAGCAATCAGCGTAACCTCTGGAATATCTAATCCCTCTCTTAAAAGGTTAATTCCAACAAGAACATCAAATACACCCATTCGCAAATCTCTTACGATTTCAATTCTTTCTAATGTATCAATATCGGAATGAAGATATTTCACACGAATATCCAGTTCTTTCATATAAGCAGTCAAATCTTCTGCCATCCGCTTCGTCAGGGTAGTTACCAGAACTTTATTCTTCTTTGCTACCTCTTTATTAATCTCACTAATCAAATCATCAATCTGTCCCTCTACTGGCCGAACATCAATCGGTGGGTCAAGAAGTCCTGTCGGACGGATAATCTGTTCTGCCCGGAGCATCTCATGCTCTCCCTCGTACACATTCGGAGTCGCAGATACAAAAAGCATCTGATCAATTCTCTCCTCAAATTCATCAAAATTAAGAGGACGGTTATCTAAAGCTGAAGGCAATCGGAATCCGAAATCAACTAATGTCTGCTTTCTTGAACGGTCTCCTGCATACATTCCACGCACCTGCGGAATCGTAATATGCGACTCATCGACAATGATAAGAAAATCATCCCCAAAGAAATCAATCAGCGTATACGGAGCCTTCCCCGGCTCTAATCCCGTAAGATGTCTCGAATAATTCTCAATTCCAGAACAAAATCCTGTCTCTTTTAACATCTCTATATCAAAATTCGTTCGTTCTGAAATTCTCTGTGCCTCTAAAAGCTGATCGTTCTCCTTAAAATATTCCACTCTCTCGTCAAGTTCTTCCTTAATCGTCTTCACCGCACGCTCAATCTGTTCCTGCGGCACAACATAATGCGAAGCCGGAAAAATAATCGCAAAATTAAGACTTGCCTTAATCTCTCCCGTCAGCACATCGACCTGCATAATCCGATCAATCTCATCACCAAAAAATTCAATGTGAATCGCATCTTCAAAAGAAGAAACCGGCACAACTTCCAGCACATCTCCACGTACACGGAAACTGCCTCTCTTAAAATCAAGCTCATTACGCACATACTGGATATCAATCAGACGGCGCACAACCTCATCCCTGTCAATCTCCATTCCAGGGCGCAGCGAAATCATCATCTTCGCATAATCGTTCTTGCTACCAATGCCGTAAATACACGAAACCGATGACACAACAATGACATCCTTCCTCTCAATCAGCGCTGCTGTCGCACTGTGGCGCAGCTTATCTATCTCATCATTAATCGAAGAATCCTTCTCTATATAAGTATCCGTAGAAGGAACATATGCTTCCGGCTGATAATAATCATAATAAGACACAAAATATTCTACCGCATTATGTGGAAAAAATGCCTTAAACTCACTGTAAAGCTGCGCTGCCAGAGTCTTATTATGTGCCAGAATCAGCGTCGGCTTATTCAACTGTGCAATGACATTCGCCATCGTAAATGTCTTACCGGAACCAGTAACTCCAAGCAAAGTCTCAAACTGATTCCCTTCTTTAAATCCCTTTACCAGCTCCTCAATTGCCTGTGGCTGGTCTCCAGTCGGCGCGAAGTCCGACACTAATTCGAAATGGTCCATGAAGCAAATCCTCCCTCTTATCGTAGTATGTTTCCGATTATATCAAATATACGAACAAATGTACAGACAAAATCCAAATATTTGTTCTGATTTAATTCATATAAGAAATAGACGCACCCGAAGAGAGAAGCCGCCCTATATCTGTGACTCTATCACTATGGGCTGAATGTTCGCTTGACGGCTTACATTCAGTCCTCGTTCTAAGACCACAGATATAGGGCGGCTTCTCTCTTCGGATACTTTCTTTGGCTTGATTTTGTTTGAATCAAATTGGCTGGTGTAGGAATTTAAGGATATAAGTAGAAGCTTTCTACTTGCTTTAAAATTATTAAAATTCAGTATAACTATATATTATTATCAGTGATATCCATAAAATGTAGTTAAAAAATGGTAACCAATTCACTCATATACGGAAAGTATCTGCATACTGAAAACGCTATATCACGCTTTATTCACTTTTTCGTCTTCTTACTACAAGGAAGATAATCACAACGGCTGCAGCCACTCCAATGATAATCCATGTCAGGATTGGTGTAGTATCGCCAGTCTTACCACTCTTAGACTTCTTCTTATTATTATTAGGTGGTGTCTTTTCCTTTTCTGTTGAAGTAGTCTCCTCTTCACTAGAAGTTGTCTCTTCCTCCTCGTCACCTTTTTCTCTATTTGTAAGAGTGATCGTACCAGTTTGCTGTTCCATAGATAATTCTACATTGCCCTCACCACTGATCTTATAAGCAAAATTATCTGGATCAATCGTGTTACCATCTGCATCTGTCTCTTCTATGTAAACTTTCGTTGTACTGCCATCCTTCTCAACTCGAACAGGTACAGTCACCTTACCATTCTGCTGTAACTGTACTGTCTGAATAAGTTCATTCTCTACATTATCGTCTGAACCTGTCTGCTTGTAGACAGAAGCATAGAACGTATCATTTGTTGTTGTCTGCTGTCCATTCTGATCAAGCACCTTCTTCTCAATGGTCAGCTCTGCTACAACCAAGAAATCTTCAGGAATAATAGTAAATACGTTACTGATATTCATCTTTCCCTGTGGACGGCCCTGTAACTGCACTTTATTATCTGCAGAATCACCGGAGCCATCTCCAACTACACATTTATATGTTCTATCCTTCTCTGTATGTGTCTCTCCCATAGCATATGGAACACCATTCTCATCTGTTTCGAACAGATAATAAATACCGTCTGGAAGATTATCATACTTTATTGTCTCACTGTGGCTTCCATTAAAATCAATTGTCTTCAAATAATTCTTTCCATAAGGAATCGTTCCTTCGGCATCGCAGAACAATCCAACATAATATCTTGCTCCTGGAACAGTCTCTCCATTCTCTTCATAAGATTTCGGCGCCTGCAGATTATAAATCTTCCCTGTTTCCGGATCCATATAAACTAAAGCCTTTGTTACTTCTAAAGAACCCTGCTGATTACTTACTCCCTTGGTATAAGTCTCCACATCATAAATCCAGTTCTGTCCATCTTCCATATATGGAATCGCAACTAAAAATGGAGAAAACATCCCATAAGAAGCGCTGTCTTTTTCTTCGACAAGATACATTCCCTGCGCCAGATCCGTAAAACTAACTTTACCGTTACTATCTGTTTTCTTTGTTACTGCTGAAATACCGGAATTGTCAATGACAGTAGTAAGCTTCTTCGCCGAATTCAGGTTCTTATCACTTGTTGTAATATCATTGACATCTACACCTGTAGATTTCAATGAACTAACAATATCAAAAGAAATATTTACTCCATCATGACTGATAGATGCAACCTGATAAATGCTAATAGAAACGTTGGCCTTATTGGTAATGCTGTCTCCCTGCTTTACATCATCTAAATTAATTGTTATGCTGCCTTTCTTATCTTTGTTATAACTGTCTGCCGCTTTAATCTGGGCCGGCATTAATAATCCTACTGCCATCGCAGCTACAGCTAACAAGGTAAGAATATATTTGCTGTATTTAATTATTATAGATTTCATCAATTGCTCCTCCTTTTTCATGATTGGTTATGGATTTGTTTTATCACTTTCTCTTTTTACTGCCTGACTTCTTTTTATGTTTGCGTCTCTTTTGCCGCCTTCGCTGCCTGCTACGCACCAGACTGTAAATAATCAAAAGTACAAGAACTCCTGTCGAAATCAAGAAAGTCCTCTGCTTCAATAACCACTTCCATAACGTGTTCTTCTGCGAGTTAGTACTTTCTGTCTTATATGGTACTCTTCTTGCATGAACTAACAAACGATGTGTATTAATTCCATATGGAGTACAAGTCACCAGTGTTACTCTGTCCTGCCCTTTTGCGATAGTCAGATGCTCCATTTCTTCCGGTTTCACTGTCTCCACATTAAACACCTTATACGCAAGGGGCTTTCCCAAAATATGAATATAAAATTCATCATTCTTCTCTAACTGATCTAAGTTAGAAAAAAGTTCCGCACTCGGAAGTCCTCGATGCCCTGTTAATACAGCATGCGTATTCTTGCCTCCAACTGGTATGGATGTGCCCTCAAGATGCCCAATTCCCTTTTCCAGTACTTCCTGCGAAGTTCCATGATAAATGGGAAGATATAGCGAAATTTTTGGAATCTCCAAAGCCCCCATGACTCCGCTTTCTTCCATATCCAAAACATGATTATACGCACTGTCCGACTTCTTCTCTTCCTGTGAAAATGCATCAGAAAGCTGTGGATTCTCTCTTGCCAGCATCTCATTATACTTCTGCGCATCTTCCAAATATTTCTGAAGTTTCTCTTTGTTCATCGTATGGACTGCATAATCATAAGAGTCGATTACCTTTCCCTCACGAATCTGATTATAAAGCGTCCCAAGTACCGGATAATTCAACGTCGCATATCCTGCCACAAAAAGCAGTGTGATCAGTATTCCTAATATCTTACTTTTCATTTCGCCTAACCTGTTTTTTCCTTGCTTTTTTCTTTTTACCAATTGATAATTTTTTATCAAAGTTATTGAATTTTTTCTTTGGAAGTGACATCTTCCCCCACCTGTAGAAATCGGGAAGCCCCCACTGATACTGATTTGTTGCTCACCACCTACAGGTGGGAGTCATCTCACATCTGATATATCTGAAGGAAAAATAACACTACTTCTTCTCAATTTATTAAAAGCAAAAAATAAAAAAGTACCGCATCAAAGAGGTGAGACGATACTTTTTTATTACTTTTAATAAAATGTACTCTCGGAGTCTTTCCTGCACTTGCTTTTGTGGCTGATTTTCCGCCAGTCGCACCCGAATTTCATCAACGTACGTACCGCGTACGCTTCAGAAATTTGGACACAACTGACAAAAAATCTTCTCACAAAATCAAGCACAAAAAGATTCCGAGAGTACATTAAATTGTTTTAACGAATATATTTTTCTGCTATTTTCTTAAGTTTTTCTGGATTTTGGGTATACCAGCTTTCATAGGTTAAATGCTCTGCCGAAATCGTCTGACCAAGTTCTACAAAGAAATCCGGGATTTCTTCTGCAAGCATTGTTCCCCACTCTTCTCCAAAATGCTCTGCTCCCTGTGCATCTGTTCCATTTACATGAAAAGCAAATGCCGGCTGCATTTTTCCATCCACACGTTTAGATGCCCCGTGGAAACCAAGCTTTCCGATCTGATGTGTTCCGCAAGAAGAAGTACATCCAGATATATGAATTCTTGGAAGTACCCCATCTGCAAAATGATAAGGCTCTACTGTCTCCACAATACTTGCAAGCAATCCCTGAGAATCTCTAAGTCCAATCTGGCATACGGTACTTCCAATACATGATACAGATGTTTCAAACAAGTTTTTTGCCCCGTCTTCTGTAATTGCAGCAATCTCCTTTGCCTGTGACGCATTCAGATTAATAATATACAATGTTTCATCTGGAGCAATGCGAACTTCTGCGTCTTCAATATCTTTTATTATATTATAAATTTCTCCAAACTTCTTCACTGGGACAATTCCACCTATTGGGTGATATGCCACTGCATATAGTCCCTGTTGTTTCTGTGGAAGAATACGTTCTGATGCTGCTTCTTTTTGTGGATAACTTTCTGCTGTTTCTAATACAACATTTTCATCCGTTTTTACTATGTTGTCTGCTACATTCTTGGTTATGCTCTCTGTTATATTTTCTGACATATCAGCAGTGTTTTTTCCTTCAACATCATCCGCACTATTATTTCCCATATTATTTATTGCATTTTCGGCTACTTTTCCTTCTAACTTTATAAGAAGAGAATCTTTATATTCTGCCTTTACTTCTGCTAACTTTTCCTGATATGCTTTGCGGTAGCCATCTACCCCTAATGTCTCCTGCATGTATCTTGTTCTTGATTTAGCACGACTCTCATAATTACCATAAGTAGTAAATGTCCGAACCATTGCTTCTACATAATAAAGTACCTCTTCAGGCTTTACATTTTCCGCAACCTTTACTCCCATTCGGTAATTATTTCCCAGTCCACCTGCACTGTATACATCAAAAGTTCCTTCTTCTTTTGCCACAAATCCAAGATCTCTAAATGTTGCATGTGTTACATTCGCCGGAGAATTAGAAAATCCTACTTTTAACTTTCTTGGAAGCTTCACCGTCTTGATGATTCCCATCAGATAATCTCCCGCTTCTTCCGCATAAGGAAGTACATCGAAATATTCCCCCTGTTCCACCCCAGAGAGGGGAGAGACCATAGTATTTCTTGGGAAATCTCCACCGCCTCCTCGAGTAACAATGCCAGCATCCATTGCCTGCTCCATAATATCGCAAACCGCCTTTGCATCTAAATCATGAAACTGCACTGTCTGGCAAGTTGTGATATGTGCTCTTTTCACATCATACCTTTCAATAGAATCTACGAGGAACTTTAACTTTTCCTTCGTCACTCTGCCGCCTGGCATACGCAGGCGGAGCATGCTCGCTTCTCCACCTTTTTGTGCATAACTTCCAAAGCCGCCAGAGAACCCTTTATAATCTTTCACACTGACTTCTTTTGCATAAAATTTCTCTGTCATCTCTCGAAATTCTTTTAAATCTGCTTTAAATTCCTTCATTAATTCCTGATTCATATTTCCTCGACCTTACTTTCTATGTATTCTCTATAACGAATTATGATTTTCTCGCAATAATAACGAATTAAATTATATCATACTTATCCTACCTGCGAAAGTAGTAATAAATTTAATAGTAATTTGTTGAGCTAAACAAAAGCGACAGGCTAACCAGGAAATTAATTGGTAAAGTTATTGTTTGACAATTTGAGGATTTCTCAGAAAATTGTACTCATTAGGAAATTAAATTTGAAAGGGCCAATACTCAAACTACTGGCATAATATAGCTAACGCGAAGCGCAATTGTTAGCACTCATTTATATTGAGTGCTAATTTTTTCTTGACATTCCTGCAAACTGGTATTAGTATAAGAATGGTATTGATAAAAATACAAAGGCAATATTCCAGTCAGAAGTTCTTTTGACTTAGTTCATAGAATATTAGCCTACATTTATATAATTAATTTTAAGGAGATGCTTATTATGGCTAAACAGGGAAGTTTATCAATTAACAGTGAAAATATTTTTCCTATTATAAAGAAGTGGCTCTATTCTGACCACGACATTTTCATCCGTGAGTTAGTAAGTAACGGATGCGATGCTGTAACAAAGCTGAAAAAGCTTTCTGTTATGGGTGAATTTGAAGAAGCTGACGATGAGAAGTATAAAGTAGAAGTTCGTATTAATCCTACTGACAAGACTCTTACCTTTATTGATAATGGTATTGGTATGACAGAGGACGAAGTAGACGAATACATCAATCAGATTGCTTTTTCTGGTGCTGCTGCTTTCATGGAACAGTACAAAGACAAAGCAAGTGACGAGCAGATTATCGGTCATTTCGGACTTGGTTTCTATTCTGCATTTATGGTTGCTGATAAGGTTACTATTGATACTCTTTCTTATAAAGAAGGCGCTACACCAGTTCACTGGGAATGTGATGGTGGTACAGAATTTGATATGGAAGATGGTGACAAAGCAGAGCGTGGTACAACAATTACTCTTTACCTCAACGATGAGAGTTATGAATTCTGTAATGAATACCGCTGCCGCGAAATTCTTAACAAATACTGTTCTTTCATGCCAGTTGAAATTTACTTTGTAAATGAGGAAGAAGAAGCGAAAAAGGCTGAAGAAGCTGCCAAAAAGGATGCTGAAGAAAAGGTAATTGACGTAGACGTAAAGGACGCTGATACAGAAGATGGTGATTCCGAAGTAACTCTTGAAGATGAGGAAGAGGAAGAAGATGATGCACCTAAGCCAATCAACCAGATTCATCCATTATGGACAAAGCATCCAAACGACTGTACTGATGAAGAATATAAAGAATTTTACCGTGATGTATTCCACGATTATAAAGAGCCTTTATTCTGGATTCATCTGAACATGGATTATCCATTTAACTTAAAAGGTATCCTTTATTTCCCTAAAATCAATACAAAATATGATACAATCGAGGGAACAATTAAGTTATATAACAACCAAGTATTTATCGCAGATAATATTAAAGAAGTTATTCCTGAATACCTCTTATTATTAAAGGGATGCATTGACTGTCCAGACCTTCCACTGAACGTATCAAGAAGTGCATTACAGAATGACGGTTTTGTTAAGAAAATTTCTAACTACATCACTAAGAAAGTTGCGGAAAAGCTTTCTGGTATGTGCAAAACCGATCGTGAAAACTATGAAAAATACTGGGATGACATCAGCCCATTCATTAAGTTTGGCTGCATCCGTGACCAGAAATTTAACGATAAGATGAAAGATTACATCATCTTCAAAAACATGGAGGGCAAATATGTTACACTTCCAGATTATCTTGAAGCTGGCAAAGAAAAATATGAAAACAATGTTTTCTATATCACAGATGAGGTAGCACAGTCTCAGTATATCAATATGTTCAAAGAACAGGAAATTGATGCCATCTACCTGACACACCAGATTGATACAACATTTATCACTCACTTAGAGCAGAGAAATCCAGAAGTAAAATTCCTGCGTATCGACTCTGAACTGACTGATAACTTCAAAGAAACAATTGATGAGAACGAAGAAAAAGAACTCACCGAAAAGCTTTCCGAGAAGTTTAAAAAGGCAACTGGTGTTGAAAACTTAATCGTAAAAGTTGAAAAGCTGAAAAATGCCGATATGCCTTCTATGATCACCGTTTCTGAACAAACACGTCGTATGTCCGAAATGATGGAAATGTACGGAATGAGCAACAGCTCCACAGGACTTGGTGCGGAAGGTGAAACTCTCGTCCTTAACATGAACAATGACTTAGTTCAGTATGTTTTAAACAATGACGAAAGCGAAAATACTACTACGATCTGCCAGCAGCTCTATGACCTTGCACGTCTGGCAAACCATCCGCTGAAACCGGAAGAGATGACTGCATTTGTTGCACGATCCAATAAGATTCTTGCAATTCTGACTAAGTAATTTCTAATTTGCCGCAGGCAAGGGAGACGCCCTCCGTGAATGAAATAAGGATTATTTCATTCACGGAGGGCGTCTCTTTTGCTGCACGATCAGAAGTTAATAAAACCCATTATATTTTTTGTCGTTTTTCTTTAATTCCTGATTGATATATCCTCTTCCTAATTTCTCTGGAAGTGTTTTTTGACCAGAGAACAGATTCGTTCCTAATCCCAGACGATTTCCATCAATCTGTACTCCCAAGGCTGCTAATGTTGTTGGAAACATATCCATTGTAGAAAAGTCTCTGTTTCCTGTCACATTTTCTTTATAAGTACAATCAGCGTTGATAATTGTATTATACACGGTTCTTTTATAATTGTCGTTTAAATTACTCCATATCGGATCAGACGTATCGACCATTATCGTATGATCACCAGCTATAACAATTGTCGTATTTTTGTAAAAATCTTGTTTTTTTATCCATTCTACAAAGTCATATACCTGCTGGTCTGCACAGGCAATTACATTAGCATATTGTCTGTTATATTTATCTTTACAAAGCCGGCATTTATAACCTCGTGGAAAATGCGTATCCACCGTCAGCATTGTAAGATTAAATGGTTTGTCAGACGAAGAAAGCTGTTCGAGCTGCTTCTTCGCACGTTTATATAATATTTCGTCTTCATGACCCCAAAATACTTTGTAATCCGGCGCAATGAATCCTTCTTTTTTCGCTGCATTATAATCTTCTATATGAAAATCTTTGTGGCTTGTAAAGTATGTATCTCTTCCGGCAAAGTCTCCCTTACTTCCACACAAAAACACCTGCTGGTATCCTTCTTTATTAAGAATATCTCCCATTGTTGTTAAATTAGGAAGAAAGTTTCCAAACATAGATCCCGAATTATGAAGCTTTAAATTAATTGCTGCTGTCTGTGCAACCATTCCTCCAACCGTATAAGCCGTTGCCTCTAAACAAGTTGGCCCACCTAGCTTTCCATCCGCCTTATCTGAAAAATTTATATTTTCCTTCGCCAATTTTGTCAGATTCGGAATATAATTATCATCCATGATACCGCCATCTTCCTGATCGGCATAACTACTTTCCATTGATTCCATAAATATATAAATCAAATTTCTTTTTTGAGATGGAAAATCAAGTTTTGTCTTAGCTGGGTTTACATAATATTTTTCATAGAAATCCGTTTTCTCCTGAACACTTTTTATATACTCCCACATACCTACTTTTGTTCCCTGAACTTGTATTGTTCCAACCAGGGCAATGAGCAGAATAATTTCCAGACAGATTTTAGTCCATGCAGGAACCTTTTTTACAGGTAAATCTTCAAGATTGTATAATACTCTTACCATAATAAGATAAACTATGCTAATCGTAAGCGTAACAAGGAGCGGCGGAATAATTCCTGTTTTTATAATACTGTTTATTACGCCACTGTCCGTTCCTTTTATCGGACTGGTAAGCTGCAGCACAATAATGGAAAATGAAACATCCCCACATGTACTTTTAAGCCATGCAACCATACTACATGCCAGCAGTGTTATAAATAAGGCTATCGGAACTAATAAACCAAACGGAAATGATAATACTTTCAATATTTTGTTCTGATCCGTCCTCTTCTGAAGTTCAACCGCATGAGATAATAGAAAATAGCAAGCCGGCATAAGCAAAAACATCATAAAATAAATTATCATTGTTATCTGTTTTTTCTGCACACGCTCCCTGTAATTTGCATTTAATTCTATATGATCTAATACAAACTGCTGCCCTATCTTGCTTCCAAAACGAACTTTTATCCTTGTTATTCCAGTAGCATCTACCTCTCCAAATGCTATTTTTTCTCCTTTTTTTATATTAGCCCATACTCTTGGGTTCTGTTCATAAGTAGGCTTTTCTTTGGTCTGGTAAGAAATTTTTACATCTGTATCCTGCGCCACTGGTTCTGCAAAATATACTTTTACATTGGCAATTTTCGAGGACTGCATCTTATACTTTATAAAAGGTCTTGCTTCTTTAATAAAAAAATGATTTCCATTTATCTCATACCCACGAAATTCTGCTTTTTCCAGATTCACATTCTGCGGTTTTAATGCTTTTTCCTGCGGAATTCCAGAAATATGCCATGCAAAAAATAGGCTAAGAAGCACAATGACTATTAACCCTGCTGCTTTACTGACAGATTTCTTAAAAAAATGTCTCCAACACACAGTAAGGCCAAAGAGCAAAGTGCCTGCAATCAGTCTTTTTAATACTGGTGCCATCAAGTTTTCCATTCCTTTTTCTTCTCTCATAAGATAAAGGGCAGTCATGATTCCTGCACCGAGGATTATTGCAGCCAAAACAAATCCTACTACAGCTTTTATATAATTCTTTTGTTGCTTATTCATCTGTTTCAATCTTCTCCTAATAAAACTGATTATACATTTTATCGTTTCGTTTCAGTTCTTTATTAATATAATTAGCACCTAATTCTTCTCTCAACGTCTCTTCTCCTGAAAATAAATTAGTTCCTAATCCAAGTTTATTCCCATCAATTTCTACACCAAGAGCCGCCAATGTTGTTGGGAACATATCCATTGTAGAAAACTTTCTCTTTGTCGTAACTTTTTTCTTATATGCACATTGCGGATTAATTATTGCATTATATACCGTACGCTGATAGTCATTGCTTAAACTTTTCCAGAACTTACTTCCTGTATCTACCATAGAAGTATGATCTCCGGCAATAATAATTGTCGTGTCTTCATAGAAGTCCTGTTTCTTTATCCACTGTACAAAGTCGTAAACCTGACGGTCTGCACAGGCTACTGCATTCCCGTAAGTGGTATCGTATTTGTTCTCACATAAATCACAAATATATCCATTAGGGAAATGTGTGTCTACCGTCAGCATAGTAAGATTAAAAGGTTTACCTTCTTTAGATAATTTTTTCAGATTCTTTTTTGCTCTTTCATATAGAACTTTATCCTCATGACCCCAGTACACTTTATAATCTTTTGGGATATCTCCTTCTTTTATTGCGGCTTTATAATCTTCAATCTGATAGTCTTTATGTGTTTTAAAATAGGCATCTCGCCCTGCAAAATCTCCATCACTTCCACACAAAAACATCTGATTGTATCCCTGTTTGTTAAGGATATCACCAAGTGCTGTCAGGTTAGGAAGGAATGAGTCAGATACTGCCCCAGAATTCATTACTTTTAAGTTAATTGCAGATGTCTGTGCTACCAATCCACCGGCAGTATACGCTGTTGCTTCTAAACAGACAGGTCCACCCACTTTTCCATCTTTCTTATCAGTAAACTGTACATTTTCTCTTGCAAGCTTCGTCAGGTTCGGAATATAATTATCATCCATAGTTCCACCATCTTCCTTATCTGCGTAACTGCTTTCCATAGATTCCATAAATATGTAAATCAGATTTTTCTTTTCCTTAGGAAATGTCATCTTTACCTTTGCAGGATTCACATATTCTTTTTCATAAAAATCAGAACTCTCCCTCACACTTTGTATGTAATCCCACATACCTATCTCTGTTCCCTGTACCTGTACAGTATGCAGAAAAAATACAACCATAACTACTTCTATACAAATCTTACTCCATCTTGGAATTTTCTTCACTGGAAGATCTTCTAATGCATACATTCCACGCACAATGAAAAGATAGCACAGTACAGTTGAGTTGCTACGGCAAGAAGTACCGGAGGAACTACTGCAGTCTTGATGATACTGTTTATAATTCCGCTATCTGTTCCTTTTATCGGACTTGTAAGCTGTAAAAGGATAATGGAAAATGAAACATTTCCACATGTCATCTTCACCCATTCTACTAAATTCACTACAAGGAAGGTAACAAATAGTGAAAGAATTGTTATAAATCCAAATGGAAAAGATAAAATTCGCAGGCAAATATTTTTATCTGTTTTCTCCTGCCACTTCTTTCCCGACGCTAATACAAAATATCCTGCCGGAATCAGCATGAAAAACATAAAATATTTCGCCATGCTGACTTTCTTTTGATGCATGCGTGCCGCATAATTTCCATTGATTTCGGTATATCCATAATCAAACTGTGTTCCAATCTTTCTTCCGATACCAATTTTAATCCTCGTAACATCTTTTACTTTCATCGAAACACAGCCTACTGTCTCTCCCTTATGAACTTTTACACGCATTTTTCTTGTTTTATTATCAAATCCTTGCTGTGTCTTTGTCTCATACAGAACACGCACAATAACTTTCT
>ULZN01006287.1_pt1 | contig 18957 bp, 13 predicted proteins | sample 1963091 | NCBI WGS metagenome assembly ULZN01 (sample SAMEA4835889, study PRJEB28245) | human gut metagenome | biome: gut microbiome; material: fecal sample | place: Denmark | collected 2008 | reverse complement strand
GCCGCGGCGGCCATGGCGCAGGGAAAGAGCGATGAAGAGGTCGCGCTGCTCGCCGCCATCTTTACGCAGCTGGGCGACAGCCTTGCGATGATCGTCGTTCTGCGCGCGTGCGAAAAAAGCGGCGGCAGCGAGGCGGAATAAGGGAATCAGTCCTTGGCCGCCTCTTCTTTGTCTTCGTCCTTTTTGCCGCCCAGGGTGATGAACACGCCCGCGACCAGCGTGATGGCCGAGCCGAGCAGGATGCGCGGCGTGAGCGTTTCATTTAAGAAGAGAATGCCGACAAAAATGCTCGTGATCGGCTCAAACGTACTCAAAATCGCTGCGCGCTGTGCGCCGATGAGGAACGTGCCCTTCTGGAAGAGCATGACCGCGCCGATGCAGATCATCAGCGAAAAGGCGAGCGCCGCGAGCCATCCGGCGAGGGTCTGCGGCAGGCAGAGCTGGTGCGAGAAGAGACAGAGAAAGAACATGCAGACCGCACTGATGAGCGCCATGTAGAAGGTCATACGAAAGCCCATGACCTCGCGGTGGCGGAAATGCGCTAAAAGCAGAATGTAGACGGCGTAGGTCACGCCGGACGTCAGCGCCAGCGCGACACCGAGCGGATCGACTGCACCGCTTGGGTCGATGAGAAGCAGAATGCCGAGGGAGCACAGGACCGCGCAGAAAAGCGCTTTTTTCTGCACCCGTTCGCGCAGCACCAGGCCGCCGAGCACCACGATGACGGGATAGGCGAAGTGGAATACCGTCGCCATGCCGGAGGCAAGATAGCAATACGAGCTGAACAGCAGGATCGGCGTGATACAGCAGCCGAAAAAGCCGGTCAGGCTGGTCTCGAGCAGCGCGCCGCGGCTGATGCGCAGCCCGCCCTGCTTTTGGCACAGCAGCGCGAGGACCGGGAGCGAGAGAAGATTGCGCAGAAACACCAGCGACATCGGCGTCACGCCCTGCGCGTAGAGAAAATTCGCGCCCAGCGGCATACAGCCGAAGATGACGGCGCTCAGGATCACGCAGAGATAGCCGAGCCACGGCGTTCGACGTTCCATGATTCTCCCCTCCTTTATATGAATAAAGTGAATGCATTTATCATACGCGCGCATTTCCTTCCGGTCAAGTGGGAAAAAGAAAAAACACCGCGTTGACAAATATTCTCGCGGCTGATATGCTGTGATATCATCAGAAAAAAGAGAGGAAAGCTATCATGTTTCTCTTTTATGTAAACCCGATATTGATCGCTGCGGCAGTCATTCCGGCCATTGTCCTGCTGCGCTTTGTCTACAAGGAGGACCGGCTCGACAAAGAGTCGCCGGGGCTGCTGCTCTCGCTCGTGATTTTCGGCATTCTATCGACATTTGCTGCCATCGTGACCGAGCAGATCGGCGAGGCGATCTTGGGCATTCTCCTGCCGCAGAGTTCGACCGCCTACAACGTGCTGCTCTACTTCGTTGTGGTCGCGCTGTCAGAAGAGGGCTTTAAGTACCTGCTGCTCAAGAAGCGCACGTGGTATTCAAGCGAATTCAACTGCCAGTTCGACGGCGTGGTCTACGCCGTGTTCGTCGCGCTCGGCTTTGCCCTGTGGGAGAATATCAGCTATGTGCTGATGTACGGTCTCGGCACGGCGGCTGTCCGCGCGGTCACGGCCGTGCCGGGACACGCGTGCTTCGGCGTGTTCATGGGCGCGTTTTACGGCCTTGCCAAGCGCTACGACAACTTTGGCGACGAGTACCGCAGCCGCCGCTGCCGCCGCCTTGCCGTGCTCGTGCCGGTGCTGCTGCACGGCACGTACGATTTCATCGCAACGTATGAGTACGACGGCTATGCATGGATCTTCGTTGTGTTCGTTGTGCTGCTCTTCGCCGCGGCGTACCGCATGATCAAAAAGCTCTCGTGCGACGACCGCTTTATCGACGACAGCGACTACTACCACTATGACGGCCCCGAGTTCTGAAGAATGAAAAAAGCGCCCGCTCACCGAGCGGGCGCTTTTTCTATTTGAAAGTTATAATTCCATTTCGTACAGCTCGTCGCCGGCCTTGTGGAATCCGGTGCGCTCGAACATCCGCTGCGACTGCGCATTGAACGAGTAGATCTCCGCGTGCAGTTTGGGGATGTGCTGTTCCCTCGCGAGCTTCACGATCTCGCCGTCGACAATTCTGCGTTCCATGACAGACCTCTCTTAAATGACGATTTTCGGCGGAAACGGGCTCAGATGTGCGCGATGCAGTCGTACGCGATGCGCTTTCCGCCGTCAACGGCACCGTGGATGACGCCGCAGCGCCGGAAGCCATACGCTTCCAAAAGCCGCTGCATCGGGCGGTTATCCGCGTGCGTGTCGGCGCGCAGATAGCCGATCTGCGCGGTGCAGAAGTCGAAGCAGGCCTTCGACACGCCACGCGCTTTCCCGTTGGAGGCGAGACGGTGGATCGTGCCGTAGGGTTGATCGAGATGCCATGCGCCGTCTTCGATGACACGGTAGCTTTCGTCCTCGCCGAGAAAGAGGGCGAATGTGCCGACGATCTCGCCATTTTCAAGCATCACATAGCTGCTGCCGCATGCGATATCATAGGTGACGATGCTGCGGTCTGGGTACTCTTCGCCCCATTGCGAGGCATTGCCGTTTGCGCGCATGTAGCGCTTTGCGGCGGCGAAGACGTCCAGCACCGTGTCGACGTCCTGCAAGGTGGTTTTGCGAATTTCCATTTTAGCCCTTGTGCTGCTCGAACCAGCCGGTGATCTCGTTTAAGCGGCGGATGCGGTGCTTGGGCTTGCCGCTGCGGGAGAGCTCGTGGTTCTCGCCACGGAAGAGCACAAGGCGGCTCTCGACGCCGTGCGCAACGAGCGCGGAGTACATCTGATAGCCCTGATCGACGGGGCAGCGGTAGTCCTCGAGCGAGTGGAGAAAGAGCGTCGGCGTTTTGACCTTGTCGGCGTACTTCATGGGGCTGTGCCACCAGAATTTTTCGACATCCGGCCAGATGGTCGAGCCGCACTGGTCTTCGGAGAAGTCGGGGCCGATGTCGGACACGCCGTAGAAGCTCGTCCAGTTCGAGATCGAGCGCTGGCTGGCGCAGGCGCGGAAGCGGTCGGTGTGGCCGATGATCCAGTTGGTCATAAAGCCGCCGTAGGAGCCGCCGGTTTCGAAGAGGTTATCTGCGTCCATCTCGGGATACTTTGCGAGCGCCGCGTCGCAGAACGCCATCAGATCATCGAAGTCGACCGTGCCGTACTTGCCGCGGATATCCATGAACGCGCCGCGGCCGTCGGAGCCGGTGGGATTGCAGAAGATGACGAAATAGCCACGGCTCGCCCAGTACTGCATCTCGTGATAAAACACGGGACCGTAGACGGTCTTGGGACCGCCGTGAATATCGAAGATGACGGGGTACTTTTTGCCCGCTTCGAAGTCCATCGGCTTTAGGATGAAGCCGTGCACCTCGTGGTCGCCCGCGGTGAGGTTGAGGGGGTCAGGCTGGGCAACGTATTTGCCGCGCAGCATTGCGTCGTTGAAGTGCGTGACGCGGCGGCCCGTCTCGTCGTAGAGCTCCTGCGGCTTCATATCCCAGAGCGCGCAGAGGAGCATTTTGCCGTTTTTGCGGTCAAAGCAGTCGACGCTGCCGTTGCGCACGAGGACGGGGGAGACGGTGCCGTCTTCGAGCTTGTAGAGCCCCGCGCCGTCGAAGCGCGTCGAGATGAAGTACAGCACGTCGCCGTCCATCTTGAACGCCTGACCGCCGCCGTGGCGGACGTCGCAGCCGACGGAAGAACCGATGGCCTCGCCGTAGACGGCGTAGGGCGTGACGGCAAGCGTCTCGTAGTCGAGCTTGTAAAAGTCACAGTCCGTGTTCATGCCGAACTTGCCGTCCGCGGCCATGACGAGCAGGAAGGACTTGCCGAGCGCGTATGTCGCGATGACGAAGTCGAGGCGACTCTTGACGACGAGCTTCTGACGGCGCGAGGCAAGGTCGATGCGGTAAAGATCCTGACCGCCGAAGTGCGCGGGGCGGGGGACGGAGACGTCGAGAAGACTGAAATAGACGGTCTTCTGATCCTCCGCGAGCTGGACATCGGAGACGTTGAAGCCCGCATCCGTCAGTCGGGTGAGGGACTTTTTCTTCGCATCGTAGTAGAAGAGACTCTCATACGCGCCGCGCGTGTATGTGCCGCCGTTCCACCACCAGGGTAGCTGAGAGATGACCTCGTAATCCTCGTTTTCCTTTTTGTCGTCAAGGTAGGCTTTCACGAGCTTCTTGTCGCCTTTATAGAGGTCCTCAAAGCCGGGAAAGGTCGAGCCGACGACAAGCAGGTCGCCGTTCTTGAGAGGGAAGACCTGCGAGACGGGGATGGGAAACGTGTAGGCAAGATCGGCCTCGCCGCCGTCGAGTGCAATCTTGTAGAAGCGGCTCGTGAGCGATGGTTCCTTTTCCCCCTCACGGTCGCCCGCGAAAAGAACCGTGTTTTCATCCAAGTAGCAGAACGAGGATTCCTTGCCGCCGCCGGTCAGCGCGCGGACGCGGCCGCCTTTTAAAAGATAGAGGCGGGATTCGTAGCAATTTTTTTCTTTTTTCGCCTGACTTACGGTGAAGCAGGCGCTTGTCCCCTCGGGGGAGAATGTCACGTTCGCAAGTGAGCGGACGGCGCAGAAATCGTCAATGGCGATGGGCTTCATGGGAAAACTCCTTTCATCCGTCTGCGCGCAGAGCGGCGCAAAATCACGCAAGCATCATACCACAGCGACAAATATATTGCAATCCGCGGCAAAATCCGTCGAAGCGCACAAAAAAACATCTGCGGAAACCGCAGATGTTCACAAAAAATGCCTTGACTTTTCTGTACCCATTTGGTAAAATAAAGCGCTTATAAACGGGAAAGGGCGAGGAAAATTCCCCACCCATTACCGAGAGAATAGCATACCGCGGCAAAAAAAGCAAGATGCAGTTCGCTTTGTTTTACAACAAAGCCGGGTGTGTCGAACTGAGTAGAGCCGCCGCAATACATTCCTTCAAGCGGACAGGGCTTGAAGAAAAGAAAGGCGTGAAGAGCAAAATGGCCAAAGACAAGATGTATGGCAAAACCCTTCGCAAGAATTTCGCCCGACACGAGGAGATCGTGGAGATGCCGAACCTGCTGGCGCTTCAGAAGAAGTCCTACCAGTGGTTCCTCGATACGGGTCTGCGCGAAGTCTTTTCCGACGTCGCCTCGATCTCGAACTACGCGGGCAACCTGGAGCTGAGTTTCATCGACTACAAGATGGACGAAGCGCCCAAGTACGACGTGCTCGAGTGCAAGGCGCGCGACGCGACGTATGCCGCCCCCCTGAAGGTAAGTGTGCGTCTCTACAACAAGGAGACCGGCGAGATCAAGGAGCAGGAGATCTTCATGGGCGACTTCCCGCTCATGACCGAGTCCGGCACGTTCGTCATCAACGGCGCCGAGCGCGTGGTGGTTTCCCAGCTCGTCCGTTCCCCCGGCATTTACTACGGCAAGGAGATCGACCTCAAGACCGACCTCCCGCTGCTGACGTCCACCGTCATCCCGTACCGCGGCGCATGGCTCGAATACGAGACCGACGCCAATGAGATGTTCTGGGTGCGCATCGACAAAAACCGCAAGATCCCCATCACCGAGCTGGTGCGCGCCATCGGCTTCAAGACCGACGCCGAGATCCTCGAGCTGTTCGGCGATGACGACCGCGTGGCCGTCACGCTCGAAAAAGACGCCTGCAAGACCTATGAAGAGGCGATGCTCGAGATCTACCGCAAGCTGCGCCCGGGCGAGCCGCCCACGGTCGAGGCCTGCGAGACCCTCATCAACAACCTCTTCTTCGACCCGCGCCGCTATGACCTGTCCATGGTCGGCCGCTACAAGTACAACAAGAAGCTCTCCCTGTGGGCGCGCATCCGCGGGCAGAAGCTTTCCTTCCCCGTCGCCGACCCGCGCACGGGCGAGATCATGTTTGACGCCGGCCACATCGTCACCGACGAGGAAGCGCGCGAGATGGATGCCATCGGCGTCAACGATGTGACCATTGAGGTCGATGGCCGTACGATGCGCGTGTTCTCCAACCACATGGTCGATCTTGACCGTTTTGTCGACTTTGACCCCGTGGCCGAGTGCGGCATCAAAGAGCGCGTGCGCGAGAGCGTGCTCAAGGAGCTGCTCGAGCAGTACAGCGGCGAGGAGCTCAAGGAAGCTATCCGCGACAACGCCGACCGCCTCGTCCCCAAGCACATTCTGGTCGACGATATCCTCGCCTCCATCAACTACATGAACGCGCTGGCGCACGGCATCGTCTATAAGGACGATATCGACCACCTCGGCAACCGCCGTCTGCGCTGCGTGGGCGAGCTGCTGCAGAATCAGTTCCGCATCGGTTTTTCCCGTATGGAGCGCGTCATTCGCGAGCGCATGACGATCCAGGATCTCGACATCGTCACCCCGCAGAGCCTCATCAACATCCGCCCCGTCACCGCGGCGATCAAGGAGTTCTTCGGATCGAGCCCTCTGTCCCAGTTCATGGATCAGACGAACCCGCTCGCCGAGCTGACGCACAAGCGCCGTCTGTCCGCTCTGGGCCCCGGCGGCCTTTCCCGCGAGCGCGCGAACATGGAAGTGCGAGACGTGCACTACAGCCACTATGGCCGTATGTGCCCGATCGAGACGCCGGAAGGTCCGAACATCGGCCTGATCTCCTACCTCGCGACCTACGCCCGCATCAATGAGTACGGCTTTATCGAAGCGCCGTTCCGCAAGGTCGACCACGAGACCTGCCGCGTGACCGACGAGATCGAATACATGACCGCAGACGTCGAGGACCAGTACATCGTCGGTCAGGCTGCCGAGCCTGTCGATGAAAACGGTTGTCTCGTCAACCAGCGTATCACCTGCCGCCACCGCGACGAGATCGTCGAGGTCGACCGTGACCGCGTCGACTATATCGATATCTCCCCGCGTATGATGGTCTCCATCGCGACGGCGATGATCCCGTTCCTGCCGAACGACGACGCGAACCGCGCCCTGATGGGCGCGAACATGCAGCGCCAGGCCGTTCCTCTGCTCCGCCCCGAGGCGCCGATCGTCGGCACCGGTATGGAGCATAAGATCTGCATGGACTCCGAGGTCGTCATCCTCGCCGAGGGCGACGGCATCGTCACCAAGATGGACGCGCGCGCCATCACTGTCGCCTACGACAACGGTGAGACGAAGGAATACAAGCTCACGAAGTTCCTGCGCTCCAACCACGGCACGTGCATCAACCAGCATCCGATCGTCGACGTCGGCGAGCGCGTGCATGGCCGCCGCCTGAACGAGAACGGCGTGTGGGAAGATCCCACCGTCCTTGCCGACGGCCCCGCGACCGATCAGGGCGAGATCGCTCTGGGCCGCAACATCCTCGTCGGCTTCATGACCTGGGAAGGCTACAACTACGAAGACGCCGTTCTTCTGAACGAGCGCCTTGTCCGCGAGGACTATTACACCTCCATCCACCTCGAAGAGTACGAGCTTGACGCACGCGATACCAAGCTTGGCCCCGAAGAGATTACCCGCGACATCCCCAACGTCGGCGAAGACGCACTCAAGGACCTTGACGAGCGCGGCATTATCCGCATCGGCGCGGAGGTCCACGCCGGCGACATCCTCGTCGGTAAGGTCACGCCCAAGGGCGAGACCGACCTGACTGCGGAAGAGCGCCTGCTGCGCGCCATCTTCGGCGAAAAGGCGCGCGAAGTGCGCGACACCTCCCTTAAGGTGCCCCACGGCGAGAGCGGTATCGTCGTCGACGCCAAGGTCTTCTCCCGCGAGGCGGGCGACGAGCTCGGCCCCGGCGTGAACATGGTCGTGCGCGTTTACATCGCGCAGCGCCGCAAGATCCAGCCGGGCGACAAGATGGCCGGCCGTCACGGCAACAAGGGCGTTGTCTCCCGCATCCTGCCGCAGGAGGATATGCCCTTCATGCCCGACGGTACGCCGCTCGATATCGTGCTGAACCCGCTGGGCGTTCCGTCCCGTATGAACATCGGTCAGGTGCTCGAGGTCCATTTGGGCTATGCGGCCAAGACCCTCGGCTACAAGGTCGCAACGCCGATCTTCGACGGTGCGAGCTATGAGGATATCCGCGAGGAGCTCATCAAGGCGGGTCTCGACCCCGAGGGCAAGAGCTGGCTGTACGACGGCCGCACCGGCGAGCGCTTCGACAACAAGGTCACCGTCGGTTATGTGTACTTCCTCAAGCTGCACCACCTCGTCGACGATAAGATCCACGCCCGTTCCACCGGTCCGTACTCCCTTGTCACGCAGCAGCCGCTCGGCGGCAAGGCGCAGTTCGGCGGCCAGCGCTTCGGCGAAATGGAAGTTTGGGCCCTCGAGGCTTATGGCGCAGCTTACACCCTGCAGGAGATCCTGACGGTCAAGTCCGACGACGTGACCGGCCGTGTGCGCACCTACGAGTCCATCGTCAAGGGCCACAACATCCCGCAGCCCGGCGTGCCCGAGTCGTTCAAGGTCCTTGTCAAGGAACTCCAGGCCCTGTGCCTCGATGTTCAGGTCCTCGACCGCGACGGCAACCAGATCGAGCTCAAGGAAGACGAAGACGCGATGGATACGTTCAACCTCGCCCGCATGGACGCCGAGGATGAGCGCCACCGCAGCAACCCATTCGCCGATGAAGCCGAGCTTGAGGACGCAGGCTTTGAATATGTCGCTGATGATGAAGTCAACGCCGACTTTGCCGGCGACGATCAGGAAGACTGAGAAAAGGAGGAGCATATAGAAAATGAGTTACGCAACGTTTGACGCCATTAAAATCGGAATCGCTTCTCCGGAGATGATCCGTGAATGGTCTTACGGCGAGGTCAAAAAGCCCGAGACCATCAACTACCGCACCCTCAAGCCCGAGCGCGACGGCCTGTTCTGCGAGCGCATCTTTGGCCCCACGAAGGACTGGGAGTGCCACTGCGGCAAGTATAAGAAGATCCGCTACAAGGGCAAGATCTGCGACCGCTGCGGCGTGGAAGTCACGCGCGCCAAGGTCCGCCGCGAGCGCATGGGCCACATCGAGCTCGCCACGCCCGTTTCCCACATCTGGTATTTCAAGGGCATTCCGTCCCGCATGGGCCTGCTGCTCGACATCAGCCCCCGCATCCTGGAAAAGGTGCTGTATTTCGCCGCTTATATCGTCACCGATCCCGGTGAGACCCCGCTGATGCGCAACCAGATCCTCTCGGAGAAGGAATACCGCGATATGCGCGAGAAGTATGAGGACGATTTCGACGCCGGTATGGGCGCCGAGGCCGTCAAGAAGCTCCTCCAGCAGATCGACCTCGAATCCTTGTCCGAGCAGCTCCACACCGAGCTCAAGAGCGCGAGCGGCCAGAAGAAGGCCCGTATCGTCAAGCGCCTTGAGGTCGTGGATGCGTTCCGCATCTCCGGCAACAAGCCCGAGTGGATGATCATCGACGTGCTGCCCGTCATCCCGCCCGAGATCCGCCCGATGGTCCAGCTCGACGGCGGCCGCTTCGCGACCTCCGACTTAAACGACCTCTACCGCCGCGTCATCAACCGCAACAACCGCTTAAAGCGCCTCATTCAGCTCAACGCGCCCGACATCATCGTGCGCAACGAGAAGCGCATGCTGCAGGAAGCGGTCGACGCGCTGATCGACAACGGCCGCCGCGGCCGCGCCGTCACCGGTGCGAATAACCGCGCACTCAAGTCCCTTTCCGACATGCTCAAGGGTAAGCAGGGCCGCTTCCGTCAGAACCTGCTCGGCAAGCGTGTCGACTACTCCGGCCGTAGCGTTATCTGCGTCGGCCCTGAGCTGAAGATCTACCAGTGCGGTGTGCCGAAGGAAATGGCACTCGAGCTGTTCCGCCCCTTCATTATGAAGAAGCTCGTCGAGGACGGCGCCGCCAACAACATCAAGTCCGCCAAGAAGATGGTCGATAAGGGCCGCACGGAGGTCTGGGACGCGCTCGACGTCGTCATCAAGGATCACCCCGTCATGCTCAACCGCGCGCCGACGCTCCACCGTCTCGGTATTCAGGCGTTCGAGCCGGTGCTGGTCGAGGGCCGCGCCCTCAAGCTCCACCCGCTGAACTGCACGGCATTCAACGCGGACTTCGACGGCGACCAGATGGCTATTCACGTGCCCCTGTCTGCCGAGGCGCAGGCCGAGGCCCGTATCCTGATGCTCTCTGCCAACAACCTGCTGCGTCCTCAGGACGGCGGCCCTGTCACGGTGCCGACGCAGGATATGGTTCTGGGTTCCTACTACCTCACGTTCGAGCGCTTTGAAAACGGCGTTTCCCAGATGGATAACGACGAGTTCTGGCCGCAGGACATTGACTTTGCCCTTGCCGGCAAGCGCTACGACGAGCTGACCGACGAAGAGAAGGCCGGCGTGAATCTGCACGTTTACCGCGACGAGGACGAGGCCATGCTCGCCTACAACGACCACCTCATCGGTATCCACCAGCCCATCCTTGTCCGCACGGTCAAGCAGATGCCGGACGGCACCATGGGCAGCAAGGTCGTGCGCGTTACCATCGGCCGCATCATCTTCAACCGCAACATCCCGCAGGACCTTGGCTTTGTCAAGCGCGTGGATGAAAACGGCAACCCGACCGAAAACTACTTCGACTACGAGATCACCGAGGTCTGCGGCAAGAAGCTGCTCGGCAAGATCGTCGACCGCACGATCAAGCTGCACAACTTCACCATCGCGGCCGAAGTGCTCGATAACATCAAGGCCACGGGCTACAAGTTCTCCACCCGTGCGGCCATCAGTATCTCCGTTGCGGATATGACCATTCCGCCGGCAAAGTACACCCTCATTGCCGAGACCGAGCAGCGCGTCGTCGACATTGAAGACCAGTTCAAGATGGGCTTCATGACCGAGGACGAGCGCTACCGCGCCGTCGTCAAGGAGTGGGAAAAGACCACCGCGGACGTCACCGACGCCCTGCAGAAGAACATGGACCGCTACAACCCCATCTTCATGATGGCGGACTCCGGCGCCCGTGGTTCGATGAAGCAGATCCGTCAGCTGACCGGTATGCGCGGCCTGATGGCCAACACCGCCGGTAAGACGATCGAGATCCCGGTCAAGGCAAACTTCCGCGAAGGTCTGTCCGTCCTTGAATACTTCACCTCCTCCCGAGGCGCCCGTAAGGGCCTTGCCGATACGGCTCTTCGTACGGCAGACTCCGGTTACCTGACCCGCCGAATGGTCGACGTCTGCCAGGATGTCATCATCCGCTCCGACGACTGCGGCGCGACCCGCGGCATCACGATCGGCGAGATCAGCGAGAACGGCCAGGTCATCGAAAAGTTCTCCGAGCGCGTCAACGGCCGCTATCCGGTCCACGACGTGATGAAGCCCGGCACGGACGAGGTCCTCATTTCCAAGGATCACATGATGACCCCCGAGGATGCCGACCTCATGGAGAAGTTCGATATCCACTCCGTCGAGATCCGCACGGTGCTTACGTGCAAGGCCCACAGCGGCGTTTGCGCGAAGTGCTACGGCATGAACCTTGCCACGAGCAAGCCCGTCGGCCCCGGCGAGGCGGTCGGTATCATCGCGGCCCAGTCCATCGGCGAGCCCGGTACGCAGCTGACGATGCGAACCTTCCACACCGGCGGCGTTGCGGGCGGCGATATCACCCAGGGTCTTCCGCGAGTCGAGGAACTGTTTGAGGCGCGCCGTCCCAAGAAGATGGCGACCCTCGCCGAGATCGGCGGTAAGGTCCGCTTCGAAGAGGCGACCAAGGGCAGCCTGCTCAACATCATCGTCACCGCGGACGACGGCGACAACCGCATCTACTCGGTGCCGCACACCGGCCTTCGCGTGAACGACGGCGACGTCATCGCCAAGGGCACGCAGCTGCAGGACGGCGCGCTGTCCCCGCACGATATCCTGCGCATCCGCGGCACCTCCGCCGTTCATGACTACCTCATTCAGGAAGTTTTGAAGGTTTACCGTCAGCAGGGCGTTGACATCAACGATAAGCATATCGAGGTCATCGTCCGCCAGATGATGCGCAAGGTGCGCGTCGAGGAGTCCGGCGATACGAACCTGCTCTCCGGCTCCATGGTCGATCTGCTTGAGTATGAGGATGCCAACGAGGAGATCCGCGCGCGCAATGCCGCGGGCGAGGTCAACGCCGAGACCGGCGAGCCGCTGCAGGAAGCCATTGCCACGCAGCTGCTCATGGGTATCACGAAGGCCTCTCTTGCGACCGACAGCTGGATGTCCGCCGCGTCCTTCCAGGAGACCACAAAGGTCCTGACTGAAGCCGCCATCAAGGGTAAGGTCGACCACCTTGTTGGTCTGAAGGAGAACGTCATCATCGGTAAGCTCATCCCCGCCGGTGCAGGCCTGAACGCCTACCGCGAGTTTGCCGAGGAGATCGTTCCCGAGCCTGAGAAGCCCGAGGAAGAGCCGCACGAGCCGCGCATCATCACGAATGCCGTCGAAGTGTGAGTTAAGACCTCACGTATTGAATAGGTAAAAAGAGACGCGGAAAATTCCGCGTCTCTTTTTTGCCATTTTGGCGGAAAAAGGGAGAGTTTGACAGCCTCTTTTCAAAAGTTTGACGCGCCGGCGCGGAACGCACAAAAAAATTCGGGAAAAGCCCGTCGTTTCAGCGATTATTTTGTGTAGGCAGCCATAAAAAACGCTTGACGGCTTGTGTGCCTCATGGTATAATTTCAACTTGCGTGGGTATGTCCCACGGAATTTGTCATACCGTCAGGAGGGACCTGCCGTGACGCCGGATCTGTCCACTTGCCGCAAGGTAGCGGGCATCAAGCAGACGATGCGTGCACTGCGGGAACACCGCGCGGAAAAGCTGTATATCGCCTGCGATGCAGACCCAGCCGTGCTTGCGCCGATCGAAGCGCTCGCACGCGAAGAGAACATCGAGATCGACGATCGCGCCACGATGGCGCAGCTTGGCCACAGCGCGGGCATCGCCGTTGGTGCGGCGGTGATCGCCGTTCTGAGAAATTAAGGTTTTTTCGGGATATTTTACCGATATCCTGTAAAAAATATATATCACATCATTTCAGGAAAGGAGAAACAAGAATGCCTACTTTTAACCAGTTGGTTCGCAAGGGCAGACAGCAGTCGACTTACAAGTCCAACTCCCCGGCTCTGCAGTATGGTCTTAACACGCTGAAGAACAAGGAGACCGACCTCGCCTCTCCCCAGAAGCGTGGCGTTTGCACCGCAGTTCGTACTGCGACCCCGAAGAAGCCGAACTCTGCTCTTCGTAAGATCGCCCGTGTCCGCCTCACCAATGGCTATGAGGTCACCGCTTACATCCCCGGCGTCGGTCATTCCCTGCAGGAGCACTCTGTGGTCATGATCCGCGGCGGCCGTGTGAAGGACCTCCCTGGTGTGCGTTACCACATCATCCGCGGCACTCTGGACGCTCAGGGCGTGCAGGGCCGTATGCAGTCCCGTTCCAAGTACGGCGCCAAGCGCCCGAAGCAGAAGTAAGGCTGCGACCTTGAAATGAGCTTTGCCGAAAAGGTTTGATATATATTTTGTGTCATTCACCTCTTTGGCAGGCCGGAACACGATGGGGGAGAGCCCCATTCGCGAGTACCTATGATTTCTAAATTATAAGAAGGAGGGAAGCAAAGTGCCCAGAAGAGGTAATGTTCCCAAGAGAGAAGTTCTGCCCGATCCTATGTACAACAGCGTCCTGGTGACCAAGCTCGTCAACAGCGTGATGCTCGACGGCAAGAAGGGCGTCGCCCAGAAGGTCGTCTACAGCGCGTTCGACATGATCAAGGACAAGACCGGCAACGAGCCTCTCGATGTTTTCAACCAGGCCATGGAGAATATCATGCCCAGCCTAGAGACCAAGTCCCGCCGCGTCGGCGGTGCCACCTATCAGGTGCCGATGGAGGTCCGTCCCGCCCGTCGTCAGACCCTCGGTCTGCGTTGGCTGACGGCCTATGCCCGCGCCCGTGGTGAGCGCACCATGGCCGAGCGCCTGGCTGGCGAGATCATGGATGCTGCCAACAACAGCGGCAGCGCCGTGAAGAAACGCGAAGATACCCACAAGATGGCCGAATCCAACAAGGCATTCGCCCACTTCCGCTGGTAACGGAGGAACGAGAGAATTATGGCAAGAAAAGTCTCTCTGGAAAACACCAGAAATATCGGCATCATGGCCCATATCGACGCTGGCAAGACCACGACTACCGAGCGTATTCTGTACTACACCGGTGTCAACTACAAGATCGGCGAGACCCACGACGGTACCGCCACGATGGACTGGATGGCTCAGGAACAGGAGCGTGGTATCACCATCACCTCCGCTGCCACCACCTGCTACTGGAAGGGCAGCAAGAATCAGTTCCCGCAGACCCGCTTGAACATCATCGACACCCCGGGCCACGTCGACTTCACCGTTGAGGTCGAGCGCTCCCTGCGCGTTCTGGACGGCTCTGTGACCGTTCTCTGCGCCAAGGGCGGCGTTGAGCCCCAGTCTGAGACTGTGTGGCGTCAGGCCGATAACTACAAGGTCCCCCGCATGATCTACGTCAACAAGATGGATATCATGGGCGCGGATTTCTACAACGTTCTGCACATGATCCACGACCGTCTCAAGTGCAACGCTGTCCCCATCCAGCTGCCGATCGGCTCTGAAGATACCTTCAAGGGCATCATCGACCTGGTGGAGATGGACGCTGATATCTACTACGACGAGCTCGGCAAGGACATGCGCGTCGAGGAGATCCCCGAGGACATGCTCGAGCTCGCTCAGGAGTATCGCACCAAGCTCATTGACGCTTGCGCTGACCTGAACGACGAGATCATGGAGCTGGCGCTCGAAGAGAAGCCCGTTCCTCAGGACCTCATCCGCAAGACCATCCGTCAGGCCACCATCGACAATAAGATGGTTCCTGTCACCTGCGGTACCTCTTACAAGAACAAGGGCGTTCAGAAGCTGCTGGACGCGATCGTCGACTACATGCCGTCCCCCGTGGATATCCCCGCGATCGACGGTGTGAACCCCGATACCGGTGAGGAAGATGTCCGTCACGCGGACGATAACGCTCCGTTCTCCGGTCTCGCGTTCAAGATCGCGACCGACCCGTTCGTCGGCCGTCTGTCCTTCGTTCGCGTGTACTCCGGTATTCTGAATACCGGTACCGCCGTTCTCAACTCCACCAAGCATCAGAGAGAGCGCATCGGCCGCATCCTGCAGATGCACGCCAACCACCGCGAGGATATCGAGTGCTGCTACGCCGGCGACATCTGCGCCGTCATCGGCCTCAAGAACACCACCACCGGTGATACGCTCTGCGATGAAAAGGCTCCGATCATCCTGGAGTCCATGGAATTCCCCGAGCCCGTGATCCGCGTCGCCATCGAGCCCAAGACCAAGGCCGGTCAGGAGAAGATGGGCATCGCGCTGATGAAGCTGGCTGAGGAAGACCCGACCTTCAAGACCTACACCGATGAAGAGACCGGTCAGACCATCATCGCCGGTATGGGTGAGCTCCATCTGGAGATCATTGTCGACCGCCTGCTCCGTGAGTACAAGGTTGAGGCGAATGTCGGCGCTCCTCAGGTCGCCTACAAGGAGACCATCACCAAGGCTGTCGATCAGGATACCAAGTACGCCCGTCAGAGCGGTGGTAAGGGTCAGTACGGTCACGTCAAGATCCATGTCGAGCCCAACGAGTCCGGCAAGGGTTACGAGTTTGTCAACGCCCTCGTCGGCGGCGCGATCCCCAAGGAATACGTTCCCGCGATCGATGCCGGTATTCAGGGCGCCATGCTCTCCGGTGTTCTCGCCGGTTACCCGGTCGTCGACGTCAAGGTCACGCTGTACGATGGTTCTTATCACGAGGTCGACTCATCTGAAATGGCGTTCAAGATCGCCGGCTCCATGGCCTTCAAGGAGGCCTGCCAGAAGGCTGGCCCGACGCTGCTCGAGCCGATCATGAAGGTCTGCGTCATCGTCCCCGACGAGTACATGGGCGACGTGATCGGCGACCTCAACTCCCGCCGTGGTCAGATCCAGGGCTTCGAGGCCCGCAGCGGCGCGCAGCAGATCGACGCTTTCGTTCCTCTGGCTGAGATGTTCGGCTACGCGACTGACCTCCGCTCCTGCACGCAGGGCCGCGGCCAGTACACGATGGAGCCCGCGCATTATATCGAGATCCCGAAGAACATTCAGGAGAAGATCATCAACCAGCGCACGAACCGCGCCTGATAAAAAGGTATTGCAAAATACCGCATTTTACGGTAAAATACCGGTGTATGTAAATGACACCGGCAAACAACGAAATTTTTTCATAGGAGGATCACTCTAATGGCTAAGCAGAAATTCGAGCGTACCAAGCCCCACGTAAACATTGGTACCATCGGTCATATCGACCATGGTAAGACCACCCTGACCGCCGCGATCACCAAGTTCCTCGCCATGCAGGGCGGTGCTGACTACACCGATTACAGCTCCATCGATAAGGCTCCGGAAGAGCGCGAGCGTGGTATCACCATCAACACCGCTCACGTTGAGTACCAGACCTTCGACCGCGTTGGCCACAACTACAAGACCGGCGAGGACAACGCCCAGATTCAGGGCCGTCACTATGCCCACGTCGACTGCCCGGGCCACGCCGACTATATCAAGAACATGATCACCGGCGCTGCTCAGATGGACGGTGCTATCCTGGTCATCGCCGCTTCCGACGGCCCCATGGCCCAGACTCGTGAGCACCTGCTGCTCGCCCGTCAGGTCAACGTGCCTTCCGTTCTCGTTTTCCTGAACAAGTGCGACCAGGTCGACGATGAAGAGCTGCTCGAGCTCGTCGAGATGGAAGTCCGCGAGATGCTCGACTTCTACAGCTTCCCCGGCGACGAGACCCCGATCATCCGCGGCAGCGCTCTGAACGCCCTGATCTCCGAGTCCAAGGACATCGACGCTCCCGAGTACAAGTGCATGCACGAGCTCATGGACGCTGTTGATACTTGGATCCCCACGCCCGACCGTAAGGCCGACCAGCCGTTCCTGATGCCCGTTGAGGACGTCTTCACGATCTCCGGTCGTGGTACCGTCGCTACCGGCCGTGTTGAGCGTGGCCAGCTGAAGCTCGGCGAGGAAGTCGAGATCATCGGTCTGACCGACGAGCGTCGCAAGACCGTCGTCACCGGTATCGAAATGTTCCACAAGCTGCTCGACTACGCCGAGGCTGGTGATAACATCGGTACCCTGCTCCGTGGTGTTGCCAAGAACGAGATCGAGCGCGGCCAGGTTCTGTCCAAGCCCGGTTCCATTCACCCCCTCACCAAGTTTGTTGGTCAGGTTTACGTCCTGAACAAGGACGAGGGCGGCCGTCACACCCCGTTCTTCAACAACTATCGTCCTCAGTTCTACTTCCGTACCACCGACGTCACCGGCGTCATCACCCTGCCCGAGGGCACCGAGATGTGCATGCCCGGCGATAACGTCGACATGAAGGTCGAGCTGATCACCCCGATCGCTATCGAGAAGGGTCTCCGCTTCGCTATCCGTGAAGGCGGCCGTACCGTTGGTTCCGGCGTCGTCATCGAGACCGAGGCCTAATTGATCCACTGAGGGTCATCCAAAGACTTCAAAAAGCAGCAGGCCGCAAAGGCCTGCTGCTTTTCTATTATCGAAAGTGCAAAGGAAGTGCGAAGCCAGCGGCTTCGCACTTCCTTTATTCATATTTGGCCCAGACCCAGCGGTCGAAGTCATCCGCGCGGAAGGCGGCGAGCTTTGATGCATAGTCCGCATTGACTGTGGTGAAGCGCCGAAGGCCGTCGCTCGTCTGCACCAGCGGGTCGATGCTGCGCTTTTTGGCGGCGATCTTGACGGCGTAAGTACCCTCCGGCTTTTGCGCGCTGGACCGCGTACCGATTATGCGACGATAATCCTGCCAGCGCGCGGCGGGGACCGGATCAGAGAGGAGCAGGGCGATGACATGAGGTTCGTCGAGGTAGAGATCATCCACCGTCAACACATTGCGCTGCCGTGCCTCGCGCAGGAGATCGGCCAATGCCTGCATGCTGAAGCGGTCCTCATCGGAGACGAACCACTCCGACTGCCGCAGCGAGAGCTGGGTAAAGATGTCAGCAATCTCCGCGTGCGCAAAACAGAGCTCATCGACGTTTTCCTCGTTTTTGCCGACAAAGATGTCGTCAAAAATGCGTTTCAGCTCTGCTTTTGGACAGTGGAAAACAAGATGCGCGTTGCCGAGCGTATATTCGAGCCGATCGGCGGAGAGGCGGGGCGAATCGTTGTCGGCGATGGGATAGCGGTGGTAGTCGTCCACATCGTCGAGCGTCAGGCCGCTTTTATCGAGCAGCGCCATGAGTTCCGGCGATGAGGCGATCATCATGCGTGTGCGGCTTTCGGTCGATTCCTGCCGCATGTGGTCACCGTTCAGAAAGTCGACCACGTGGGCGAACGCGGGCGTCGCAATGTCATGCAGTAGTCCCGCGACAGATTGCTTCAAGTCATGCGTGAAGTGCCAGACGATGGCCGCTGTGCCGAGCGAATGCGTATAGCGCGAATACGGCGCAACGGCGTCGCGGTAGATGGGATAGGCCGTGTATTCGCAGCCGCAGTGCATGCCGACGCGCAAAAGCCGCTGCATCACGGGCGTTTCGGCCATGGCGAGGAGCTCCGGCGGCAGGGAAGCGGTGTAGATATCGGTATACATAATATCCTTTCCAAAAGAAAAGCGCCTTGCCGCGGCAAGGCGCTTTTTTGATTGAATCAGCCGATCTGGCGGGTCTCAACGGTCTCGTCGCACTCGACGCTGTCGATCTGCGCGCCGAGGTTGCGGAGCTTGCCGATGATATCCTCATAGCCGCGCTCGATATAGTGGACGTTCGAGACCTCGCTCGTGCCCTCAGCGGCCAGCGCGGCGATGACCATGGCGGCGCCCGCGCGGAGATCGTAGGCC
>ULZN01061612.1_pt1 | contig 19982 bp, 24 predicted proteins | sample 1963091 | NCBI WGS metagenome assembly ULZN01 (sample SAMEA4835889, study PRJEB28245) | human gut metagenome | biome: gut microbiome; material: fecal sample | place: Denmark | collected 2008 | reverse complement strand
TTCAGCTTGCTACTGGTATTTCTTACAAGACAGCGGACGGAGAAATTGTAAACTGTGAACATGATGCTATCGGAAACATGGCTATTGCATTTGTTGGAACGTCAGGAGTACAGATAGGATGGCTTGCTTCCCAGGCTGATATGCTTGCGGAAGATTGGACATTTGCGGAGTAATTTTATGGATAAAATTGCAATTGAACATGCTAATGCTGTAGTCGAAGCGACAGAGCAAAAGATAATTGGGAAATTGATTTTTTATGGTTGGGCGGTTGATGGTAGATGGACAGTGTTGAAAAATAAACGTTGTTATATTCATCGAAGACTTATATGGAAACCAGTATTTAAAAGCCCGGACGTAATAGCTGAATTTGATAACATCTCAAGTATAACTGTAAATGACGAATTTGAGTTTTTTGCGCGATATGAAGAATGGGGGCTGGTTGGGATGGGTAACCCGTTAGAATTTGATGAACTACCGTTCGGATTGAAGGAGACATTTAAGAATGAAAGCAATGTTAAGTCAGCCGATGGCTGGAAAGACAGACGAAGAAATCGCAAAAACAAGGGCAAAAGCAATTAATGCTCTTGAAGCGAAAGGATACAGAGTAGTAAATACACTGTTCGAATTTTCTGATAGAAATTTAAAAAAGCGTGGAGTAGCGCAGATTCCATTGTATTTCTTGGCTAAATCTCTTGAGAATATGAGCCTGTGCCATGCGGTATACTTCTGCAAGGGATGGCAGAATGCTAGAGGTTGCCAGATTGAACATGATGCTGCGGTTGCTTATGGACTGGATATTATTTATGAGGAGGATTAAAAACATGAAAAAGTTATCAACAATTCAGAAAAGAGAAAAATTAAATGACGTATTTGCAGTAGATGAAATAGGCCCAGGTGGTGCTAATCACTTATATTGCGTATACAAGGCTGGAACGGCAACGCTTGAAGATGATGATACGTCATTAAGGGCAGAGCCGGAAAATCTTCTTCTTACATTACAGATGCAGTGTGGACCACGAAAAGAGACAGATTCATTACATGGCGTTATTGATACGGATTTACTGGAAATTGTTCGTGACCGCCTAAAATCTTTTCAGGCTGGACCGTTTGCATCAAAAGAAAATGCATGTGCACTTACCCATATTGAAGAAGCGCTCATGTGGATGAACCGCAGAGTAGAGGATCGTATTGAAAGAAATGTTCTTGGAAAGAATGAAGCGTAGTGGTAACATGATCGTTAACGGTTGGTATTACTGCCCGGCCGGTCACAAGACTGGTCAGAGGGTAGAAAAGAATTCCAATATTGAGAATACGCCGATTTGGTGTAAACACTGCAAGAAAGCGTATTACCCGGTGATTAAGGATGGGAAGATGCGAAATGATGGTAGGTGAAACTATAGATGATTCCACTTCCACTGTAATGTTCAAACCAATTTGCGCTCATTGCGGATATGTATTCAAGAAAATTGAATATAACGCAAACAAACCTTATTATGGATGGAAACTTAGCGAAAGTGGATTTACACCACCGTATTGTCCGAGATGCGGAAAGAAAATAGTATCTTTAACACTCCCCATGCCGGATGAATACGGAAATGTAAAATATGAATATGAAAAAAATGAATGATTTAGTGCCAGAGCCTAAGAGCCAGAGCTGATATTTGTGAGAAATCGCAGATATTGGCTCTTTTTTTGTTTTGGAGGAAGATATGTCAAATAGATGTAATGATTGTAAATTTCATGATTGGGATTATGAATGGGACGAAGTAGATGAAGAAGAATACCCCGTTCGCATTTGCGAAGAAGGACATAACGAATACGTTGATTCGAGGGAAGAGTGCCCGTTCTTTCAGAAATTTGTAAAGGAGCCATACGTTGAGAAATACACAAAGTGTGATAAATGCAAATTATTGGAGGAATGTAAAGAAGAAGGAAGATTAATAGAAGTAACAACAGAACAGGATAGCAGTCAACATTACATAATGGGGCGTGGGGATCCATGCAAGGAGTAGATTTAAGTGATATCAGGTAGAAATAGAAGAATTATAAATGCAATAAAGAAAAAGCCTGTGTGCTGTGAAATTCTGAGTGACCTTTTTGATATGGCGAGAGTCGTATATAACGAGGATAACGCAGAGCTTTCTTATTGTCTGAAAATCACTGAATATGTGAAAGAAGTTATCCCTTATCTGCCTAAATCGAACTCCTTGAATGCGCTGTACTGGAAAGTCTTATTGTGGGAAGCACCGAACCGCTTTGAAAGTTTCTTACTGTATATGGAGAAGAATAGACCGTATAAGAAGAAATTCTATGAACCGAGAATGAATCCGCTACGGATTGTGGCACAAGACCTACAGGATTTGGAAGATGGCAAATACGATTTCTACGGACTATCAATGCCACCTCGAGTCGGAAAATCTACAATCTGTATTTTCTTTTTTGCATGGATTATCGGAAAGCGACCAGACAGTCACAATGCTATGAGTGGTCATAGTGGTATTCTTGCCGACAGATTCCACAACGACCTGATTAAATTGACAGAAAATGAAGAATACACTTTTCATGAAATATTCCCGGACGTAAATCTACAGATGAAGTCATCTGAAAAGAATGAGCTGTACTATGATGCAGTTGAAAGCTTTGCAACCACAACGTGCCGTGGTATTGATGGAACGTGGACAGGCGCGGTAGATATCAGCCAAGATGGATACTTATATGTCGATGACTTGGTGCGTGACCGTAAAGAATCACTTAGTCCAAAACGTCTGGAAGGACGATATCAAGATTATCTGAATATTCTAGTTGACCGTAAAAATGATGGTTCAAGAGAGCTGATGGTTGGTACCAGATGGAATGTCATGGATCCATTAGGGAAAATCGAAAAACAGTATAAGAACAATCCTCGGTATAAATTTAGAAAACTACCGGCACTTAATGAAAAAGGAGAATCGAATTTTGATTATCCGGTAAAAGGATTCTCAACGAAATATTACCATGATATGCGGGACAAGCTTGATAAGAATGAGTGGATGGCTAAATTTATGCAGACTCCATTTGTTAGAGAAGGTCTACTATTCCCGGCAGATGGATTAAGGTATTACAACGGCATACTGCCGGAAGGTGATCACCGTGTAGTCGGTGCGTGTGACGTTGCCTGGGGTGGTGGAGATAGTTTGTCAATGCCTATTGGTTATGAGTATCCGAATGGAGATGTATATATTCCTTCATGGATATTCAATAAAGGGCCGAAAGAAACAACCATTCCGCTTGTGACCGGGAAAATCATGGGCGAAAAACTTACAGAGATACAGTTCGAAGCGAACAATGGTGGAGATATGTATTCGGACAAAGTAAGTGCTGAACTAGAAAAGCATAATTACCATTGTAGCTGCTCTTATAAAAAAGCACCGGGAAACATGGAGAAAATGACCAAAATGGTTGCGTATTCCGGGGATGTAAAAAGGCACTTCATATTCTTGGACCCGGAACATCAAGATCAAGAGTATAGTGATGCAATGGATGAATTGAATATGACTGTACAGATTGGTGACAATGAACACGACGATGCCGGAGATGGCATTACTCAGTTGGCAATTAAGATATATGGAGATGTTGGCGGACCGGCTGACATCATATCAAGTCCAGTTTAAGGAGGATACACAGAAATGAAAATCACCAGAAAAGATATTGCAAACTATAAATTATTAAAGGTCCTTCTTGAAAGGGATCAGAGAAAGCTTGATCGTTATATTGCAAAACAACCGTCTACATATTCCGGTAAAGTATACGGATCCAATCCGAACTTCCCATATGAGCCACGTGGATTCACAGTCGGTGGTTGTACAGATGCAGAAATTCAGCAGAGAAAAGAATGGGATATGAAGTGTCGGGAAATGGAAGTCAAGATTCAAGACGATATCCGTAGGCTGAATGAATTGGAAATGAAAATCGACACGGTAATTGCTGAGTGTTCAGACATTGAAGACAAGGCTATTCTTGAATATACGAAGGATGGCTTACAACAGAAAGAAATATCTGAGTTAGTAGGCATTGAACGATCAGCCATTTCAAGAAGAATAAAAAAATATGTCTCAGACTAAATTTGCACACAAAACACATCTGAGAGTGCTATAATTATAATTGAAGAAACTATAATTAATTTAATGTTGCAGAAAAGAACTTTACGTGCCGCTATCACGTAGGGTTCTTTTTTTACGCAAAAGGCAGGTGAATTCGGTGTCTGAAGACAATAGCAATGACGTATATGTATATCCTGAGTTTACTGGCAGACGCCGGATTTACTCAGATGTAGAAAAGATTACAAAAGAAAATATTTTTGAAGTTCTTGAGAAAGCAATGGTTATTCACATGAAAAATGCGAATATCATGACAACACTTATGAGATATGAAAAAGGAATACAGCCACTTGTTAGAAAAAAGATTATTCGAAAAGAAGTAAATATCAAAGTACAGGACAATCTTGCTAACCAGATTACTGAGTTCAAACTTGGATACGTCTGGGGACAGCCTATTACCTATGTGCAGCGTGGAAATAAGGATTTAAAGAAATCCACAGACAAGCAAAATGATACACAGGACGATGCAATATCCATGTTGAATGAGCTGAATGATTCCGAGTATGCTTTTTCAAAGGATCAAGAACTTGGAAGATATGTTGAAATCAATGGACTTGGATATCAGTTTGTTGATATTAAAAAAAAATACACCGGATCTGCACCATTTGATTTGGCGACATTGAATCCGCTTTTTACATTCTGTATTTACAGAAATTCGGCGCTACAAGAAAAACTTGCTGGTGTCACTTTCCGTAGGACAGAAGACGGGACAGTGTATTACACAGTGTTTACACCAGATACTCGGTATGAAATTAAGGATATGCGAGAAATCATAAATGGAAATAAACCAGAAAACCCTTGGTCTTTTATGAAAAGAAACGGTGAAAAAAATCCACTGGGGATGATTCCAATTGTGGAATTCAACAGAGCAACGGATAGAACAGGTTGCTTTGAACGTCAGATATCAGACATGAACGCACTGAATGTAGAAGTATCTGATTTCGCCAATGCTGTAGCACAGACTACTCAAGAGGTTTTCTTTGGAACTGGATTTGAATTACCAAAAGATGGTGACGGAAAAACACAAGCCCCTGTAGGAGGGCAATGGATTATTGCTAAGCCTAATGCTAATGGTGGTTCGCCAATGCTTAAGGCTATATCAAGCAATTTTGATTATTCTGGCGTACAGGAAAATATAGTTAGTAAGCGAAACATGATTCTCCAAAAAGCATACGTGCCAATACAGACAGATCCTGGCGGTGGTTCTACAGGATCTGCAATGAATATGTCATCTGGATGGAGTGCTGCTGAAAATAGTGCTTGCAAAGAAGAACAGATTTTACGCCGTGGAAAAGCAGAGATTGTGGAATTGGAGCTTGTTGCTATTAAAGCAACCCCATACATTGAGTATAACAGTCCATTAAGAGATTTAGAGGCTTCCGATGTAAAACCGAAGTTTATTAGGAATAAGACATATGATCTTGCCACTAAGGTAAATTCAATGGTAGCGATGGTTAATGCCGGAGTGAATGGACGAGTTGCTATGGAACAGGTTGACTTATTCCCTGATGTGGCTCAGGCATGGGCCGACAGCCGGAAGACGATTGAAGATTATCAAAAATCATTGATCAAGAAAGACACGCAGCAACCAGCGCAGAAGAGAGAAATGTCTGACTTATCTGACCAGATAGGTAATTCACCGATTCTGGATGGAATGAATACAGATAATGGCGGTGATGATGATGTTCAAAAATCTTAGTTTTGATGAATTGAATGCTCTTGTTAAGAATGAACGGAGTATGCCGTTTGAACAGTATTTTGGAGAAATGAGTCTTCCAGAAGAAGATAAAACCGAAAGAATTCGGATTGCGCAAGAACTGGAAAATAAGTTTCTTGACATTATAGCACTGCTGTTCACGATGGCTCAATCGAACAGGATTGATTATGAACAGATCCGGCAGCAGATTGAAGATTCATATCTTTTCGTTATTGGAAAATATGTAAATGTTGATACGCATCTTTCTACATATATAAAAAGTTTTTCTTATGACATTATAGACAGCACAAAACGCCATGAGAAAGAACCGTACTACTATTCTAAGGACAGGGCACGGTACATGGCAGAAAATGAAGTTAATACAGCTATCAATCATACAAGATATGTGGAAGCTGTTAATTACGGCCGGACAATGAAGCGGTGGGAATCAATTATAGACGAGGTGACAAGGGAAAATCACAGAGAGATCAATGGGAAATATATTCCTATAGGGAATGCTTTTCACGTTGGGGATTCATGGATGATGTTTCCAAAGGATACCTCATTAGGGGCAGATGCGAAAGAAATAATTAATTGCAGATGCTCAATTACGTATTCATAAAAAATTACAGTCGCAGAAATGTGGCTGTTTTTTATATGGCACGGAGATGTGCCTTATCAAGCGCAAAGGTCAGAGAAGACCGTAATCGCAACTATTAAGAGATGAGAGAGAACTCTGTAAACGCAAAGAAAGGAACATGATAATTATGGAAGATAACAAAAACATTGACACACAGGGTCAACAGAATCCAGAACCAGAAAATCAGCCGGACGAAAAAGAGCCTACTGTAGAAGAACTCATGGCGCAGTTAGCTCAGGAAAGAGCCGAGAAAGCAAAGTTGAAAAATAATTTCGACAAGACATCTTCTGAGCTTGCTAGCACAAAGAAACAGCTTAAAGCTAAGCAGACTGCGGAAGAACAGGAAGAAGAGGCTAAGAAAGAAGCTGAGGAAGCGCATAAGAAATACGTTAAAGGCCTTGAGGATAAAATCAAGCTGACCGATGCGACAAACAGATACCTTGCTCTTGGAATGTCCGCTGACATGGCAAAAGACACTGCACAGGCTGAACTTGAGAAGGATATGGTGAAAGTCACCGAAAACATGAGCAAGTTCAAAGACGCATCTATCAAAGAAGCAGAAGCAGAATGGCTGAAAAGCAGACCACCGGTAAATGCAGGACAGGGCGATGGAGAAGAAACAGATTTATTCCTAAAAGGGTTTAATGGTTAATCTTCCTTGATGATACCGGACACGAATTGATGTGTTCGCTAATTACAAACAGTTAGTAAAGGAGAATTTAAAAATGGCAGTAAATTACGCTGAGAAGTATTCACAGATTGTGGATGAGAGATTTAAAATTGGTGCACTTACATCTGCACTTGTAAACTATGCATACGATTGGGTTGGAGTGTCCACTGTAAAGGTATTTTCTGTACCTACAGCAAAGATGGGTGACTACAAGACAGAAGGCTCTAACAGATATGGAACTCCGGCAGAACTCGATAATGAAGTACAGGAAATGATTCTTTCAAAAGATCGTTCCTTTACATTCACAATCGATAAGAAGAGTGAAGATGATACTATGGGAACAATGGCTGCAGCAGCTGCGCTGAGACGTCAGATTGACGAAGTTATTATTCCAGAGCTTGATACATACCGTATTGCAAAACTGGTCGCCGGAGCAGATGTATCACACGTTGTTAAAGACGTTGCTGTAACTAAAGCTAATGCTTACGAGAAGTTCCTTGCAGTACAGGAGATTCTTGATAACGCTAAAGCTCCTACAGGTGGAAGAGTATGTATTGTAACACCGGGTTACTACAACATGCTGAAACTGGATGAAGCATTCACAAAGAAAGGTGATATGGCTACAAAGCTTGCTATCACTGGACTTGTTGGTGAAGTTGATGGTGTACTTATCATCAAAGCTCCGGCATCTTACTTCCCGGAGAAAACAAACTTTGTAATTACAAATCCAGTTGTTATGCCTTCACCGATTAAACTCGCTGAATATAAGATTCATGAGGATGCTCCTGGCATTTCTGGTAGCCTTGTAGAGGGACGTGTACGCTATGACGCTTTCGTTCTCAATCAGAAGAAAGCTGCTATCGGCGTATGTCAGAATCCAGCAGATTAAGGAGTGATCGAGTATGATTACTGTCGAAAAAGACGGAGTGAGAATGAACGTGAGGTCTGAGATTCAGGCCTCCGCTTTTATCTCTAGCGGTTGGAAGCAAGCAGATGTGGCTGAGAAAGCTCCGACAACTACAACTAAGCCTAGAGCAACTAGACAGAGTAAGAAATAGGTGATTCGCAGATGGATAAATTGATTGAAGAGATATATGAGGATTTGAAAATAGAATTGGGTATATCGGAAGAATCTGATTTGTCCATTCTAATATCAAAAGTAAAAAATGCCTATAGAGAGGTGAAAAGAGAACGGAATTACCCTAATTCATATGATGATGAAACTGTCGAAAATGATATGGAAAAATATTATTCCAACATAAGACGGCTTGCATTGTATGATTATAACCAATATGGAGTTGAGGGTGAAATATCCCACAATGATAATACTGGAACCCGTACATGGGCTTCCAGAGAAAAATGTCTTGAAGGAGTGGTAGCAATATGCACACTGATTTAAGAAAGGTTTGGTGATCCAATTATCTCCCGGCAACTGGGTGAAGTTGTAAGAAGATTGTGCGTGACCAAAGCGGTGATTTTGCCGGAATGGTCGCAGGGAAATATGTGCAATGATGGTGGAGGGATAGCACATTGAGAAACTTAAAGAAAAATGAAACAAAATTATGGTATTCGAATTACGGAAAAGGGAATCCGATACTGGATGAAAACGGTGATGAGACGGGGGATTATGACAGTGGTTATGGTTCTCCTGTTTCTTTTTTCGCTACTTTATCGGCAAGCAAAGGAAATGCCTATGCCGATGTATTTGGAACGAATTTGGACTACACCAGAACGCTATCAACGGTTCAGAAACTTCCTATAACAGAAGAATCTCTTATTTGGAAGTCTGAGCCGATTCTGAATGCAGATGGTACGGTCGATAAAGAATCAGCCGACTATACTGTAGCCGGTATAGCAGATGGATTAAACGAATTGGTAGTTGCCCTGAAAGCGAGGAAGAAAAATGCCTAGATACAAAGTGGGATTATCCGCTAGAGAATTTCGTGAGTTGGCAGATCAGATACATGATTATCGAATGGATCTGCAAGAAAAATGTGAGGAATTCACGCGGCGTCTTGCTGAGGAAGGTGTTGCCATTGCAAAAGCAAATATCTTAAGCGAAGAAGCAATCTATACCGGCGAACTGCTTAATAGCATGGATTTTGAACCGGGCGACATTGTATCTAACGGCGCATCGTATTACATTTATACGGCGTGCCCGTGGGCGAAATTCGTTGAATTTGGTACCGGTATTGTTGGATCCGAAAATTCTCATCCAGATACTTCAATTGTTGGATGGAAATATGATACAAACAACCACGGTGAAAATGGATGGCATTATTTCAAGGATGGCGCATGGCATTGGACACAAGGTATGCCGTCAAGACCATTCATGTACAATACTGCTTCTGAATTGCGAAGCATGAATACTATAGCCGATATAGCAAGGGAGGTGTTTGGAAGTGATTGACGCATCGAATAGAGTTTTGACTAACATCAAAACATATGTGGCAGAAACTTGTAAGAATGTATCCAATTATTCCAGCAAAAGTCCTCCGGCATTTCCGGCAGTGTCGGTTGTTCAAATTGATAATCCAGATGCATGTATGGATTTGGAGAATAACGAAAATGCCGTAACTTCTGTGATTGAAATTCAGTGTTATTCCAATAAAAGCAACACGGAAACAAGGAATATCATAAATCAATGTTGTGATGCAATGCGAATGATGGGATATCGCCGTACATACGGTCCGAAGCCTGTCACAAATGCATCAGACACAAGTATCTATCGTACAGTGGCAAGGTTTACAAGACTTGTCTCAGCGGTAGATGAAATAGAGAAATTTGAAACTAAGGGAGCGCAAAGCTCCCTGTTTTAATATGTAATTTTACCGGATGCCATTAGGAGGCATTCGCTGACCGCATTAGTTAAGCGGTAGAAAGGTAGGTATATTATGGCAGCAGCTAACGGAAAAGCTTACGCAACCATTGGAACGACTTTAGAGTATTCAAAAGATGGAACATCATGGACAGAATTAACACCGATCGTTACGTTCCCGGCACTCGGCGGTGATCCAGAACAGATCGATGTAACTGATATGTCCGATGAAATGCAGACATTCATCCTGGGCGTTCAGCAGATGGATGGAATGGAATTTACAGCCAACTATTCACCGGCAAAATATAAGGAAGTTGACGATCTTTCATTACAGGATCTGAAATACAGATTAAAACTTGGAAGAAACGGTGCACTTGGAACTGCAAAATGGGATGGGCAGCATTCTGTACGCATCACAGAGGGTGAAGTAAACGGAAAACTCGGTATGACTATTAAATGCTCAAATTCTACAAAAGTCGTTGTTGATGTTGAACCGGCAGCGTAAGCAAGGGGAGGGAAACCTCCCTTTTTATTTTTTAATTAAGGAGAATGAACATGAAAGTAAAGATTAACAAAAAGACATACGAAGTACAGGAATTACAGATTGGTGCATACACACACATTGAAGAGCAGGGATTTTCTATTGTTGACGCAATCCAGAAAAGACAGCATATGCTACTGGCTGTAGCACTTGTATGTGGAGTGGTTGGCTATGATCGTGCAGAAGCTGAGCATATCGTTGAACAGCACATTCTTGGCGGTGGAACAATCGTTGAGCTGTCCAATACTTTTATGGAGCTTGTGTATGAATCTGATTTTTTCCGAAAGATGCTCGGAATGCCGACAAAGGCAGAAGAGGAAGAAGCGGAGAAGAAAGCCAAAGCCGATCAGAAGAAGACAGCGAAAACGGAATCAGAATCGTAAGTTGCACGCAGTTTATACAGGATTATTGGTTACCCCGTGCTATTCGTAGCGGGGTTCCAATGACCGATTTTTACAAGCTTACTCCAAAGATTATAAATGCATATGCAAAAGAATATGAACGTAAAACACAGGAACAATGCGACCTACTTGAATATAGTGCATGGTTGCATGGTTCTTATGTGCAATGCGCAATTGCATCAGCATTTATAAAAGAAGTTTCGTATCCTGAAAATCCATTGTTAAAGGGAAATGAGAAAATCGAAGAAGAAACAACAAACGAAGATTCTTATGTTGGAGAAGCGCAGTTTTTGCAGTTTATTAGTGCCATTAACAAGAAATTCGATGATTAAAGGTAGGTGAGAGCAAATATGCCAGATGAAATTGATAGACTCGAGATAGCGGTAGAAACAGAAGCGAACAATGCTAATCGTGCACTAGGTACGATGGAAAAGAAACTTAATAGAGTTGCAGATTCACTTGAAAAAGTTATGCTTATGGCTCAGGGTGGATTTTCTTTCAAGAATGTCGATTTTGACAAGCTGTTATCTGGAAGTGCAATGAAAAATTCCGCAAAGAAATCTGGAAAAGAACTGTCTGACAGCCTTATCAGCGGATTTAACCTCGATAAAGCAGGAGCGGATGTGCAGAAACAGGTAAAAGCTCTCACCAGTAAAATTTCTAAGGGACTTGCAGAAACTTCCGGGCACCCATACAAGGGATTAGACAAGGATATGAAATCTCTTGGAGCATTAGTGTCTAAGAACGGATCTATTGCAAAATCTACATCCGATGATTACCAGAGATTGTATGAAACCATTAAGGCAATGGGACGTATTAAGATACATCCGGCTACAGCCAAATCATTAGGCGATTCATACAAGGATAGAAGCGGTGTCCTTAAACAGAAGATAAACACTTCATCTGGAACTGAATTAGACTCAATATATCAAGAACTTAAAGGACAGTTCCCGGGCATTTTAAAAGATGTAAATAATGTTGAAGACGAATTTTATCAGCTTAACGATGCTATTAAAAAGTTTTACGCAACCAGTAAAGGAACTTATAAACCGGACTGGTTGGAAGACTCTGCTTACGAAAGTGTAGCAGACGGTGTAAGCGATATTGTATCAGGGATACAAAAAGCAAAGACAGAATCTACGGATTTATCTGCATCGATGCACGAAATTGAAGATACTGGAAAAAGCTTTTCTGAATTATTCGGCGCAGGACTGAATACATCAGGTCTTGAAAAAGTAGCATCGCTTTCAAGAGAAATAACACGTCAGAGATCAGATTCACAAAAGAAAAACAGAACGGACTTGAAGTTTCCGGTATTACCGTATTCTGAAATCAATGAAAAATTCGCAAATTCTAAATTGACAACCGACTTTTCTTCTATGGGAATTTCTGATTTACGGAATGAAGTTTCTAAAAATCAACGTGCATATGATCGCATGAAACAAAGCATTGCTGACAAGGCAGCACTTTCTGGTACTGATGAAATGGGCGGTAAAGACTGGTATAGGTCTATTATGCAGATGAATCAATACAGAAATGCTATCAATGATGGTACAGAAGCTATTAAGCGTTTTGAAATCGAGAAGCAAAAGGCGAATGAACTTGCCAAAAGTAAAATTACTATCACTCAAAGCGATTCGCAAGAAGCAATTGATGAAAAAGTCCCGGATATTATAGAGGAAGCATCTACAAATGCAAAGGACTTAAGCGATAACTTAAAAAAAGTATCTGTACCGAATGAAGCCTTGGACGATGCGAAACAACTTGGATATCGCCTTGCTGATACAGCAGATAAGATGAATAGTGTATCTAAGCAGTCCGTTTTTCATAAGCTTCCACAAATGATGAAAGACTCATTCAAGATGAATGAAGATGGAGAACTTCCAGCACTACAAAAGTTTTCTGATACTTTCAGAAAATCAATTGGCGGTATGCCTGTGAAAGTAATGGACTTCATGAAGTTGGATGAAAGTGGCTCACTTAAAGGCATTTCTTCTTTGAAAGAGAAAATCAGAAACGCAAGTAATACTAAAATGAAAGCTCCTGATACATCAGCTATTGATGAACAAATCAGTAGTGTTGAACGAGAAATTTCACGAATGAAAGCAATTCTGCAAAGTGAAATTAATTTGGGTGACATCGAATCTGCAGAAGAGACGCATCAAGAAATTTTGACATTAATCAAAGACTTGAAACAGTTTCAAAGTATCAAAAATCAGGCATTTCAAAGCACGGAAAAAGTAAGTGCATTTAAACGTGCTCTTGCCGGAATAAAAGGATCCGCAAAATCAATTAACTCCGCAAAGAAATCATTCAACGATGTATCAAAGGCCATCCAGAATGCAAGAAGTATGGCGAGCAAGGCAATCCATCCATTCAGAACATTGAAAGAAATGATATCTGGTGCGAACAATAGCGGAAATAAAGGAATGTCGTGGGGAAGAATGCTCGGTTCATCCCTTATGTTTTCGACTATATTCGGAGCGATCAGTCAGATAAAAGAAGCAATTAAAGCCGGGTCCGACAATCTGGTTCAATACAGCTCTGCATACAACAAGAGCATATCTGGTATGGTTACTTCTTTGCTATATCTGAAAAACGCATGGGCGGCAGCATTTGCGCCAGTAGTAAATGTCGCTGCGCCATATATATCGCGGTTCATCGACATGATAGCCGGTGCTTTAAATGCAGTTGGTCAGTTCACCGCTGCTCTTACTGGAAAAGGTCGTGTTGTACAAGCGAAAAAAGCTTGGTACAACTACGGAAAGAGCCTTGAAGATACCGGCGATAAAATAAAAGATACAACAAAAAAAGCGAAAGACTTACAGAACTATCTGCTTGGAATTGATGAACTAAATGTTTTACAGCCTAATACAGACAACAATTCAGGAAGCGGTTCATCTGGTTCTGGTGGAAAGTATACCGGACCATCTGCTTCGGAAATGTTTGAGACAATCGAAGTTCCAAATTCAATGAATAAGTTGGCCGAAATGTTCAAAGACGCTATTGCGAAATCTGATTTTACAGATATCGGTCGCATGATTAGCAATAAGTTAAGCAACGCACTCGAGAGTATTGATTGGAAAAGTGTATATCATCATGCTGATAATTTCGGAAAAGACTTGGCAACATTTCTTAATGGATTGATTACGCCACGTCTTTTTTATGATTTAGGCGCAACGATAGCCGGAGCAATCAATACAGCTTTTCACGCTGCTAATGCATTTGCCATAAATTTTGACTGGTCTAACTTGGGTACATCACTTGCAAGTAGTATAACTGGATTCTTCGAAAACTGGGATGCCGGTTTGACGGGTGAAACTTTCAGCAATTTCTTTATTGGCATTTTTGATGCAATGACCGCATTTGTTAATAAACTCGATGCAGATGATACCTTTAAAACAGTTGGTCAAAAACTGGTTGATCTACTTTGCGGTTTGAAATGGGGCGATATGGCTTGGAGTCTTGCTGGGTTTTTTAAAGCATTTTCAGATGCTCTGATTGACTTCCCAATGGATTTTGTTGAAGGGATTGGACAGTCTATCGTTGAACATATCACTGGTTCGAAATTCAATGAAGATGCAGAAAAAAAATTCAATGAGAAATTAGATCCTATAAAGAAAGCTTATAGATTTATTCTCAGAGGCTTGAACCCGTTCAGTAGAATCTCAAGAGATATAGAAGTTGTACAAGAAGCTTTTAACAAATTTCCCGAGTATATCGAGAATCTAAAAAAGAAAGTAAAAGAAAAATTCGATGAATTGTTCACTAAAGAGTCGTTCAAAAAAGTCGGAAAAAATATCATAAAAGGTATTGTAAAAGGATTTGCATTGCACTTTGACTTATTCCCGGCACTTGATTTCTTTAATTGGGTGCATGACAGAATTTGTGATGTATTTGGTATTCATAGTCCGGCGAAGAATATGGAACCACTTGGTTCGTATGTCTTCCTTGGTATTGTAAATGGATTTAAGAGCAAATACGATGATTTTACAAAATCTATCAACGATTGGTATACAAATAGTGTTAAACCTTGGTTCACAACAAAGAAGTGGTCTGAAATTGGTGACGGAATCAAATCCGGCTTGGGCGATATTAATGACTGGATGAATGATAAGTTCGGCTCAGCCAGAAAATCAGTGAACGATAATTTCTCTGATGTTGGTACATGGTTTGGCGATAGGAATAAAGATATTCAGAATGCTCAAGATAGTATTAGTTCTTGGATGAGTACAAAATACAAAGATGCCAGAAAAGCTGTGAATGATAATTTTTCTGACGCTGGAATATGGTTTGCTAATCGAAAATCAGACATCCAGAATGCTCAATCAAGTATATCTACTTGGTTTGGTACAAAGTATAAAGATGCCAGAGGTTATGTGAACTCAGCATTTTCAAATGTTGGCACATGGTTCGGTGGACGTAAATCTGATATTCAGAACAACATGAAATCTGTATCTGGATGGTTTAAGAGTACATTCCAGACTGCTTACAAAGGCGTAACAGATTCATTCGGAAAGATTGGATATTTCTTCAAGGGTATTGCCAAAGAAATCAAGAAACCTATCATAGGTGCAATGAAAGCAATCCTCAACGGTGTGAACTGGGTGTATGAAAAACTTGGTGGCGGAAAGAACCACTTCAATGTTGCACAGCTGGACAAGTATGCTAACGGTACAAATGGTGTATCACATGATACTGTAGGTATCGTGAACGATCAAGCCGGTAGCACCTATCGTGAAATGGTACAATTCCCAAATGGAAAGACGATTATTCCAAAGGGACGTAATGTCATGTTACCAATGCCAAAAGGTACGAAAGTTCTTCCGGCAGATCAGACCGCTTCATTAATGAATATGCCACATTTCAAAAAAGGAATCGGAGATTTCTTTGGTGGCGCATGGGCGAAGTTCAAAGACTTTACAGGGAATATTGCTGATTATATCAGTGATCCTAAGAAGTTGATTCAGATAGCAATTGATAAGTTCACAGACTTTTCTGGCTATCTGGAACCGGGATTGTCAATGGCAAAAAATGCGGTTAGAGGTACTGTAGGAATTGCTGCGAAGTTCATAAAAGACAAACTAAAAGGCTTTGGTGGCAGTGGAAGTGGTGTTAATTACAAACCATCTGCCGGTGTGGAGCAGTGGCGTGCTACTGCAAAGAAAGCACTGGAATTGACAAATCAGTTTACAGAAGCGAATTTGAATCGCTTGCTTATGCAGATGAAGTCAGAATCCGGCGGTAATCCGAATGCAATCAATAACTGGGACATTAATGCAAAGATGGGTATCCCGTCCAAAGGCTTAATGCAAGTTATTGACCCTACATTCCGTGCTTACGCTATGAAAGGATTCGACAAAAACATCTATGATCCAATGTCAAATATCTTAGCAGCTATCAGATATACACTGGCACGATATGGAAGTCTCGAAAGAGGATGGAAAGGTCATGGATATGCAAACGGCGGTTTCCCGAAAGTCGGAGAAATGTTCTATGCAAGAGAGAGCGGTCCTGAACTTGTTGGAAAGATTGGAAACCGTTCAGCAGTGGTCAACAACCAGCAGATTGTTGATTCGGTAAGTAACGGAGTTTCAAGAGCAAATGATGAAACCAATTCACTCTTAAGAACAATCATTGAATACCAGGAGTTACTTCTTAAGAAAGAAACAAGCGTAAATATGGATGGAAAAAGAATGGATAAGCAGATATCAAAAGCGCGTAGGAATACGGGCTTTTCTTTTTCGCCAACGTAGGAGGTGTAGGAAATGGCAGCAAGGCATATATCCAATTTCATAATGGTAAATGGCAAGCCGTTTCCGGCACCGAAACGCTACCCAAATATGGTAGTGACAACGGCGGTAAATGCTGCCAGAAATGCCAATAACAAAATCGTCGGTCAGAAAATTGGTAGAGACAATTATAAGATTGACAACTTGGAATGGCCATATCTGGATGCGGAAACATGGTCAAGTATGCTAAAAGAATTTAAAAAATATTTTGTGACTGTAAGATTTTGGGATATGGTCGAAAATAACTGGATTACCTTAACCATGTATCCGGGAGATAGAACAGCAGACGTATTCAAATATGACAAAACTGGAAGACCAGTGGCGTACATAAATTGCAAAGTCAACATTATTGATGCGGGGTGGTAGTTAATGTATCAGACATCACAAGAATATAAAGAATCCATGAAACGACCAGTCCGCAATCAGTCCTACATGAAAATTCAGCTTGGATTGATTAACCAGGAGGCTCAGCAGACAGCGGGGCTTTCTGATACCAATAAATATAATGACTTCTCAGATGCAGAATCCATATTCAATCAACACACTGTAAGACGGTACGCAACTTATGAGAGCAATTTCTGGAAAGCAAATGGCATTAGCTTTTTCTTGCCAGAGAAGAAATCGGATTATCGAAAAGACGGGATTACTTCAACGAATTTGTTTGAAGAAAGTTTTCATGTGAAGTTTGTATTCGGTTGCGGAAAATCCGACATCAAAGGACTGACTATTAAATTTGGTAGAAATTATCCTACAAAATTTACGATCGTTACTGATAATGCTACGTCTTTTGAATATGAGAATACAGAAGAGCTTTTTAAGTCCGATGATGTGTTTGAGAATACGGAATCAATCGAATTAGTTATTACGGAAATGAATGTACCGAATACGAGAGTGCGAATTGATTACATTATATTTGGACTCGGCTTGGAATATGACGATGAATGGATATCCGAAGCGAGCAGTAATACAACTCTATCAGCAATCAACGAAGATTTGCCGGAATCCGAATTTAAGGTAACACTGTGCAATGACAACCAATTATTCAACGTAGACAATCCATCATCTGATATTAATTTCTTGGAAAGTGGTCAAAAAGTTAATGTCATGATGGGATATATGCTGGACGATGGGAATATTGAATGGATAAAAATGCATTCGCTGTATGTATCAGAATGGAGTGCTGATGATTCATCCGCTACCATTACAGCTGTAGATATCTTGAAATATTTGGATGAAAAATATTATAAAGGTATCTACTATGAGGATGGCATATCCCTGTACGATTTGGCCGTATTAGTTCTCACAGATGCCGGATTAAACGAAGACGAATATTATATTGATTCATACATGAAAAAGGTATATGTTCATAACCCACTGCCGAATGTGACACACAAAGAAGCATTGCAGATTATAGCAAATGCCGGTCGCTGCATTATGGATTATGACAGAAATGGAAAGATAAGGATTCGTGTAGCATTCAAGCCAACATACGATACGACATCAAACGGAGAAACTTATTTTTCAAATGCACCAACAATTGACAACTTAACTGAGAAAAATCAGTATGCAACGTGCGAACAGAACTTCTGGAAAGCGGACGGAAAAAAATTATTCGTGCCAACCGATCATCATCAAGACACCGGATATATAAGTGCTTCAATATCAGATGGAAACGGGAAGTTCGATGCAAATCCTATGCTTACAAGGACGCTAGAAGCAAAATACAAAGCATATGGAATCATGATTAATTTCTCTGGGAATCTTCCAAAGAAAATAGTAATCCGTACATATGCGGATGATGTGTTAAACAATACATTAACTATCACATCCGGAATCGAACAGGATACAGAAATTAACTATGATTTTCCGGAATATGATCGTTTGGAAATTGAATTCCCTGAAACCGAACCAAATAGCAGAATCCATATTGATTATTTATCGCTCGGTGCTGAAACAAGTTATTCGTTGGAATACGATGATCTATATTCTACACCTGTCGGAACTCAGCTTGAAAAAATCAAGAATGTAAAGGTTTCAAGATCACTATATTCAAAGTCTGCGACAAAGGAAGATTTGACATCTGAGACTATCACTTATTCCGGCGAGAACCAGATATATTATCTGAATGACCCGTGTTATGGATATTCCGTAGCTATAAGCAATGCGAAAAGTGGCCAGAGCGCAAAGATAGTATCGTCCGGTGCTTATTATGTTGAAGTTGCTTTTTCTGGTGTAAAAACGGGGGAAAATATAGAGGTGGCCATAACAGGATATAAGTACAATGTGGCTACGTCTTATTACAGTCAACCAGTTCACAACCGTGGAACAGAAAAAGAGTGGAAGAATCCGCTAATATCTTTTGATGATCACTGCCAAGAGGTTGCTAAATGGCTTGCTGATTATTTTGCGTCAGGCATTGAATATGAACTTGATTACCGCGGTGAACCAGCTATTGATTGTGGTGATGTTATCGGGCAAGAAAATAAATACGATCCAGATTTAAAAACAATCGTAGAACAATCGCAGATTACATTCAAATCTGGACTGCTTGGCGGTGGATTAAGAACTAGGAGGAAAGAGTATGTGGCAAGAACCAAAAACCGATTGGTCAGCTGATGATTACATAAATGTCGCTGATTACAATCGTATTATCGGGAACATTGCTTATCTGCATGATTTACAGCAAGAGTTATATAAACCTGTTCCATATACGGAATTAGCAGAAAAGACGGTAAGTGATTATCCGTATGCATGGGAATTTAATGCCATCGAAAGTTTTTTGGATGCATTAAGCGATAATACATTTCCTTTTGCAAATTATGAGCGTGGGTACTGGATAGATAATAGCCCAACACCCACGTATGATGATTTGAATCGAATAGAAAGTGCTTGTCTTGCTTTCTATAAAGGATATAACCGGCAGAAACTTACACAGCAGAAATTACCTATAACTTTTGGAGTAAATCAATCAGCTATAAAATGTTAGGAGGAAATCACATGGCATACACACCATTATCTACAGATTTTAAAGACGAAATACTTTCTAATGTTAATGCTCAGAGGAAGTATAAACAGACTGTAAATGAAGACGGTACAGTGTCTCTACGAGATATGACGGCATACGATCAGGAAGGTAGTACATATTCTGCAAAGGACATTAATGAGGAACGAAAAGCAATAAATGATATCTACGCAAACAAAGTAGTTAGTCTGGATGAGGCAAGTCTTGTTACAGAACCAGGATTCTTCTGTGATGCACTGGTAATCAATGAAATAAATAAGAGTTTG
>ULZN01026982.1_pt1 | contig 20540 bp, 16 predicted proteins | sample 1963091 | NCBI WGS metagenome assembly ULZN01 (sample SAMEA4835889, study PRJEB28245) | human gut metagenome | biome: gut microbiome; material: fecal sample | place: Denmark | collected 2008 | reverse complement strand
GCAATAAATTTAAAAAAAGATCTTGATTCGGTAAAATATGGTGGATATAATACTCCGAAAACATCAGCATTTGCATTTATAGAGTTTGATGGTAAAAAGAAAGAACGGAAAAATCACATTGTAGAAATTCCTGTGTATATTGTTAATATAGCAAGTAGACAGCCAGATACAATTAAAGAATATTTAGAACAGAAAAAAGGATATAAAAATGTTGTTGTAAAGAAATATCCGATTAAAAAGAATGCATTGATAAAGGTAGATGGATATTTGGCGAGGTTAAGGGGAGCAACAGAGAAAGATGTTTTGTTAAAAAATGCGGTACAGTTAGTTTTGCGGGATGAATATAGTGAGAATATTAGAAAGGTAGAAAAATATTTAGAGAATAATATACAATACCAAGCAGATTCAAAATTTGAAGGCTTTACACAGGAAGATTTGAATGATTTATATGATGAATTATATATTAAGTTAAAAGAAAGTATTTATAACAAACGTCCGGCAAATCAATTAGGTACGCTAGAGCGTGTTTGAAAAATAAAAGTTATACAAAACACAAGAGTTATTACTGCTTGTTGATACTGAAAATATCAAAAATAAATATTATTTATATCATAATTGACATATTTTAAAGACATATATGCAGTATATAATAATTGATTTTGGCAATATAAATAACTTTAAATATTTTTCAAACACGCTCTAGAAAAGGGAAGAGAAAAATATAGAGCAATAGGAGATTTGCGAGAAAAAGCAAAAATAATAAATAATATTCTTGCATTATTTCAATGTGATGCAACCACATCAACGAATCTTAAAGAAATTGGCGGAACTGCAAATGCAGGTAATATGGCATACAATAAAAACACATTACCAACTAAAAAGTTAATATTAATTCATCAATCTGTTACAGGCCTATTTGAAACAGAAGAGGAATTGGTATGAGTTGGAGAACGGTGGTTGTTACGGGTAATGCAAAGCTAGATTATAAGATGGATTATCTGGTAGTCCGAAAAGCGGAGGCAACCACACGCATATTTATAGGAGAAATTGGTCTGTTGATTATTGAGTCAACAGCCGTTTCTCTAACGACAATGTTGTTAAGCGAATTAATAAAGCATAAAATAAAAGTGGTATTTTGTGATGAAAAACATAATCCGCAATCTGAATTAATATCATATTACGGTAGTCATGATACCAGTGCCAAAATAAGGACTCAGATACAATGGACACGAGAAGTAAAAGAAAACGTATGGACAGAAATTGTAGCTGAAAAGGTAAAGCAGCAAAGTGAACATTTGAAGAAATGTGAATTGAAAGTTCCTGCTGATATGTTAAAACAATATATTGAAGAAATGGAATTGGGTGATAAAACAAACAGAGAGGGGCATGCAGCAAAGGTTTATTTTAATGCTTTATTTGGAATAGACTTTTCCAGAAGTAAGGATTGTGCGATAAACGCAGCATTAAATTACGGATATGGAATTTTATTATCCTGTTTTAACAGAGAAGTGATTGCAAATGGATATATTACCCAATTGGGATTGTTTCATAACAATATGTTTAATCAATTTAATTTATCTTCTGATCTGATGGAACCGTTTCGTATTCTTGTTGACCGTATTGTAGTAAAGAATAAGCCAGAGAAATTTGATTCGGAAGAAAAAATGAATTTTATATATATGTTAGAAGACGAAGTAATGATTGATGGAAAACATCAGTATATCAGTAATGCTATAAAAATATATTGTAAAAGTATTTTTGATGCATTAAATGAAAATGATGTTTCTTTAATTAAATTTTATGAAGTGATATGAGTTATAGATTTATGAGAGTGATTGTGTTTTTTGATTTGCCGACACTTACTTTAGAAGATAAAAAAGAATATCGGAATTTTAGAAAGTTTCTTTTAAAAAGAGGTTTTGCTATGATGCAGGAAAGTGTGTATAGCAAGTTGGCATTAAATACGACAGTAGCGAATGGTATTGTAGCAAGTGTAAAAGAACATAAACCGAAAGACGGACTTGTACAAATGCTTGTTATTACCGAAAAACAATATTCCAAAATGGAATATGTAGTTGGAGAAAAAGGCTCTACGATTATTGATTCAGACCAGAGGACGATTATATTATGATATTTGTTAGTCATCAAAATGGAATAGAAAGTGATTTGATAACAGGAAGAATAAATGCACTTATTTTAGAAGATTCGGAAGAATATACTTATTTAGTTGAAGCTTTATGGAATCAAATTCATAGAATAGAGGAAAAATTGCTTTTCTATGGAAAAGAAAATGAATTACTTGATATGAGCAAGCGCTGTGATATTATTTTTTCTCCAAGAGATTTGAGTTTTCAAAATTCTAAAATCTCCAAAAAGTTATTTGCTTATCTTACAGAGCAAATACAAATGAGTGGATTAAATGATGAAATCATAAAAAATCATGCAGAATTATTACAACTTATGGACGAAGTAAAAAATATTTCGGAATATCCTATTTGCATAGAGGAAGAATACAGTCTTTCTGATATTTTAAAAAATGTAGGAATAAAATTAGTAGATCCAGAGGGGAGTTTCTGTGAGAAGTTAATAGATTATGCCAAAATAAATTATGATTTCTTAAAAATTGATGTATTATTTCTGGTGGGATGTAAAGCTTATTTAAAGGAAAGTGATTATTATCATTTAGAAAAATGGACAGAATATCAGTGTATTACGATAGTGCTTATAGAAAATGATGATAACAGATTGCCATTAGGCATAAATAAGTATATAATTGATAAAGATAAGTGTGTTATATACTAAGCCATATGGAAATATAACGTGCCTCGTAGTGGCATGACTTAAAAATTGAGGTTTGAGAGTAGTGTAAATTCATATGGTAGAAAAACACGGTTGTCGCATAGCTCAGTGGTAGAGCAGTTTGAGAGTAGTGTAAATTCATATGGTAGAAAAACGATTGACAGGCTTCACAACCAGGCTGGGGGTTTGAGAGTAGTGTAAATTCATATGGTAGAAAAACGGCAGTTCCTGCTTTTGAGAAGGTCTGAAAGTTTGAGAGTAGTGTAAATTCATATGGTAGAAAAACAAGAAATTGGTTTGCTAAAGGAAGATTTAGGTTTGAGAGTAGTGTAAATTCATATGGTAGAAAAACTCAGATACTCCGCTATCCGGTGAAGATGAAGTTTGAGAGTAGTGTAAATTCATATGGTAGAAAAACCGTGGGGTGGTCATTGTATGTATCAACGCCAGTTTGAGAGTAGTGTAAATTCATATGGTAGAAAAACTTACTATCATCTAACTCAATGGTGTGATGAGTTTGAGAGTAGTGTAAATTCATATGGTAGAAAAACATAAGTATCTCAAAACACTTTCAGAGTACGGTTTGAGAGTAGTGTAAATTCATATGGTAGAAAAACTTTATCTGGTTGTCAGGCATAAGAGATTTAGTTTGAGAGTAGTGTAAATTCATATGGTAGAAAAACGAAGTTCTCGACATAAAGATTCAAGTGTATGTTTGAGAGTAGTGTAAATTCATATGGTAGAAAAACGTAGCAGAGCGTGTTTAATGACGTCCTGTGGTTTGAGAGTAGTGTAAATTCATATGGTAGAAAAATGACGATGCTTGACAATGCGAAAGCGAATAAGTTTGAGAGTAGTGTAAATTTATATGGTAGAAAAACATGAATTACCAACAGGGTTTACAGCGGTATGTTTGAGAGTAGTGTAAATTTATATGGTAGAAAAACTATATAATCCAGTTTTGAATTTTGCCATGAGTTTGAGAGTAGTGTAAATTCATATGGTAGAAAAACCACAGCTTGACCTCAGTAATTTCGACACAAGTTTGAGAGTAGTGTAAATTCATACTTTAACCAACTGAACCCATTGCTGTAAATGATAATCAGCAGCAACCGCTGTAGTAATAGAACTCATAGGAAATGCCTCCTAACCAGTCCTAAAAGTTGAGTACTGAACTTTTAAGACATTTAATAATCATAGGACTATTATGGCACTGGTTAGAGGTGGAATCCAGATACGTACTATTTACCACTTACATAAAATCTCCACAAGGAAGTTTCACTACAGAAGATGGTTCCCAACTGTAGATTTGCACAGTCAGAAAAAAGAAAATATCCCCTATCCCAGATGCGACTACAGAGCAGATGGGATAGGGGATATTTTCTTTTTTCGTCTGTCTAATCAAGTAAGATTACAGCTTAAGTCCTGCCAGTAATGCTCCTAATCCTGTGGTTGCATCACCTTCGTCTTTATAGCTTACAGTTTCTTCTCCGTTTGTATCTTCTTCAGGAGCAACTTCCTCTAAAGCTTTCATGCTGAGGCTGATCTTGCCATTCTCAACTTTTAATACTTTCACATTAACTTCCTGTCCAACTTTTAATACTTCTGCTGGAGACTCGATACGTTTCTGTGCAATCTGGGAAATGTGTACCAGACCGGAAATGTCATCGCCAAGATCAATGAATGCACCATAAGGCATCAGAGATTCTACTTTACCGGTAAGAACAGCACCGGCTTCGATTGCGTTGATACGCTGTTCTTTTTCTGCACGCTTTTTGTCGTAAAGGACTTCTTTTACAGATAATACAAGACGGTTTTTCTCAGGATCGGCTGTGATAACCTTTGCTTCTACCGTTTTTCCGAGATATGGGTTTGTATCTTCTACATAACCAATCTCAAGATGGGAAGCAGGGATAAATCCTCGGAGTCCGTCTACATAAACGATAACTCCTTTATTCACGATACCACCGATTTTTAAGGAGAGAATAGTGCCATCTTCTAAATACTGCTGAACTTTATCCCAGGCATTAAATCCAGTTTCTTCTTCAGGAGCCTCGCCTTCATTCTCTACAACGTTGAGAGTTTTCAGGGACTCATCAATTTCTTTTTTTAAATCTGCCATTGATTCACTAATGATAATATCCTCTTTTCTTAAAAATAAATTACTAATCAGTTAGTTTCTTAAAAAGTATTATAACATAAATTTTATCTCTTTGAAAAGAATTTCCATAATAAACTCACAGACTCGAAATTAACTAGAGCATTTTTCAAACATGCTCTGGAAATTATAAGCTGGATTCGATTTGTTTATACAACTTAAAGAGACAGTTGCTTTCTGTAAAAAGATGGAGTCGTACCCTTTTTTGCCTTGAAGAGTTTTGAAAAATAAAGAGAATCTTCATAACCAACAGAACGAGCAATATCGCTGATTAACAATGTTGTTTTACGAAGAAGATCACAGGCTTTTCGGATACGATAATCAATGAGGTATTCCTGCATAGAGAATCCAGTTTTATTTTTAAATAGACGATACAGATAGGTGCGTTCTAAGTTGAGGGTGTCTGCGATGTCCTGAATATTGCAGGTATGATAGTAGTTGTTTTCGATGTATTTTAGAGTTTCTTCAACATAGCTCTGTTGTTTTTCCTCAAGAAGGATATTTTTCTGAGGAAATTTTGAGGTCAGAAGATACAAATATTCATAGAGAATACTGTTCATCATCAGGTCACGATTTTCAGTCAGGTGAAACGCTTCATACATTTTTTCATGACAGAGACGTACACGGTCATCTTTTTCGTAATGAAAGCAGGGACATTCAAGGAGGGAAGTCCGGCTGAAGTACTGGTGCATTTTTATTCCCTGAAATCCAATCCATGTATAGGTCCAGGGTGTAAATTTATCTGCTTCGTAATAAATAAGAGTATCCGGGCGGATGAGAAATGCATCGCCCTCTGATAATTGATAGATATGTCCATCGGTTTTATATATTCCTTTGCCTTTTAATATATAATGAATCAGATAACCACTTCGGACAACAGGTCCATAACTGTGACCAGGCTCACAGGTTTCATATCCACAAGTATAGATCATTGCATCAAGGTTACGGGAAAAATCATTCGAAAAAATATAATCTTGCATAATACCTCCATAAAAAATAGAAAGAAAGTTGTCTGTAAAAAACAGAAACCAACAAATATCTATAGTTAAACAACATTTATCCATATATTATTTAAGATAACACTTTATAATTAAAGATACAACGAAAAAAGAAAGGAGAAGAAAATGCCTGTTATTTATGATGATTCTAAAAAGATTTTTCATCTTCAGTCTGGAAATGCCAGCTATGTTATGCAGGTGGTGAAAGACAAATATCTTGCACATTTATACTGGGGGAAAAGATTATCTGCTTATCATGGGAGTCGGGCTATCATATGGAAAGACAGAGGGTTTGCCCCTAATCCAGATGACAAAGATAGAACATTTTCCCTGGATACACTTCCACAGGAGTATCCGCAGACTGGAAATGGTGATTTTAGAAATTGTGCTTATGGAATTCGTCAGAAAAATGGAAGCAGAATCAGCAGTCTTTTTTATAAAGGATATGAGATCCAGGAAGGAAAACCTGAATTAGAAGGTCTTCCGGCGTCATTTGCCAAAAAAGAAGAGGCACAGACATTGAAAATTTTTCTGGAAGATGCAGTTGCAGGACTGGAAGTATGTCTGTTATATACGGTATGGCATGACAGAGATGTAATTACGAGAAGTGTTCAGTTTAAAAATCATTCCGATTCAGAAATTATATTAACCAAAATGTTAAGTATGTCTCTTGATATCAGAGAGAGTGAATTTGATGTAATGACACTTTATGGAGCGCATAATAACGAGAGAAATATCGATCGTCGCCCGTTGACAAGTGGGACAGTGCAGATTGAAAGCTTAAGAGGAACAAGCTCTCCACATCAGTCTCCATTTATGGCATTATTGAGAAAAGAAACAAATGAAGATTATGGAGAAGTATTTGCCGCGAATTTTGTGTACAGTGGTAATTTTACAGCCTCAGCGCAGGTAGATCCCTATAGAAATACACGTTTTCAGATGGGAATGAATCCATGGAATGGAGAGTGGGTATTAAAGCCGGAAAAAACATTCCAGACTCCGGAAGTTGTCATGGTATATTCCGATAGAGGTCTGGGGCAGATGTCCAGAACCTTCTATCATTTTTACCAGGAGTGTCTGATAAGAAGTAAATTTGCAAGAGAACCAAGACCGATTCTTGTTAATAACTGGGAAGCAACATTTTTTGATTTTGACGAGGCAAAGCTGTTAAAGTTGGCAGATAAAGCACAGGAAGCCGGAATTGAACTTTTTGTGTTAGATGATGGATGGTTTGGTCACAGAGATGCGGATAACAGTTCCCTTGGAGACTGGTTTGTGGACAGACGAAAGCTGCCGCATGGATTAAGTGAACTGGCAAAAGAGATTCATAAACGTGGAATGAAGTTTGGTCTGTGGTTTGAACCGGAAATGATTTCGACAGATAGTGGATTGTTCCGCAAACATCCGGATTATGTGTTACATACAAAAGGAAGACCATACACGATTGGAAGAGGTCAGCTTGTCTTAGATCTTTCAAGAAAAGATGTTTGTGATTATGTTATAAAGAGCGTATCGGATGTATTAAAGAGTACAAAGATAGATTATGTAAAATGGGATATGAATCGACATTTAACGGATGCAGGAAGTGTAGTTTTCTCAGCAGATCAACAGGGAGAAATCATGCATCGTTATGTGCTTGGACTGTATAGAATTATGGAAGAAATCACAGAAGAATTTCCTGATATATTATTTGAAAGCTGTTCAAGTGGTGGAGGAAGATTTGATCCGGGAATGCTCTATTATATGCCACAAACCTGGTGCAGTGATAATACAGATGCGGTATGTCGCATGAAAATTCAGTATGCCACTTCACTCATGTATCCAGCGGTGACAATGGGAGCACATGTCAGTGTTATCCCAAATCAGCAGACAGGAAGAGTTACTCCTCTTGATACACGAGGTTATGTGGCAATGAGTGGAAATCTTGGATATGAGATAGATTTAAATCAGTTGTCAGAAGAAGAATTTCAGGAAGTAAAGAAACAGATTCAATTATATAAATCTATTCGTAACATAGTGCAGCAGGGCGAATTCTACAGAATACACAATCCATTTGAAGAAAATATAGCGGCGTGGAACTTTGTTTCAGAAGATAAGAAAGAGGTTCTGGCTTTCTGGTTTGAGATTTTAAGTCAGCCGGCAGCACCGGTACATATATTGAAATTAAAAGGAATTGATGAAAATGCTTTTTATGAAAATCTGGAAGATGGAAGGATTTATGGTGGAGATGAACTGATGTATTGTGGAATCAGTATACCACTGAAAAAGCAGGATTTCAGAAGTGTATTTTATCATTTTAGGAAAGTAGAGCAGTAGGAACTGTAGTAAGGAGAAAGGAAAAAATGAACGAGGAAAAAAGAGTACGTTATGAAGCAATTTCAGAAAAAATCACACAGTTAGCTGGTGGGCGGGAAAATATCGTTGGACTCGCACATTGTGCAACAAGATTACGATTAGTACTTGCGGATAATGAAAAAGCGGACATAAAAGCAATGGAAGAAGTAGATCTTGTAAAAGGTGTGTTTGTAGCAGGAGACCAGGTGCAGATTATTTTTGGTACAGGTCTCGTTAATGATGTGTGTGAAGTCATGGGTGAATTAAACCATATGAACACAATGAGTCTTGGTGATTTAAAGACAAAAGCAGGACAGAAAATGAATCCTCTACAGAAAGCATTGAAAGCTTTATCCGATGTGTTTATTGAAATCATGCCGGGAATTCTGGCTGCCGCTTTGCTGACTGGCTTATCCAGCGTACTGGGCAATCTGCCAGCAGTAGAGAGCAACGAAACATTATATGGTATTGTGCGTCTGATCAACATTTCATCAGGAGCAATCTTTGGATTCCTTCCATTATGTGTAGCGTACAGCACCGTAAAAAGATTTGGTGGAAGGCCGATCATGGGTATCGTTATTGGATGTATCATGCTTTCAAATAGCTTGGCAGATGCATATGCAGCAGCCCAGGGAACAGTCGATGTGACCACTTTACATATTTTTGGATTTAATGTGGAACTGGTAGGATTCCAGGGTGGTATCATTGTTGCATTATTAATCGGTATTGTAACAGCGAAGCTGGATCAGTTTTTTGAAAAGAAAGTGCCGGAGATGATTCGTCTCCTCGTTTCTCCATTATTAACGACACTGATAAGTTCTTTCCTGTTATTCCTTCTTATCGGACCAATCGGAAGAGGACTGGCATCAGGAATCACAGCAGGATTAGTGTGGATGACAAAAAATCTTGGTATTGTTGGTTATGTTGTGTTCTCAGGTGTGCAGCAGCTTATTGTTATTACCGGACTTCATCATGTGTTTGGAGCTATAGAGACACAGCTTTTAGTAGATACCGGAAGAAACTTCTTAAATCCATTAATGTCTGTAGCAATTATTGCACAGGGTGGAGCAGTACTTGGATACATGGTTAGAAACCTGAAAAATGCCAAAGCAAAAGAACTTTGCATTCCAAGTTTCGTATCCGTATTATTTGGAATTACAGAACCAGCATTATTTGGTGTAAATATCCGATACAGATACCCACTTGCCGGAGGCTGTATAGGTGGAGCCGTAGGAGGAGCTATCGTATATCTTACGAATCTTGCTGCACTTGGGTTTGGAACGACCGTTGTGCCAGGAATCGCACTGGCAGATCCGACAAATCATGGATATGTTAATTATGTTATTGCACATCTTGTAGCACTTGGAGTGGGCTTTATAGCAACTGTGATTATGGGAACTGTTTTTGAAAAGAAGAACAGTAAAATAGACAGTATTACAGCAGGAAATATAGGATCAGCTAATAAAAACTCAGATGAAAAAGTAATTTCTTTTGAACAGAAAACAGAAGAACAAAACGATGGCGTAATCACAGCATATGCGAATGGAGAGCTTACAGAAATTGAAAAAGTAAATGACGAAACATTTGCCAGTAAAGTATTAGGAGATGGAATTGCTATTATTCCAGAAGATGGAAATGTTTATGCACCAGTTGATGGTGAGATTTCTGTAGCAATAGAAAGTGGTCATGCAGTTGGGTTTACTGATATGAATGGAACCGTGTATCTGATTCATATAGGAATTGATACGGTTCAGTTAAATGGAAAATATTTCAAGGTAAACGTACAAGTTGGTGACCAGATAAAACGCGGAGATCTATTAGTTACCTTTGATAAAGAAAAAGTTGAAAAAGCGGGATTTGACACAGCATGTATGCTTATTGTCACAGAAGCCAATGGAAAAACTTTAAATAAGACAAAAGAAAGAAAGGTAAAGGTCGGTGAAGAAGTAGCTATACTTGAAAACAATGATTAAATATGGATGAGACAGTCTGTAAAAGTATAGTGAAAAGTTCAAAAAATACATAGACAGGTGGACAGATGAACAAAGAGACATATTTAAAAGAATATCCAAAATATAAAAATATGCGTGAAAATGTAAAACGCGACAAAAACCGTCTGCATTTTCACATGATGCCACCGACAGGCTGGATGAATGATCCAAATGGTTTATGTCAGTTTCATGGAGTGAATCATATTTATTTTCAGTATACCCCGTTTCTTGCCGGATGGGGGACCAAGTTGTGGGGACATTATACAACAAAAGACTGGGTTCACTATACGGAAGAGGAGCCTTTTCTCTTCCCGGATACAAAATGGGACAGAGATGGTGTATATAGCGGATCTGCCTGTGTAAAAGAAGATGGAATTCATTATTTTTATACGGGAAATGTGAAATTGCAGGATAAAGAATACGATTATATCATGAATGGCAGAGAGCAGAACACAATGCACCTGTTTAGTCCGGATGGAAAAAACATCGCAGTAAAAGAATTGGTAATGACCAATGAGGATTATCCATCAAATATGTCGAAGCATGTAAGAGATCCGAAAATCTATGAAAAAGATGGTTATTATTACATGATTCAGGGCGGCAGAGATGATGAAAACCGAGGCTGTGTTCTCCTTTTTCAGTCGGATAATTTAAAAGATTGGAAATGGTATGATACCGTTTATTCCAAACAACCTTTTGGGTACATGTGGGAATGCCCGGATTTATTTGAAATTGACGGACAGCAGATTATGACCTGTTGTCCACAGGGCGTAGAGCAGCAGGGATATGAGTATCAGAATGTATATCAGTGTGGATATTTCCCAGTGAGTTTTGATATGGAAAATAAAAAATATGAGTTTAGCGAATTTACAGAGCTGGATAAAGGCTTTGATATTTATGCCACACAGACATTTCAGGACGAAAAGGGCAGAAGAATCCTGATTGGCTGGATGGGAATTCCAGATGCAGACTATGACAATGATGCGACCGTTCAATATGACTGGATTCATGCTCTCACTATGCCAAGAGAACTTTCTTTTAAAGACGGAAAGCTGCTGCAGAAGCCATTAAAAGAAATGCAGCAACTTCGTAAAAATGAATTCCATTGTGCACTATCAGAATTTGTACAATGGGAGCCCAAAGACAGCTGTTTTGAACTTCATATAGAATTTGAAGAAAGAACAGAAAAAAATTCTTCTGTAAAGATTCAGCTTCGAGAAGATGTATTTTTATCCTGGGAAAAAGGGTTATTCCGCTTAAATATGGGCAAAAGTGGACATGGAAGAAAAGAGAGAATCGCAGAAATAAAACAGTTAAGAAATCTTACAATATTCTCAGATACTTCCGCCATAGAAATCTTCATCAACGATGGAGAAAACGTCATGACAACCCGTGTGCATAGCGAGAATTTAGAGCAGAAAGTTACTTTCCTGTCAAAAGGAAATGTGGGAAATGTGGCTGGATATGAACTGGGAAGTTTTGTGATAGAAAAACATGAAGAGAAATAGACTAAAGAATTATAAATTATAAAAGTAGAATTTACAGGCTATAAATTTTACAAAAATCAGTAGACAAAGCAGAATAAGCAAATATAACTTATAAGTCATGTCAGATAATATTTTAATTAGGATGGGTATATTTGTTTGGCAGCAGGATAGTTAAATTGAGAAGGAAACGGAAAAATGAACGAAAATAAAAAAACGATAGATGTAACTGCGTTAGGGGAACTTCTTGTAGACTTCACCATGAACGGACAGAGCGAACAGGGCAATCAAATATTTGAAGCCTGTCCAGGTGGAGCACCATGTAATGTACTTGCTCTTCTTCAGAAAATGGGCAAAAAGACAGCATTCATTGGAAAAGTAGGAAATGACCAGTTTGGAAAAATGTTAAAAGCTACCATCGAAGACGCTGGAATTGATGCTTCCAGCCTCATATTTGATACAAAAGTAAATACAACCTTAGCATTCGTGCATACTTTTGAAAATGGGGACAGAGACTTCTCTTTTTACCGTAATCCGGGAGCAGATATGATGCTCACTGCTGCTGAAGTAAACGAAGCAACTATAAAGAACTCAAAAATATTCCATTTTGGGACTTTATCCATGACGGCAGATGGAGTCCGGGAAGCTACCAAAAAGGCAGTAACAACAGCCAGAGAAAATGGCTGTCTCATCTCCTTTGACCCAAATCTCCGTCCACCATTATGGGAGTCCTTAGACCTTGCCAAAACGCAGATGGAATACGGATTTGCTCACTGTGATATTTTAAAAATATCCGATAATGAAATACAGTTCGTTTCTGGTAAAGAAGATTACGACGAAGGAATCCAGTACCTGATAGATAAATATAATATTCCGCTTATACTCCTCACTATGGGAGCAGACGGAAGTCGGGCTTACTATAAAGGGCAAAAAGTAGAGCAGGAAGGATTTAAAGTTGATACCATAGAAACAACAGGTGCTGGAGACACCTTCTGCGGCAGTGCATTGAACTATATCTTAGAACATAATCTTCACAACCTTTCCGAAGAAGAACTCGCAGAAATGTTAAAAATAAGCAATGCCGCTGCTGCAATCGTAACGACACGAAAAGGTGCGTTAAAATCAATGCCAACAAGGGAAGAAATTCTGATTTGCCGCAGGCAAGGTTGACAAAGCTGACGAACTCCGGGAATGAAAAGAATCTATATTTGTGACTTTAGTCGCTGCAGGTTGAATGTTCGCTTAAAGCACTCGCATCCAATCTTTGCTCCGAGGCCACAAATATAGATTCTTTCATTCTCGGAGTTCTGTGCGTTGACAGCTTAGAAAACCAATTGGAGGAATTTGGAAAATTCCTGAAAGGCTGTGATTTTATGAGAAAATAAGAAAGTGAATCAGAGTAATATCTTTTTATACCATGTTATAGAGAAGCTGATTTTTTTACAAATTCATAATATTCTGGAGAATCCCTAAATCTCTAACATGAATTCTGATTTTGTACTAGCATCCACAGTCAGCCAGCAAAGGGAGCCTATCCCCTATATTTGTGGCCTCGGAGCAAGGTTTGGATACGAGCGTGTGTAAGCGAGTATTCAAACCGCCTCGACTAAAGTCACAAATATAGGGGATAGGCTCTCTTTGCTGGCGTCTGTTTCACAGCCTTACAACTCAGAATTTAATGGAAAAGTTGCCCGGTTTCTGATATACTAATACAATGTTGATAAAATAAAAATTTATTTTGGGAGGTTTAATCATGAGCTTAAATACAGGAATGAAAATGATAAAAACGGAGACAGTAACAGTGGAGAATGCAGCCAAGACTTTAGGCAGCGGCAGTCTCTTAGTATATGGAACTCCAGCAATGCTTTTATTAGTAGAAAAGACAGCCGTTGCGCTCTTAGACGGACATCTCGATGAGGGAATGACAACTGTTGGAACGAATTTAAATGTAGATCATGTTTCTGCAAGCCCAATTGGCTGTGAAGTAAGCTGTGAAGTAACGCTTACAGAAATTGATAGAAAGAAGCTTACTTTTGCTGTTGAAGTGAAAGATCCAGCAGGAGTGATTGGTAAAGGAACACACGAGAGATTTATTGTGGATGCAGAGAAGTTCCAGAATAAAGCGAATGGAAAGTTTGATAAATAATGGCGGCGACAGGAAAGAATAATCAGGGAAAAAATGACTCAAAAAGGAATAATCTGAAAAAGAATGCCACGGATTTTAAGGAAAAGATATCGAACGGTGAGCCAATGCGTCTAAATAAGTTCCTTAGTGATGCAGGTGTGTGTTCAAGAAGACAAGCAGACCGCTATGTGGAACAGGGACGTATTTTGGTTGACGGAGAGCCGGCGCAGATGGGTCAGAAAGTGCATGCGGGACAGGATATCCGTGTGGATGGCAAGCGTGTCAGTGTGAGTCGTAAACAGATTGTTCTTGCGGTGAATAAGCCAAAAGGCATTGTCTGTACGACAGAGAAGCGAGAGAAAGATAATATCGTTGATTTTATTGGCTATCCTGAGAGGATTTATCCGGTGGGACGACTGGATAAAGATTCCGAGGGTCTTATTTTGATGACCAATGACGGAGAGTTGATGAATGAGATTTTGAAGGCGAGAAATTATCACGAAAAGGAATATGAGGTGACAATTAATCGTCCAGTAACAAATGTGTTCTTAAAGCAAATGAGTGAGGGTGTGGAGATTCTCGATACGGTGACACGTCCATGCAAAGTAAAAAGAACGGGCGTGTATACATTTCGCATTATTCTCACACAGGGCTTAAATCGCCAGATTCGCCGTATGTGTGAGGCATGTGGTTACCGTGTAAGAGAGTTAAAGCGTCTTCGTATTATGAATATTCATCTGGGAAGTCTGCCGACAGGAAAGTATCGGGAGATTACCGGGGAGGAGCTTTCTAAGCTTGAAAAACTTGCTGGAAGAAAACCGGGAGGAGTTTATCATGGATAAGCAGGCGAGAATGAAGGAACTTGTAGAAGTGCTGAATCAGGCTTCTAAGGCATACTATCAGGAAGACCGGGAATTATTTTCCAATAAAGAATACGACGAATTATATGATGAATTGCAGGCATTAGAGGCAGAGACTGGTATCGTGATGAGCCAGAGTCCTACACAAAATGTCGGTTATGAAGTACTCAGTGAGCTGGAAAAAGAGACACACGAAAGCCCGATGCTCTCTCTTGATAAGACAAAGAGTCCAGAAGCATTAAGAGACTGGCTTGGTGAAAAAGAAGGCCTTCTTTCCTGGAAAATGGATGGACTTACGGTGGTGCTGACTTATCGTGATGGCGTTTTGCAAAAGGCAGTTACACGAGGAAATGGTGTTGTAGGCGAGGTTATCACCAATAATGCCAGAGTATTTAAAAATCTTCCGGCAAAGATTCCATTTGCAGGTGAGGTTGTTCTGCGTGGTGAGGCGGTTATTAAATATTCGGATTTTAAAAAGATTAACGAAGGCATCGAGGACGTGGATGCCCGCTATAAGAACCCTCGTAATTTATGCAGCGGTTCCGTCCGCCAGCTTAACAACGAAGTGACCGCAAAGAGAAATGTCTTTTTCTTTGCATTTGCCCTTGTAAAAGCAGAAGGAAGAGAACTGGAGAATTCTGTGGAAAGCAATATGCTCTGGGTACAGAATCTTGGATTTGAGATTGTACCATATAAGAGGGTAGACAGAGAGAATATTATGGGGGAGATTCAGAACTTTTCCGAAAAGATTGTGGAAAATGATTTTCCATCTGACGGACTTGTTCTTATTTATGATGATATCGCTTATGGAATTTCTCTTGGAAGAACAGCGAAGTTCCCGCGAAATTCGATTGCCTTTAAATGGGCAGACGAAGAAGCAGAGACTAGGCTTTTACACATTGAATGGAGTCCGTCAAGAACCGGTCTTATTAATCCGATTGCCGTGTTTGAGCCAGTAGAGCTTGAGGGAACAACGGTAAGCCGTGCAAGTCTCCATAATATCAGTATTATGGAAGGATTAGAACTTGGTGAAAATGACCATATCAAGGTCTATAAAGCCAATATGATTATTCCACAGATTGCAGAGAATCTTACAAAAAGCGGCACCTGCCAGCCGATAGAGCATTGCCCGGCCTGTGGTGGTGCGACAGAAGTTCGCATAGAGAATAATGTCAAGACACTTTACTGTGTAAATCCATATTGCAGTGCAAAAAAAGTGAAGCTCTTTTCTCATTATGTAAGCCGTGATGCGATGAATATCGACGGGTTATCTGAAGCAACATTGATGAAAATGATTGAGCAGGGATTTTTATCCGAATTAAATGATTTGTACAACTTAGAACAGTATAAAGAACAAATCATTGCTATGGACGGATTCGGCGAGAAGTCGTATAATAATCTGATGCAGTCTATTGAAAAATCAAGAGATACACAGTTGTTCCGTTTCGTTTATGGAATCGGAATCTTAAATGTCGGAAGTTCAAATGCCAGGCTTTTATGCCGTCATTTTGGAAACTCTTTAGAAAATCTCCGCGGAGCATCCGTAGAAGAAATGACACAGATCGACGGAATCGGTGAAGTGATTGCAACAAGCGTACACGACTATTTTGAGAACGAACACAATCAGAAGCTTCTTGAAAAACTTCTGCCATATTTACATTTTGAAGAGGAAAATGTATCGGCAGGAGGCGAGCAGGAACAGAGCCTTTTAGACAAGACATTTGTTATTACCGGAACAGTAGAGCATTTCGCAAACCGAAAAGAACTGAAAGAAAAAATCGAAAGCCTCGGTGGTAAAGTAACAGGTTCCGTTTCTAAAAAGACAAATTATCTTATCAATAATGACAACATGTCTTCTTCAAGCAAAAACAAAAAGGCAAAAGAACTCGGAATCCCTGTGATTACAGAAGAAGAATTTCTTTCAATGATTGAATAAAATGCTTATATATTATTTAGAAAAGAGATGAAAATACATGCCAATCAGAATAAATGCTGATTTGCCAGCAAAAAAAATACTGGAACATGAAAATATTTTCGTAATGGACTACGAGCGTTCCTTAAAACAGGATATTCGTCCATTGAAAATCATTATCATGAACCTGATGCCTACCAAACAGGCAACGGAGCTTCAGCTTTTAAGGAGTCTTTCTAACACACCGTTACAGGTAGACATCACTTTCTTAAAAACAGAAACACACGATGCACAGAATGAATCCCAGACCCATATGGAAACATTCTATACCATTTTCCCGGAAATCAGGCAGCAGTACTTTGATGGACTTATCATTACCGGCGCACCAGTAGAAACTCTCGATTTTGAGGAAGTAGACTACTGGCCGGAACTCGTAGAAATCATGGAATGGTCAAAAACACATGTAACATCGACCTTTCATATCTGCTGGGCAGCACAGGCAGGCCTTTACTATCATTACGGTGTGAGAAAAGAACTGTTAGACGAAAAGATTTTCGGAATCTTCCAGCATCACACTATACATAGAAAGACCCCGCTGATTCGTGGATTTGATGATGTGTTCAATGCACCTCACTCCAGACATTCACAGATTGTAAGAGAGGACGTAGAAAAGAATCCGGAACTTACAATTCTTGCAGACTCTGAAGAAGCAGGTCCATTCATCATCATAGCAAAAGAAGGACGTCAAATCTTTGTCACAGGACATCCAGAATATGATGTACTGACCCTTGATGGCGAATACAAACGTGATCTTGCTAAAGGAATGGACAATGTTCCATTTCCAAATCGCTACTACAAAGACGATAAACCAGAACTCGGACCGGTGAAGTCGTGGAGATGCCATGCGAATACGTTGTATACCAACTGGCTGAATTACTATGTATATCAGATGACTACCTATGACCCAATGGAGATTCAGAACCTCAAATAACTAATTCTGATTTGCCGCAGGCAAGTAGAGACGCTCCCCAAGAGAGAAGATACCCTATATTTGTGACTCTATCACTTGCGGGTTGAATGCTCGCTTATACGCGCTCGCATTCAATCCTCGTTCTAAGGCCACAAATATAGGGTATCTTCTCTCTTGGGGAGCTGTTTCTTGGTTGCTGGAGCAAAAGTAGAATTTATTTTTTGATAAATTATTTTAGGTTCTTGAAGAAGAAGGGGAAGAAAGCTGGAGGTATTGGCGATAGAAAAAGGTTTAGAGTAGATGAATTTTGGGAAAAGATTGGATTAATAGAGACATAGTGGAATATAGAGCCTTTTAAATATCGAAGCACAGTAGAATACAAATTCAGCTAATCAAAACTTGAAAACAATAGAAAAATAAAAAATAACCTATTTCATCTCTCTCCCCCTGACTCTTTTTCATTTTCTAGAAAGTGTCTATTTAGTTTGAAAAATTAAAAGCCATCTACTTCATTTCCAACCCCACCGACTCTTTTTTATATACAAAATCCATCCAAAGTCAGCTCCCGAAAAGATAAATAAGCCATATCTGTGGCCTGGAAGTTGCGAGAATGTAACAAAACGTTAGAAAAGCCCGGAAGTAAAGTATTGATTTTGACACCTTTGTGTTTTGTACAACTGAGTCAAAATCAATACTTTACTTCCGGGCTTTTCCTAGAAGCCTACTTCTCGCAACGACTAAAGTCACAGATATGGCTTATTTATCTTTTCGGGAGCGTCCCGTTGAATTCATCAAAAAAGAGCCGGACGATAAGCCGGGTTATGTCATGAATGATCATCTGTCTAATTCTGCTGTTGCCAGCAGCTTCTAGCGACCCACCTGAAAACAATCCGGGCCAGATTATCGTTTTACATTCGGTCTTGCTTCGGGTGAGGTTTACATGGCATTCTCTGTTACCAGAGAATCGGTGGGCTCTTACCCCGCCTTTCCACCCTTACTGGCATAAGCCAGCGGTATATCTCTGTTGCACTATCTTTGGAGTCACCTCCACCGGACGTTATCCGGCACCCTGCCCTGTGAAGCCCGGACTTTCCTCTTCCCAGACCTTTCGGTAACTAAGGGAAGCGATCATTTATCCGACTCTTAAAAACAATATAAGATGCAAAAAGCATCGTTCATCATTCTAGCAAATAAGGTGAAAAATGTCAAGGTAAGAAGTTTGTAAGGACTTTTATATTCATTTTATGATAGAATATAAAACAAAAAAAGACGTGAAGGAAGGGTAAAGATATGGAAAAGAATGCTAGTATTCTCGTAGTAGATGATGATAAAGAGATTGCGGATCTTGTGGAGATTTATCTGGTGAATGATGGATATCAGGTATTGAAAGCTTCGGATGGGGAGCAGTGTTTACAGACATTGAAGGAACATCCGGAAGTCCGTATGCTTATTCTCGATATTATGATGCCAGGAATTGATGGATTAGAAGTCTGCCGTGAGATAAGAAAGACAAGCAATATCCCGATTCTTATTTTGTCAGCGAAAGCAGAAGATATGGATAAGATTGTCGGATTCGGAACGGGAGCGGATGATTATCTTACAAAACCGTTCCATCCATTAGAACTCCTTGCGAGAGTGAAGTCTCAGATGAAGCGTTACACAACAATTCAGTTAGGGGAAGAACAGCAGCCAGCCAGTAAGGATGAGATTGAGATTCAGGATCTTACGATTAACAAGGCGGCCCATGTAGTGAAGAAGAAGGGCAAGGAAGTTGCACTGACTCCGATTGAATTTGATATTTTATATTTATTAGCCTCAAACAGAGACAGGGTATTCAGCACCGATGAAATCTTTGAAAAGGTTTGGAACGAGAAGGTATACGAAGTAAATAATACTGTTATGGTTCATATACGAAGACTGCGTGAGAAGATAGAAGATAACTCCCGAAGCCCGAAGATTTTAAAAACTGTATGGGGGGTAGGTTACAAAATTGAAGGTTAAACGATTTAAAAGCTTCCGTTTTAAGATGGTCATGTACATGTTTTTCAGCCTGATTGCTACCTTTATAACGGAAGGTCTTATATTTATGGGAATCTATTTGTATGAGACGGAGATTATAGCCGGTGAATATAAGAAGGTGTGGGGAGCATCCGGGCAGGGGAAGATGTCCTTTGGCACATTTACGCTGTCACAGTCGATAGCATTGGATGTCTGGGTTATCGCCATATTTACGATATTGCTTCTGATTATTTATTTTATTCTCATATCGAATAAGTTCGTAACGTATGTAAGAGAAATTATCAGCGGTGTGGAACGTATGAAGTCTGGCGATTTGATGGAGGAGATTCCTGTCCGTGGAGAGGATGAATTTTCAGAAATCGCAGCGTCTATTAACGAGATGCGTCAGAATCTTTATGAAACGATGGAAGCACAAAAGACAGTGGAAAAGACGAAGGACGAACTGATTACAAATGTAGCACATGATCTTCGTACGCCGCTTACTTCAATACTTGGTTATCTGGATCTGCTGACACAGGGAGATTTTCTTACGGAAGAACAAAAACAGAAGTATCTCGGCATTGTATCTTCAAAGGCAAAGCAGTTAGAAACTTTGGTTAAGGATTTATTTGATTATACAAGATATGACAGGAATAAGGTCAAAATAAAGAAGGAGATTCTTGATTTGAATCTTTTTGTGCCTCAGTTAGTTGATGAATTTTATCCAAGCTTCATGGACCATCAATTGGAATGCCGTACTGATTTTTATGAGGGGGCATTGAATATTGAGGGGAATGGCGAGCTGCTTGCAAGAGCGATTGGCAATCTGATTTCGAATGCGATTAAATATGGGGCTGATGGAAAGCTGGTAGAAGTGCATACCGGTTTAAAAGATAAGAAGGCATTTGTGG
>ULZN01041529.1_pt1 | contig 22182 bp, 3 predicted proteins | sample 1963091 | NCBI WGS metagenome assembly ULZN01 (sample SAMEA4835889, study PRJEB28245) | human gut metagenome | biome: gut microbiome; material: fecal sample | place: Denmark | collected 2008 | reverse complement strand
CTTTGCTTCCATAAATAATGGGAGGCTTCGGCTTGGGGTTCGGATTGGGATTCGGTTTGGGGTTCGGATTCGGTTTAGGATTTGGCTTGGGGTTCGGATTCGGATTCGGGTTCGGTTTAGGATTCGTTTCTTTTACATACCCTTGTCCACTTGCTTCACGGAAATCCATGTCCGCCATCTTCAACGTCGCAGAGGATGAGGTCAACCCTTCCGCAATCGTCGCCTGCCCTTTCAGGTTCTTTTCCCCCTTTATGTATGCATCATAGTACAGCTTGCCTGCCAGGGTATTCAATGCATTGTACACCTGCTTATCGTCAGTCATCGTAATTCCGCTGTTATCCGTCATCATGGTAACTGATGAATTTTTTGCAGCTTCTTTTATGTGCACATCTCCTGTCTTATAATCTTCCGCCTTCGTACCCGCGTTCTCATGTTCATAGACCAGCTTCATGTTCCCTTCGTATTTATCGATGGTCAGTTTATGCGGATCATTCTGCAGCAGTATGCCTTTGTCCGCGCGCAGGCTTGTTACATGGCTGTCAATAGATTCTCCCTTACCGCGATTCTTGTAGTTGAAATCTGCGCCTTTCTTGTGATAATATCCTACTCCTACCTGCTTGTGTTCCCAGACTGCTCCATTTGCCAGCACCATAGATACTTTTCCGGGTATCTTTCCCCATTTTTGCGTATCCGGATTAATTCCCGATATATCCGTGGTTACCAGACCCTTCAAGAAGGAGTCTTTATTGTTCAGTCCCAGCATGACATGACCGCCGCTTTCAGCACTGACATCCCCGGTAATCTTTACCGGACGGGTCGCAGAAGTAGCTTCTACCTTATTCTCATCATTCAGCTTTGCATTGACGAGTATCGAGCCGCCTGTATAAGCAGCCAAGGATGCGACATCTGTTCCTCTGATCGTTCCTCCTCCAATAGATACTTTTGCTCCGTGAGACTCAACAGCTCTCCACATCTTGGAGTCAATATCCACAAGTCCTTTAATGTCTACGAGCGCACTTCCATTATGTTTCTGCGCTTCAATAGCACCGAAATCTTCCCCCGTGTCTTTTACACGGATTTTTACTGCATGTGCCGGATCATCATCATTTTCTATGATTAACTTTGCATGGCCGCTTCCGCTTTTCCATCTTTCGTCACCACGTACCCCTGCTACCAGGATTCCTCGTCCATAAAGGCTTCCCTTCGGATCGGATTCGATGTACATTCCGTTGACATTCTTGATCGTTAATGTACCGCTGTAGACGGTAATTGCATTGGGGTTTTTCTTCGGCAGGCGCTCCGTAATGGATTTCAGTTCCAGCCGGTGTCCGGTCATGTCGATATCCCCGACCACATCACCATTCCAGTAGATATTTCCGAACTTATTATCGTTTACCGTTGTTACAGGATCATCTTCCGCATGGGTTACCAGTGACAAGTCATGATCAAATTTATAGTGGCCTTTTCCGTCATAAACTCCCGCTTTAGACCAGAAATCCCGCGCTTCTTCAGCAAAATAGTTCGCTTCCACGATTTGATGGCGTACCGGATTAACCAGTGGCGGCGGCGTGGGTTTTCCCTGCACATATCCCTGTCCGTTTTCTTTCTTGAAGAGCATGTCTTTCATTTCCAAGGTCTTGGATGATGAGGTCAGTCCTTCGGCTATTGTCGCCTGTCCGGTCAGTTTTTCTTCTCCGGTCTTGTAGGCATCGTAATACAGTTTTCCTGCCAGAGCATTCAGTACTTCATATATCTGGGCTTCATCAGTCATGGTAATTCCACTATTATCCGTGACTACGGTAATGCGTGACCCTTCTGCCGCAGATCCGATGTGTACATCTCCCGACTTGTAATCTTCCGCCTTCGTACCCGCGTTCTCATGCTTATAGAACAGTTTCATATTTCCCTTGTAGTTCTCAATGGTTATCGGTTTCTCATTTTTCTGGTAAATGTTGCCGCCATCAGCCTCAAGGTTTTTGATTTTACTTTCTTTAATGCCGTCTGTCCGGGCTCCTTTTCCTTCATGGTACCAGGAGGCTCCGTCAGAAAGCATCATGTACGTTTGACCAGCTGTTCCGGCATCTGTTCCTATCAACCCTTTTATGTAGGATCCGTCCGTATTCAGAACCAGTCCCAATCTTCCTTTCTGAGCAAGTACATTCCCTTCTATCTGTACATCATGTTTGACTGCTCCTGCCGTAAGAACATTTCTGTCCGACAAATTGCCGTTGATCTGGATTTTACCGTCATTATTTATCTTCAAACTGGACGCCTTATCCCCTTTGGCTATTATTTTCCCGCCGCCGATTGACACATCGCCCTTATTTGCCTGAATTACGCTGACATCATCATTCTCAACATCTACCAAACCTTTTATAACAAGCTTTGCACTTCCGCCATCCTTTACACTCCTGCCGTCCACAAGTATAGCTGCGTCTTTTTCCGCTGCCGTATTACGTATCTTCACAGCATGTTCCGCTTGATTATCATTAGATATAGTGAGGCTCGCTCCATTTCTGCCCTGTCCCCAGACATAAATACCGCTCTTTGCGTTTTTATCGCCATGTATGTCAATATCTATACCTGCCGCGTTCTTTATTTCCAGATCACCGCCATGTGACAAAATTCCCGACGCATAATGCCTTAAATGATTTGCCTCAGAAACCAAGGTCAGCTTATGTCCGTTCATATCAATAAAGCCATCCGCTGTATAATCCGGATCTCCCCATATGATATTTGCTACATTGGCACCTTGACTTCCCCCGTATGTCAGAGTCTTGGGATTTGATAAATCAACCTTGATCGTGGTATCGGACTTCAGGACATAACGATGATCATCATCCTCACCATTTTTATACCCGTTATTCATCCAATACATATTCCCCGATCCCAGACCATCTTCAACAATCTGTTCACTTACATCCAGATTTGCCGGCGGCACGGGTTTATCTTCTACATACCCCTGTCCGTTTTCTTTTTTGAACAGCAGGTCTCTCATTTGTAATGTTTTAGATGACGCCGTCAGTCCTTCGGCTATCTCTGCCTGTCCCGCCAGCTTCTTTTCTCCGTTTTTATAAGCATCGTAATACAGTTTTCCCGCCAAAGCATTTAAAGCCTTATACACCTGGTCTTTATCTGTATCAACAATTCCTTTATTATCTGTAACCACTGTAATGCGTGATCCTTCTGCCGCGGATCCGATATGGGTGTCTCCCGCCTTGTAGTCTTCCGCCGCCATGCCTGCATTCTCGTGGGCGTAATAGATTTTTCCCGCGCCGCTGTAATTTTCAATTACAAGCTGTCCCGCATCTTTTTGATAAATTGCACCGCCCTTTGCATCACCGGCAAACCTGGTTACACGGCTGCCCTGTCCCGCATTCAGCGTGTTCCATTCACCACCTTCTGAAAGAAAAAGATTCATCTTTCCTTTTATATCTGCCTGTGTTCCGCCGACCCATTTCGATCCGGCAGTAAGACCAACATAAGCTTCTGACCCAGCATCCATGCGAATCGTCCCCTGCAAATCCGCTTTTGATATTCCGATTGCGCTTCCATCCTGATTCACATTGATAAATGTCCGGAATCCTTTCGCGGCGCTGATAAGATACCGTTCTTTCTGATTCTCTTTGACTTTGAGCGTACCGCCGCCAATACGAAGAACATTCTTCTCTGTTTTGCCGCCCCAAAGCGATTCGTCCGTTTTAATCAGGTCAGAAAGTGACCCATTCTTTGAATCATCAATATCCGCTGAAGTAATAGAAATAGTATTATTGCTTCCAATCATATATATGCCATAAGTTTTTGACTGATCGCCCCGATTCCATTTCATAAGGCTAATTGCGCCCGGCTTGATTGTGAATCTTCCATTAATCGCTAAATCAGAACAGTCCATAGACGAAATGCCTGTCGTTTTGATAGAACCGCCGCGCAATTCTTCAATCACTACATCAGCATTGATTGTCGTCTTCACCAGATCTTCACTTACTTTTTTATTAAATCTCTGGCTAAAATTACCCACTGCGATACCATGTGCAGCAGTATACTTGCTGCCGCTGTCTCCTGAGGGCGACCACAGCGTTTTCGCTTTGATGGTAATCGTACCGTTTTTCCCCGGATTGGTTTTATTGCTGTCAACCACGATAGTTGTCTTATTATTCGCCTTGATCCCGTATGCAGAATAATCGGTCCCCAAATCAGCAACTTTCGTCAAGTCGAGTGTCAGGTTATGACCTGCCATATCAATATTAATTGTCTTAATTGAGGCCTTATCATGCGTATATCCTAAAATACCTGCTGCGACGGACTTGAATCTTTCTTTAGGCATGTTATTTTTATTAACAACCTGTGCCAGACGGTCTGCAGTAAATACTTCACTTTCACTGATCGGATTTGTAGACTGATCTGCCATCACCTGGCATGTACCCGCCAGCAGCGCAATTGTAACACCGGCAGCCAGCCGCCTCATCTGTAATTTACTTACCTTATTCCGTTTCATAATTCCTCCCTATTTTTCAAACATAAACTCTCCGCCGGATACTCGATTAGCATCCCGGCCTTGCCCGATAGCAGGCAATTCATCCTCTTCTAAAACATACCCATCCGGATCTGAACCGCTTACCGCGGTCATGAAACCCGTGTCACATGAACCGGATTCACTCCAAAAAGTATTTCAAATTATCCATGCCCGGCACTCCCTTTCATCCACTCCATTAAACGCAACAAAAAACGAGACAATAAAAAGATGCACAGATTTCATAATTCTAAATCTGAACCGGATTTCCCATATCCGGCTTCCTTATGCATCTAACCTTATGCCTCGCAAGTCATTAGAAAATCAGAAAACAAAGTGGCACCCTGACTTAGTTCCTCATTCTGTCATATCTCCGTGAAAGACTTACTATGACACAATTCCCCATACAGTTGCGGGCCAGTTCCGGAGTCTCACCGGATTCCCCACATGAGCTCTTCAGCTTTTGTCCTCATATAGTATTAAATTATTGGATAACCATTATTTATTAAGAAACAGCTATTTGTATCTCATAATTTCAAATGATTATCTAATTTCATCTTGTAAATTATACTATATTACTTTTCACATATCAACAATAAATGATATTCCAATTGGTAATTTTAATTATTTTTTATAAATCCTTTTCAAATACAATGTTAACTTGCTCTGTTTCGCATACTTATCTAATTATCTCCCAAGTATAAAAGACTGCCGTCCTGTCCCCAGGAAAGCAGTCCTTTATTTTTTCTTCTTATTATCCAGTTCTCATGACAAAATCTTGTTTCATTCCCCTTTTAGAAGTTGACATCATGCTCAGAAGCTGAAGCGAATTCCTGCATTGATTCTCCAGTCTACCTTGTAATCTCCGCCAAAGCTCTTTGTGAAATCTGCATAAATCATGCTTCTCGGACTCAGGTAGTAGTTGCCGCCCAGTGCAATTTCTGCCCAGGTATCCTTAAGGCTGAACGAGGAACGCTTGCCTGTCTTTCCGGGTTCACTGAACAGGATGTGTCCATCTCCGTCAAATTCATGGAACAGACTTGCTTTGGCATAGAAATTGCCTTTGTCACTCTCTACTCCGGCTACTACACCCAGGCGCCCAATCAAACTGTTGACTGATGATTGATTGACACGCATGCTTTCACCACTAGGCGCCGCTGCAGCAAAGCTGTCCGATGACAGACGGCTCCATGTCAGTTCCGCCTGCGGCGTTACAAAGCCTTTGCCCATACGAATCTTTTTACCGTATTCAGCACTGATACCATACCCGTATGTATCATACTTGCCTTCTACATAATTTCTGAGTGCCGGTGCATCGTACTTATTGTAGGCAGTGAACTTATTGGAAAGTTTTCCCACCTTAGCAATGACATCCACATACTGTCCGTCTTCCGACACCCTGGTTGCGTAGGCTGCCAATGTGTACAGTTTCGGATCACCTTTTCCACCATATCTGTATGTTGCGCTGCCGTCATTGTATCCGAAAGCGCCGCCTACATGCCAGCCCGATGCCAAGCGCTTATCCATGCCCACCTGAGCCGCCCAGTAGCTGTTCTTCATATACGCATTATTGGCGTCATAACTGATCCGGCCGCCGTAAACTCTTGCCCACAAACCGCTTTCCGCACCGATTCTGAGGTCTCCCATGCGCTTATACATATCATTCATGTCATTCCGCCATACAAGGATAGAGGAAGTCAAAGCGCTCCTGGTACTGCTCATGATCGAGGTTTCGTAATCACCGGTTTCGATTTCCGAATCCGTAGCAGGTGTGTAATCAAGGTATCCCTGTCCATTTCCCTTAAAGCTCAGTGTTTCCGTTTTCAGGGCGGCACTGCTGGATGTCAGTCCTTCAGCAATTTGCAGTTTACCTTTCAGATTTCTTTCTCCATTCTGATATCCAGTATACTGCAGCTTTCCTGCCAGTGCATTCAGTGCTTCGCTGACCTTGTTTTTATCAGCTGCCTTTTTTGAATTTGTATCCAGTCCGGCATTATCAGTAATCATGTTCACGGTGGAACCGGCATCGGCTGCCGCAATGAAAGTGCCGCCGCCAAGTACCTTTGTCGGGTTTGTCTTGTCATGGGCATAAATAAGCGACATTTCCCCGCCAAAGTGTCCAATATCCGTCGTTCCGCTTATTGAATCCGTCTTGTCAAGGGTACCTTTAGTAGAGACAAGCTTACGAACCTTACTGTTACCGGTCTGCTGCCACTTGCCTCTCAGATCGACATCCGTACTGCTGTTCATACTGGTGCCTGTCCAGGTACCGTCACTTTCTACCTTAACTTTTGTCTCTCCGCTGCCGGCACTGCTTCCTTTCCAGCTTCCGCCATTGGAAAGAGTTACATTCGTCTTACCTTCACCGGATACATCGCCTTGCAAGGACGCTCCGGCCCGATCCATAACAACATCAGATGTAGATGCGGCATCCGTTTTGATTCCGCCGGAAACGGTTCCGTTTCTCAGTTTAAGCTTTCCGCCGTTAAGCGCGGATGCACCATTTACAACATTTGTATTTTCTGTTTCAATCGTTCCGTTATCTGCTGTCGCTGCACCGCTTACACTGCCATCGGTCAGATTGATACTGCCGCCCGCCGCTGCAGTGACATTGCCTTCTGTTTCTGCCCCATGGAGGGAAACTGTACCGTTATCGGCTTCCACATCTCCTTTCAATTTGCCGTTCCGAAGGCTTACTGAAGATCCGGCACCCGCACGAACAGCTTTGCCGCCGGCTCCTGCCGTTACATTGGTTATACCTGCTGCTTCCACAGTACCGCCGCCAGAGGCCACGATACCATCTCCTTCGGCAGTGATATTAGAGTTTCCGGAAAGAAGCACTTTACTTCCCGCACCGTCGGCAACTACACCGGTCTTGCCTGTAATATTGGCATTGCCCTTAATATCAGCGGTCTTTCCTCCTTCTGCTTTGACACCGACGCCGGTATTTCCTCCATTCAGATTCAGCGTATTTTCTCCGCTGTCCACATGGATATCCTTCGCACCTGCATCGACAGCCGCACCGGAATCTCCGTTGACAGTAGCCGGATTCTTTGTGAACTTATAGGTACCCGTATCCGATTTATAAACGCCGGCTTCCTTGTATACCTGTTCAGAAGCAGTACTGCCGTCTATAGTCTTATTAATCGGATCCGTGACCTGTTCATTCGGATAAGCGGTTTCATAAAGGTACTGCCCCTGACCGTTATCTTTCTTAAAGGTGATATTCCCTGTTTTGAGAACCGCTTCAGAACTGGTCAGACCTTCTGCAATTTTTACAAAACCGGTCAGATTCTTTTCTCCGTCCGCATACGCTTTATAGAAGAGCTTATTCGCAAGAGCGTTCAGTGTCTCACTGACCAGATTCTTATCCGCAGATGCATTGGAAGATGTATTCAGCCCCTTATTATCCGTGATGAGGGATATGCCGGAGCCAGATACCGCTTTCCGTATGATGAAATCTCCGCCGATCATGGTTTTCGGCGCTGTTTCTTCGTGCGCATAATATACATCCGTGTAACCGCTATAGTTATCTACGGTGATATTTCCTGTGTCTTTCTGGAAGATCTGTCCTGCCTTATCCGCACTTACTCCGCCGGTAAGTCTTGTCAGATGGCTGCCTTCGAAGTTTTTGCCGCCCCAGGATGTTCCGGTATCTCCATACTTTTCATTCATCCATGCGGCACCGTTGGCAAGGAACAGATTGGCCTCCCCTTTGAAGGTCAACTCTCCTGCTTTCTTCCCTTCATCGGGGAATGCATTATACACAACCCCTTGGAGTGTAGAATCCGACGTGGTCAGTCCCAGATTAACCTGTGACAAAGTGCCTTTCTTATCCACCTCATTGACAGCACCGGTCGTTACCGCCAGATTTCCCTTAATATTGACTTTCTTGTCAAGGCTTCCTACGGCATTTCCGTTGCTGTCAAGCTTGACATTCATGTTGACAATACCGTCTTCTGCACGGATAGCCGCATAGGGATTTGTCGATGCCTTGTCCACTTCAATGCTGCCGCCGCCGTTGACTGTCACTTTGCTGCCGCCGGCATTGGCAAAAATACCATGAGCTTTGCCTTTCAGGTCTACATTTCCATTGACTGTGATATCAGCTCCCATAGAATTGGGCCCCATATTACTGGTGGAGTATAGTCCGGTTGCCCCATAATAACTAAAGCCGCCATTGTGTCCGTCTATATCGGCTGTCACATTTCCATTAACTGTCAATCTGCTGTTTCCCTGGATATAGGCACCCAGCGTATTAGCTGTTCCGCTTACTTTCAGATTGACATTTCCATTAATCGTCATTTCGGGCCGGATAGCTGCATTGCTGTTTGCCATATGGATGCCTTCAGCACGGGATGTGCTTGTCACTTCTACATCCAGGTTCTTCGCGGTGATTTCTGCTTTCTTCGCAGTAGACTGGTTGATTCCGTAGACTGTACCGCTGCCTTCCACCGTCTTCATTTTCAGCGTTTTTCCATCAGCCCGGATAATGACATCTTCTTCTACTTTTACTGCAGGTCCGCCTGCGGCAACAGTAATTTCAGAATCCTTTGTGAATTTATATGTACCGTCTTCTTTACGTACACCGGTATTGACATACTTCATGTCCTTCGCCTTTACGCCGGTGATAGTATCGGTAAATGCCGTTTCTGTCTGTTCTTCAGGAATATCCGAAGCCGGTGTATAGAGGTACTGCCCCTGACCATTGGATTCCTTGAACGTCACATTCTTCAAATCAAGAGAAGCTTCCGATGCGGTCAGCCCTTCCGCTAAAGCTGCCTTGGCAGAAAGTTTTCCATCCTTTGCCAAGTAATAGAGCTTTCCTGCCAGCGCATTCAAAGTTTCACTGACCAGATTCTTATCCGCCGCTTTAGTTGAAGACGTATCCAATCCGTTGCTCCCCGTCATCAATGTAATACGGGAACCGTCCGATGCCTTGGATACCTTGAAATCGCCGCCGATCATTTGTTTCGGCGTGCTATTTTCATGGTTATAGTAAATTCGGCTGAAACCGCTGTATGTGCCGACTTCCACATCCGCCTTGTCCTTCATGGCGATGAGCCCCGCATGATCCGCGTCTTTTCCGCCGGTCAGGGTTGTCAGATGAGAAATACCGTCATAAGCCCCGTACAATCCGTTTGACGGACTCGGAAGCGTCGTTTTCCCGTTATTTCCTGCCGCATAAACGGCATCGGCGCGGGAAACCGCTTCATGATTCCAGGTCGCACCATTCTGGAGCCACAGGTTGATATCTCCCTGCTGTGATTTTTCGGTAGGCGTATTTTTATTCGTATTTGATACAACACCGCTCCAGGTGGAATCAGACGTCGTCAACCCCAGATTAATGGCACCGTCACGGAAATAGTATGTATTATCTCCATTTCCATCATCTTTCGATGCATAGAGATTCCCCACCAGATTCACTTTATGGTCGGAGGCTCCGGTCACTTTGACTTTGCCGCCGGCATCCGTTTCAGTCTTTACATTCACATTAACAGTACCGCCAAAAGCACCCAATGCCAGGAATCCCCGTTCTCTACTCTTCGGCGTGATAATATTGACATTGCCATTCAAGGTAAGAACATTATCCAATGAATTCTGCCCTGCGACTTTATAATAAGCATCCGTTACCGCGCCGTTCCCTTTGACTGCCATATCTACATTGCCGTTGATCGTGATGGAACTGCCGCCTTCTTTGCCAAGATAAATTCCTTCCGGCGCCCAGCGGCTTCCCATATAGGTAGGATAGCCGCCGTCTTCTCCGGTACCCTTAATACCCCAGAAATCATCGGAAGACTGGTCATTTCCGGTACCGCGCATGGTGACATTGCCATTAATGGTCAGTTTGGTCTTTGCCGCTTCTGCCGCCCCCATGTGACCCATAAAAATACCGTCTACCATATACGCGCCGCCATTGACGGTCATATTCACATCGGAATTAACAGTAATATCATCTCCGTCTTCCAGATAGATTCCATAAGTTCCCATCATACCGGCTTCCGGTGTTTTCAGGTTCAACTGTTTCGCGTTAATAACCGCTTTTACATTCGGCGTCATTCCTATCGGCGCCCAATCACTGCCGCCGGTGGTAATATTGACTGTCTTTCCTGCAAAGTTATAAGCCAGGTTCTTGCTATTTCCGCCTATCTGACTGACAGATCTGCCGAATACCTTGGAATCCTTCTTATAATCGAAAGTAATCGGACCATTTGCATCAATAATGTCACCGCTCGGATCTTCTTCGGGCGTATAGATGTACTCACCCTGACCGGTCCCGTTCTTGAAAGATATATTGCCTGTCTTCTTTGCCACGGCGGATGTTGTCAATCCTTCAGCAATTTCTACTTTACCCGTAAGATTGGTTTCTCCATTTTTATACGCGGTATAAAACAGTTTATTCGCCAGTGCATTAAGGGTGGCATTTACCAAATTCTTATCTTTTGCCTTGCCAGAATTTGTATCCAATCCCCTGCTGTTGGTACGCATCGTAATACCGGAACCGGCTTCCGCATTAGCAATTATCGTATCTCCGCCGATCATTGTTGCAGGAGACGATGCCTCGTGATCATAAACAAGAATAGTGTGTCCGCTGTAATGATCAATGGTAATCGGATTGCTGTCTTTCTGGACAATTACACCTGCCTTAGCCGGCGCGGTACCGCCTGCCACTTTTGTCACGCGGCTGCCTGCAAACAAACCATACTGGTCTTTTGATGTCCGGCGGTTTTCCCACATTCCTCCGTCAGACAGATACAAATTCATAGGATGTCCGTCTTTATTATCGGCAATTCCGGTCCACCGGGATTTACTGCTGCCCAGACCCAGATCAACAGTTCCCTTTTTCCCTAAAGAAATTGTGCCCTGCACAACGACATCCTTTCCATTGGATCCTGTTTTCGCATCATTCATGCCCATGGCAAAGGTGCCTGAAGTGGCAGCCACAGCTTTATAGCTTGCCTCTTCCCCGTCATCCGGCGTAAAGATTGTGCCTCCGGCAATGGTTACCGCATTTTTTTCGCTGCCGCGCATATCCACGCCGACACCTTTAACTTTCATATCCAAGTTGCCGTTCAAAGTAAACGCCGCACCGTCTTTATCATAAATATTGATGCCTGTTGCCTGATATGTCTTTGTGCTGCCATACCCGCCCTTTTGAGCGGCAAAAACACCATAGGCATCATTTCCGCTTCCCGTGCCTTTCATAGCCAGGTTACCGTTAATGGTCAGCGCAGAACCGCCATTATACAGTTTGATTCCGTCCGCAAAACCATCTCCGCCCTGTTTTGCCAAGATAGATACGTTGCCGGTGATGGCTGCTTTTCCGCCTTCATGGATATATATACCGTATACATCTCCCACAGAGGATTTGGCATCGATGGAAATATCTTTTGCCACAGCGTCAATCTTTTTCTTCGTGTACATGCCTACAGCACTGTTGCGTTCTGTCTTATTCTCCGCATTCAGTTTCAGACTCTTATCTGCCGCATGAATCGTAATATCCTTATTGATCCCCACCACGGCGGCCACAGCCTTATGGTAGCCAAGATCTTCTGTCGTGGTATCTCCGTCATCGACAGTGACCGTATTCACCGCATTGGTAAAAGTATACACGTCATCTTTCAGCACATTGGCTTTGACATACTCCTGATCCTTATCGGCTTCTCCGGTGATAGGGGTACCGAAATCAGACGTAGTCTGTCCATGAGGGTCATCTTCTGCGGGGGTAAATTTATATTCACCTCTGCCCGTGACATCCTGGAAGCTCATATTTCCCGATACGATGGCAACCGATGCGGAACTTGCCGTCAGACCTTCCGCAATTTCTACGGTACCTTTCAGATTATCTTTGATTGCCGCATTGTTATAACCGGTATAGTAAAGCTTATTCGCCAAAGCGTTCAGAGTTTCACTGACCAGATTCTTATCGGCCGCCTTGTTGGAATTGGTATTCAGACCGCCGTTCCCGGTTACCATTCTGACAACAGATCCCGGTTCCGCTTTTTTTATCAGCGTCCTGCCGCCAATCATCTCTTTTGGCTTTTCCGCTTTATGGTCATAGACAAGGATTGCATGACCGCTGTAATGATCTATATTGATGTCCCTGTCGTCGTTCTGTCTGATAATACCCGCGTGGGCCGCATCACTGCCGCCTTTGAAATAATCTATATGGCTGCCCATGTAAGAGCCCGTCACGGAAGCAGTCTTCTTATTATTCCAAACCGCATCATGGCTCAGATACAGATTGACCTCGCCGGCATCGCTGGAAAAACTCCTGTTATAATCGGTTACACCTGTCCATGAAGAATTCTTGCTTGCCAGCCCTACATTTACAACGGCCTTAGACCCTGATCTTCTTTCGGTGTAAATATTTCCCTGAAGCACAGTGTCTTCAGCTTTGGCAGCCGTTCCGTCCTCATTCATATTAATGAAAACAGTACCGTTCACGCCCTTAACAAGCTTTGAATTCCCCTGAGCATGTTCATCCATAGGCGTCAGAATCCTGCCGCTGCCAAGGCGCATAACGCCGCCTTTAGCGGTAGAATTGATGGCAGTCCCCTGAATTTTTACGTCCAGCGGCCCTTCAATAGTTAATTTGGCATTATTCCCGATATTGGCAATGGCAGTTACCGATATACCCGTTGTATCTTTGGCAGCTTTTACCGCTCTCCATTCATCGGCACCTGCGCCCGCTATTTTCAGCCCGCCTTTAATAACAAGTTCCGCATTGGGTCCGCGGTTCGCCACGCCGTATGCCTTTCTGCCTGAAGTAGACACCTTATCAATCACTACATCCCCGGCAACAGAAAGCTTGCCGTTCTCGGAAACATAAATACCTGTGGCTTCTCCCCCGTTTGTCTGATCCGAAGAAATAACCAGCGGCTTGTTTTTCTCCATGTTGATAAAACTGATGCTCTTCTTATTGTCGTCCGTCCCTTTCCCGACCCGGACAGCCGCCGCCTTTGCAGACGCGGAAGAAGCCGCTTCCAGACGGAGTCCATGATTTGCCATGTCCACGGTGATTGAATCATCGCCGTTGTAAGCTGCACTGACATATCCATCTTCAGCATGGGTGTCATCAGCAGTGACCGTAGTTTCGCCTTTCAGCAGTCTGTCTTTGATGATCGGCCCGTCCAAAGGCTCTTCCGGTTCATATACATAGGTGCCCTGTCCGTTCTTATCAGCAGCCGTATTTGTCCTGAAAGCAATATCCCCACTTGCTGAAACAGAAGAGGAAGTCAACCCTTCCGCAATTTCCACAGTGCCTTTCAGCTTTGTGTCACCTTGCGCATAAGACATATAGTAGAGCTTATTTGCTAAACTGTTCAGCGCTTTTCCCGCCGCCGTTTTATCGGCCGTATTGATTCCGCCTGCACCTGTGCGCAGCGTGATGGAAGATCCTTCTTCCGCTGTCTTGATTCTGAAATCACCGGCGCTGTAATTTTCAGCGGCAGAACCGTCTCCAGTATGGTCATAGAAAACAAGAGTGTGTCCGCTGTAATTATCTACAGTAATGGGCTTGCTGTCTTTCTGATAAATATACCCTTTATGCACTGCGTCACTGCCGCCATGAAGCTTCATTAAATAGCTGCCGTTATAGACAGGATTCTTACCGGCAAGCGTCGTAGTAGTCACATGAGACTGCTGCTCATTCGTCCAGGTGGCCCCGTTTTGCAGATACAGATCAAAATTCCCGATATCATGCATCGTATTCCCGCCGCTGCCGTAATTATCATTGTACTGTTCATACGCCGCCACACCAGTCCAGGACGAATCCTTATCTGTCAGCGCCACATGAAGATTTCCTCTGTGCTGCCAATCTGCCAGCTGGCCTCCACTGTACTCAATAACTTTCTTTCCATACTGCCCTGTAACATACATATCCCCGATAATATTGGTTCTTGCGCTTCCTGGCGCACCATTTTTCATGTTGATATTGACCGTTCCTTTTTCCACACGGGCCGCATAGAAATTATGGGATTTATCCGCATCCGCTGCTGTAGAAATAGTACCGCCGCCGACAGAAATTACACTGTCCGCGCCCGCAGTATGCAATGCCGATCCTTTAAAACCGGAAATATTCACCGGTCCCGTAACGGTCATGGAAGTATTATCGCCGGTCATCCGGATCCCGGATACGCCGATATACCGTCCCTGCTTCTCCGCTTTATCACCGTCCACATTTGAAATGGTAAGGGAACCGTCAATCACCGCTTCACTTCCGCTGCCCTGGAACGCAATACCTGCGGCGGAACTGCCTTTGGTATGCACCTTGGCAATCTCCACCGGTCCCGTTATATTCAGATGGGAATTCCCCTCAAGGAAAATGCCGTTGGCAGCACGGGTATTTGTATTGGTGGAAGTGATGCCGATTTTCTTTCCCGCATCATTTTTTACAGTAATATAATCATTATTTCCCACATAAACGGCATCAGCAATCTTATTGTCGCTTTCTGCCGCCACATTTAAATTGAATCCATTCATATCCACAATCATCGGATTGGTCTTCGTCGTAGGTGTGGACTCATTGTACATACCGCTGACCACATTTCCCTGCTTTGCATTCGGCGCAGTGCCTTTTGCATTGCGGTCAGCCGTTTCTTTTTCCGGCCCGGTAATTGGCCCGACAATCTCATCTTGCGCCGGTGTATAGAGATACTGCCCCTGTCCGTCTTCTTTTTTGAAAGTCACATCTTCCATACGTTTGGACAGGCTGGAAGCCGTCAGCCCCTCGGCAATTTCCACTTTACCGGCAAGATTGGTTTCCCCATTTTTATACGCAGTATAAAACAGCTTATTCGCCAGCGCGTTCAGCGTCTCGCTGGCCAGATTCTTATCTGCTGCTTTGGATGAATCCACATTCAGTCCCTTGCTGTCGGTAATCAGATTGATTCCCGATCCGGGCTGCGCTTTAGTCACGGTAAAAGTCCCGCCGAGGATATCCGTGGGTTTCTCTTCTTTATGACCATAGTATATATTGGTGAATCCCTTATAATCGTCTACGCGGATATTGATGCCTTCGCTGTCTTCATCCTCTCCGGGTTTCTGGAAAATATGTCCCGCCTTATCGGCGCTTTCCCCGCCGACCAGCCGTTTCAAATGGCTTTCCGAAAAATCCTCTCCGAAATAAGCATCAGGCGGTTCGCCCCAGGCCTCATTCGTCCAGGAAGCGCCGTTCTGCAGCCACAGATTAATTTCCCCAAAAAATGTTTTCTTTATGATTTCATCGCTGCCATAAAGTGTGCCGCTGACTTCATTTCCTTCATCCTTGAACGCATTATATGCAATCCCCGTCCAGCTGGAATCGGGCGTAGCCAACCCCAGATTCGTGCGGCTATAAGTCTCCGGCTCATTCACATTGATCGCGCCGGCAGATGCGCCTATATTCCCTTTTATCGTAACTTTGGCGCTCCCGGCTCTGACAGGCACCTTATTTTCATCCCGTTCCATATTCATCGTGGTAGTGGCGCACTCTGCCAGAAGCGCATAATATCCTTTGGTATTATCTTTATTGATTTCTATATTTCCGCCGCGGAGATAAATGTCCGAATGCCCGCCATTGGCAAATGCACCATTGGCATTCACTTTCAGATCCACCAGTCCGTTAATGGTCAGCTTCGGCCCCAACTGAAGTTTATAATTATTTCCGGCATAGATGGCAGAACCGCCATAGTAGCTGAGGCCGCCATCCTTTTCCACATAAACCGCCCAGGGATTCTTTTCATCATGGGTATTCATCGTCACGTTCCCATTGACGGTAACTTCCGCATTGCCGCACAGATACATGCCCAGCCCATAAGTGTCACCATGAGCCCTGATATCCGTATCTCCATTAATCGTCAGCCTGTACGGCGCATCCTTATTCGTTCCGTTCTGCCCGCCTACGCTGATTCCTTCAGCACGACTCTTTGTATTCCCTGCGTCAATAATCAACTTTTTAGCAGTAATAGTAACACCTTTTTTAGAGTTTGCTTCCACCGCATGAACAAGGGTATGTTTGTCATTTACATGTCCATAAAACTTTAAAACATGCCCTGATGCGTCAATATTTACAGGATAATCCAAATCTCCCACTTTGACGCCTTGATTCGTTTTTATAAGAGAATCATCGGTAAATTTATAATTTTTCCCGCCATCCTTTGTTATGTGGGCCATAACATATTCAGACGCGTTATCTTCCTTTCCTGTTATGCTGCCAGTGTACTCCTCAAAATCTTCTTCGGCATATGCCGCCGGACTATACAAACCAAGACTACCGAGTAATGACAATGTAATTGCCGCTGTCAGAAACCGTTTCCCCGATTTCCATTTCGAACATTCTTTCATAATCCGCTCCTCCATCTTTCTATTTTTCAGAAATATGAAATATATACCCCGCTTCCCTGCAGCAGGGTATTATACCGCAGCCGGAACCGTCACGATACCTGCTGTCTGCCACACTATTTCCGCACCGCCTTTCTCAGAACTCACACCGGAAACCGGCATTCAGCTGCCACTCCCGTTTCCAGTCCCCGCCAAATCCTCTTGTCACATCTATATAAATACGGCTTACAGGTGACAGATTATACGTGCCGCCTACCGTTAATTCCCCCCAGGTATCCTTTAAATCATAGCTGGTTTCCTTAGTACCGCCGTCAGCAGCGGAATAGGACGCTTTAATTCTGCCGCCGAATTCATGGGCAATTCCCGCTCTTACATACAGATCACCGAAAGAACCGATACGTCCTGCTTCAATACCTGCCCTCGCCACATAACTGTCAAAAGACTGCCCCTTCACAGTCATCATGGCGCTTTTATTGGAAACATCGTATTCATCAGGTTCCAAATGCGCCCAGGTGAACTGGATCTGCGGCTGCCAGTAGAAATCTCCCGTTCCGAAGCGCTTTCCATATCTCCCTGCCACACTGTAACCTCTGGCGGTAGATGATCCCGTAAACTGATTTCTTCCTCTGTCATACAGGGTAAACTTATTCTTTATATAACCCCCTTTGACGATCATATCCACAAAGGCGCCCCGGGCAAGATCTTTCGAGCCGTAGAGCGACAGGGCATACAGTTTGCTGTCGCCTCTTCCGCCAAAATCATACTTGCCCTTTCCATCTCTGTAATCCAGAGATATACCTGCACGCCAGTTATTGGGGTAACGGCGGTCGTACCCGGCTTCGCCTGCCCAATAGTTTTCTTTTATTCCGATACCGTTTCCGTCATATTTCCATCTGCCGCCATAAACTCTTCCCCATGCACCCTCCATGCCGCTTCGATAGCGGAGCATGTCCAAACGAAGCATCCCCTGCATGGCGTCATCTCTCCACTCCAAAGCGGAATCAGTCAGCACGCTGCGTCCACCTTTCATCAGCGCCGTCTCATTATCCCCATGGACAATCGGTGGAACCAGTGGTGTCGGTGGATTCGGATTCGGATTCGGATTCGGATTCGGATTCGGGTTCGGATTCGGATTCGGATTCGGGTTTGGATTCGGATTCGGGTTTGGATTCGGATTCGGGTTCGGTGCTGATCCTTTTTCTACATATCCCTGCCCGTGGTTGTCTTTCTTATACTTCATATCCGCTAATTTGGCAGATGCTGATGACGCGGTCAGCCCTTCCGCGATTTCTGCCTTACCCGCCAGATTACTCTCGCCGTCCACGGATCCCTCATAATATATCTTCCCCGCCACCGCGTTCAATGCTTTCCATACAGCATCATCATTATTCATATCAATACCTGCGTTATTAGTGGATACAACAATTCCCGAACCGGCAGCTGCTTTCTTTATCCGGAAATCGCCTCCGCGGTAAGATGCGGTCGTACCGCCATCTCCCTCGTGAGTATAAATAACTTTGACATGTCCGCTATAATTCGTCACGTGGATTTCCGATACTTCTTCAGGATAAATGATGCCTGCCTTATCGGCGGAGTTTCCGCCCACCAACTGGTTCACATGGGATACTCCGTCATATTTCCCATAGTGGAATACGCTCGGTTGGGGCATTTTTTCTACCTGAAGCCCATTGGTCCGCGATGGAGAGCTGTGTTTCCATACGGCTCCGTTCTGCAGCCAGAGATTTACTTCTCCTGCCTGATCAGATCCGCTGTTGTCCACCACACCGATCCATTGGGAATCACTGTTTGCCAAAGCCAGATTGATACGGCCATTCTGGAAAAAGTAAGGCTGTCCGTTGTGGTCTTTATCATCCCGCATGGCAATGATATTCCCCTTGATATTCACTTTATGGGAAGCCGCATCCGCCCCTGCCATATTCACATTGATAGTGCCGCCGTAACTGGCAAGGGAATAAAAACTTTCTCCCGTGCTTGATGGCGTCACTATGGTCACATTCCCCTTATTGGCATTAATAACGGCGATATCATAGTCATCCATGCCGGCAGATTTATAATAAGGGTCTGTCTTCATGGCAGCTCCGCGGACAGCCAAGTACACATCGCCGTTGAGATCAATGGAGCTGCCGTCCGACATATCCACATCGACCCCGGTCGGCTGCCAGCGGGCACCGGTATATTCATCCGCCCATCCCGGAACATGGCCGTCCGGCCCATAACCGCCATGTATTTCCGCCGCATTGACTCCCCATTTCGCGTCCCGGGAAGAAGAATCCGGCGGTTCCCCAACGGCTGCCGGATCCCCTATATATACGTTGCCGTTAACAGTAATGTTTGCTTTGGCCCCCGTACCGGTGCCAGCACGCATCATGTAAATACCGTCGGCAAAACAGCTGCCTCCGTAAGTCTTAATCTGCAGGTTCCCGTTTATGGTCAGCCGGCTCCCGTCAGATGCGAGAATCCCCGCCCCCTGCGAATTTCCTGCTTCGCTGCTGGAAGTATCAATGGACAGCGTTCCTGTCCCGTCACCCACGGTGACAACGGATGTCGTTCCTTTCCCCGGCGTAATACCCTCAGCGTGATAAGTGCCGTGGATACTGATTTTTGATCCGTCTTCCAAGTTATACTTATTAACACCGTTTTCCACTTTATAGGCACTTCCGAAAGTTGCCTTATCTTTTTTTGCCTTGGTCGTGATACCGGAAGTATAAACCGGCGCCGCCAGCACATCCGAAACTGCTCCGGTGCCGCTGATAAGCAATGCTGCTATACCGGCTGCCAGCCACTTTTTTCTGCCATACACATATTTCATCATTATCCCGCCTTTTCTCCACTACAACGATCTATGCCTTACACTTCCATCTTCACGCCGAACAGCCATGTGCGCCCCGGCATGGAATACCATGTTCCCGGCGTATGGTCGCTCCATATGACATCTGTATGCTCCGCCCAAAGTTTATCGAAAATATTATTGATTTTCAGATAAAAATTAAAATCTTTTCTCGGTTCATAATTAAAGCTCAAATTATAAATTCCGTATTTATCGTTCGGCCACCCTTTCAAATCACTGTTTACCGGGTTCTTTCTCCGGATAAAATAGAATCCGTCCAGACCTCCGGTGAACTTCTTATTGTGATAGATCATGTCAAAAGTAAGTTTATCTTTCGGCGAATATCCGAGAGAAAAATTATCCCCGGGAACATTGGAGTACAAATGCGCCCATCCTACATTGGCGCTCCATTTACTCCCGATCTGCGAAATCAGCTGGGCATTCCATCCTCTTGAAACACCCTGATTAAAGTTTTTATATTTTTTTGATGAAGTATCATATCCGATAGATTGTTCATCTTTTGTTCTGAACCAGTTAAAGGTAAACATGGTCTTATCGCTGAATACATGGCTGTAGCCGACGGTATCCGTATATCCATAAGCAGGTCTGACCTTGGCATTTCCATACTGGGGAATATAAAGAACATCAAGCCCCGGCAGAATGTAGAAATCATTGCGTCCCGCATACACTGTATCCTTAGGTGTAATTTCATAGCTCAAACGATAGCTTTTGGATGTATGACTGGAAAAATCGGCAGTGTATTGATCTGTCTCAGGGCGGTCATGCCGCAGGCCTCCGGAAAGAGACCACCGGGGCAGGAAATTCCAATCTTCCTGTATATAAAAAGAATAATTTTCATACCAGTGGTTCGTTTTGACCGGATTCCCATTTACGTCAAATCCTGCCGCCCGAAGAACATTGTCCCTTCCCTTTGAATAATCCACACCAAAAGTCAGCCGGTTCCATTCATCATGGAAGCTCACCTGCTCGCCGATGATGTCATAAGTATAGTCGCTGCTTATCCCCCAATTGGACTGCGCATTCATGTCATAATCCTGAAAATAATTTGTCTTTACTTTATTCCGGCGGTAAGTAAACTGGTTATCCCAATGCTTCCCGATGGATATCTTATCCTGCAGAGTCAGCATATCGGACTTATAATCGCCATGATACCGGTTTGAATACACAAAATCATATCCCCTGTATCTTGACTTCATTTTGTCATAACTTAAGGAAAGAGAATGTTTATCGGTAACATCATAAGCAAATTTCACCCCGTCTGATAAAGTATGGGTGTGCCCGGGCCACAGCCTTCCGTCACCGGATTTAGTATCACCTATCAGCAATTTGTCATAATAGGCCATGTAGGAAAACTTCCCTACTCTTCCCATCGTAGTCAGCTTATACATTTCCCGTCCGCCGGTTCCTCTGGCTATATCCACGGTCGTTTTCTTTTCCCCGGGATTCTTGGTGATGATATTGATCACACCGCCTTTGGCGCCACTTCCATACAACGCGCCGGCACTGCCGCGCAGCACTTCGATACGTTCGACATTATCCATATTATTCAGCAGAGAAGAATACATATACCCTGAATTATTCGCGCCGTTGAAATCTGTTACACGTACACCGTCCACAAGCAGTATAATATCCTTACTCCCATTAATCCGGATCCCGCTTAAATTGGCATTCAATCCATTTCCGCCATAATTCAGATACTGTGTCCCCGGCACTGTACGCAGCGCATCTTCCACGGTATTCAGATGGAGTTTCTCAATCTGCCGGCTCGTAACTACACTGATATCGGCTCTGGCATCCACCAAATTTTCATTCATGCGATTCGCTGTGACAACAACGGGCGCCATCTCAAAAACATACTCCTCTGCCAGCGAAGGGTATGCCATGCTTCCGGTTAAAACTGCTGCAGCCGCCATTACCAATGTCTTCTTCATCCTGATTCTCCTCATAACTAAAAAATATAAAAAAGATATGCACCGCTTCCGCGGCATTTCCTCGCACACAAAAAATTTATTTTTAATTTTTAACTTATGGTACGCTCATACCACAAATTTATAAAACGAGGCATAAGAAAGATACATAGAAGACTTCTGCCATATTAAAAATACAGCACCAGCTTCCTATGCATTAACTTATACCTCGCAAGTTACGCCAATCTCATAGAAAGCAGGTGGCACTCTGACTCAGTTCCTTATCCTGCGGCTCCTCTGTGAAAGGCTTGCAGCCGCAAAACTCCCTCTACAGTTGCGGGACAGTTCCGGATTCTAACCGGATTCCCCACGACTGCTTTCCTTATATAATTTTGTGTGATTCCTGCATGCAGGATATAAAGGTTAAATTCTTAATGCTTAAACCCATTTGCTTTAAGAATATCCACTTTTATGATATCACTATGCCATATTTTTTACAATATATGACTAATACTTCTATCACTTGATCTCTATAGTAATCAAACATTTGTGACACACTCTTAGAAAATAGT
>ULZN01053205.1_pt1 | contig 22498 bp, 18 predicted proteins | sample 1963091 | NCBI WGS metagenome assembly ULZN01 (sample SAMEA4835889, study PRJEB28245) | human gut metagenome | biome: gut microbiome; material: fecal sample | place: Denmark | collected 2008 | reverse complement strand
ATGGGCGATCGCCGCGCCGTGGACTGGTCCGACGCAGTTGAAGCCGTGCAGCGTATTTCCGACCGCATCGGCGCAAAGCTCACGTTGGACCAGCCGAAGGCTGAGGACGTACCCGCGCAGTGGCATCCGGGCCGTGCGGCACGTGTGATGGCAGGTGACACGTTCGTCGGCATGGTCGGCGAGCTTCACCCGCATGTCAACGAGGCGTTGGGCTTCCCGGCCCATTCCGCCGCGTTCGAACTGAACCTGACCGCGCTGTTTGCCACCTTGAGCGGCAAGCCGGTGCAGGCCAAGCCGATTTCCACCTTCCCGCCGGTCAAGCAGGATCTGGCCTTCACTGTGTCGACGGACGTCACCGCCGCCGAACTCGAGAAGACCATCGTCGAAGCCGCCGGCAACAGCTTGGAAAGCATCGACCTGTTCGACGTGTACACCGGCGACCAGCTGGGTGAGGGATTGAAGTCCCTCGCATACGCCGTCACGTTCCGCGCTGAGGACAAGACGCTGACCTCCGAGGACAGCGAAGCCATTCGCAAGCGCATCGTGGATGCGGCCGCGAAGCTGGGCGCGCAACTGCGTGCCTGACACGTCAAGTCCATCGAAGTAACCAAAAAGATAAAGAGGACGACATGAACGAACCGGAGCAGAACCAGCCGATCAACCCCGACGAAGGGCAGGAGGCGGCCGGGGCTGCTCCGGTTTCGTCGTCTTCGCCGTCGGACCAGTCGGCACAGCCGGAATTCGGACAGTACAACCAGCTTGAATATGGCGCGATGTCCAACCAGTATCCGGCGAACTACAATCCATACATGTATGGGGCTCCCGACCAGCCCAAGCCGGCGGACGATGCACAACAAACGGCGCAGCGGCCGCAGACGAATCCGTATATGCAGAACGGGTATCCGGCGAATCCATATGATGCATCGGGACGGCAGCAATCAGGCCAGCCCAATGGCTATCAGTATGGACCAAATCAATACGGGCCAAACCAGTATGGGCCGAATCCATACCAACAGCCCGGCATATATCCCATCAACCCGAATGATCCCAGCCAGAACCCCCTGTACGGCCATTGGGATAGCTATGCGATCATCTCGTTCGTGTTCGCACTATTCCTGCCGGTACCGGTCATCCCTGCGGTGATGGGCGCCATCGCCATGTGGCGTACCAAAAAACTGCATATGAAAGGCTACGCGCTTGGCGTGGCAGCGCTGATTATCAACGTGCTGTACACCATTGCGGTGATTTGGATGACGGTTCACGGCATTTCCACAGCCGATTTGTATAACCAGATGATGCAGTACATGTTCGGTGGCAGTGGACAAAGTGGTGATTCCAGCTCGATTTCCGCCTGAAACCAATCTTTTTATGTTCGTCTGAACGGTCCCGTTATGGGCGGTGACCACTATCCGACACGATTGAACTGCATAATTTGCAATGTAGTGCATAAAGTGTATGCTGAATGTGTTTCAACGAGTCAAGGAAAAGAGACGTGACATGGCCAAATACACGGTAGCCGTGGCTGGCGCGACTGGATACGCGGGTGGTGAGGCGTTGCGCATACTCGCGGCACACCCGAATTTCGAAGTGACCTGCGTCGCCGGACATTCTTCGGTGGGGGACAAGCTTGGCAAGCATATGCCGCACATTCCGCAGTTGGCGGACCTCGTGGTCGAGGACACCACGCCGGAAGTGCTCAACGGCCATGACGTGATCATCCTGGCATTGCCGCACGGCGCTTCCGGAGCATTGGCCTCCCAGCTTGACCCGAATGCCGTGGTGGTGGATTTGGGCGCAGACCACCGTCTTGAGGAAAAGAGCGCGTGGGACGCGTTCTACGGCGGTGACTTCTACCAGCATTGGACCTACGGCATGCCGGAACTCATCACCGGCGTCGCGGCTGACGGCTCCTACAGCCGTCAGCGTGAAGCGCTTCCCGGCACCAAGCGCATTGCGGGACCGGGCTGCAACGTCACTGCGACCACGCTGGCTTTGCAACCGGGCATTGCGCAGGGTCTTGTCGAATCGAAAGACATCGTGGCTGATTTGGTGGTCGGTTATTCCGGCGCCGGCAAGAACCTCAAGCGCACCAATCTGCTTGCGGCTGAGGCGTTTGGTTCCGCTCTGCCGTATTCGGTAGGCGGTACGCACCGCCACATTCCGGAGATCCTGCAGAACTTCGCGCACGCGGCCGGCAAGAGTGCTGCGGAGGCGGACGATTACACCCTCGCCTTCACGCCGATTCTCGCGCCGATGGCGCGCGGCATTCTCGCCACCGTTTCCGCCAAACTTACCGACAAAGCGCTTGGTATGACGGATGCCGAGATCCGCCAGGTCTGGCTGGATGCATATGAAGGCCAGGATTTCATGGTGGTGCTGCCTGAAGGCGTAATGCCGGCCACCGCCAACATCATCGGTTCTAACGCGGCCCACATTCAAGTGGTCGTCGACCATCATGCCGGCCGCCTGCTGGCATTCGCGGCCATCGACAACCTCAACCGAGGAACCGCCGGACAGGCCGTGCAGTCGCTGAATGTGGCATTGGGACTTCCTGAGGATGCAGGATTGACGAAGATTGGAGTGGCACCGTGAGCGTAACGTTCGCACAAGGTTTTTCCGCAGCTGGCGTGGCAGCTGGCATTTCCGCGGTCGAAGGCAAGAAGGATCTGGCTCTCGTGGTCAACAATGGACCGCTTGACGCCGCTGCCGGCGTGTTCACCTCGAACCGTTTCTGCGCGGCTCCTGTGCAGTGGTCGAGGAACATTGTATCCGACGGCCATGTGAAGGCCGTGATTCTGAACTCCGGCGGCGCCAACGCATGCACCGGCAAGCCAGGATACGAGCAGTCCAAGGCCACCGCTGAAAAGGTCGCCAGCCTCATCGGCGCCAAAGCCGAAGACGTGGCCGTATGTTCCACTGGTCTCATCGGCGAATTGCTGCCGCTCGACAACGTGCTGTCCGGCGCGGACAAGGCATTTGAAACCCTTGCCGATACCGCCGAAGCCGGAGCCGATGCGTCGCACGCCATCATGACCACCGACACCAAGCCGAAAACCGTCGAGCTGGAAGGTTCCAACGGCTTCCGTATCGGTGGCATGGTCAAGGGTTCCGGCATGATCGCCCCGCAGCTGGCCACCATGCTGTGCGTCATCACCACCGATGCCGTCGTGACCGCCGGACAGCTTCAAGCCGCCTTGAACGCCGGAGTCGAAATGTCGTTCAACCGCATCGACGTGGACGGCTGCATGTCCACCAACGATACCGTGCTGCTGCTGGCTTCCGGCGCGTCCGGCATCGAACCGGAACCGGACGAGTTCAACGAGCTCGTGGCCAAGGCCACCGCCTCGCTCGCCCGCCAGATCATCGGCGACGGCGAAGGCGCAAGCCATGACATCCGTGTCAAAGTTACCGGCGCGACCACCGAAGAAGCCGCTCTGGCATGCGGCCGCGCGGTCGCAGCGTCCAATCTGCTCAAATGCGCCATCTCCGGCAACGATCCGAACTGGGGCCGTATCGTCAGCTCCCTTGGCATCGTGCCGTCCGACGTCGCACCATACGATTCCGAAAAGGTCACGGTGGACGTCAACGGCGTACGCATCTGCGAAAACGGCGGAGCTGGACGCGACCGCTCCGAAGTGGACATGACCCCACGCGAGGTGCACATCGACATCGACCTGAACGCCGGAGAAGCGGAAGCGACCGTCTGGACCGACGATCTGACCCACGAATACGTACACATCAACGCTGACTACGAAAGCTGATCGAATAGGAATGGCCAAAGAACTCAAAGGACCTGGATTCCACTTCGACGTGCACACCGACCTGCGCGCCGACCAGAAGGCGGAAGTGCTTATCGAAGCGCTGCCGTGGCTGGAGGAATTCGCCGGACAACGCATCGTCATCAAATATGGCGGCAATGCGATGATCGACGATCATCTGAAAGCCTGCTTCGCCGAAGACATGGTGTTCCTGCGTCAGGTGGGACTGCACCCGGTCGTGGTGCACGGTGGCGGTCCGCAGATCTCCCAAATGCTTAAGGCCCTGGGCATCAAGTCCGAATTCAAGGGCGGATTGCGTGTCACCACTCCGGAAGCCATGGATGTGGTCCGCATGGTGCTGACCGGCAAGGTGTCCCGTGAACTCGTTGGCCTGATCAACGCGCACGGTCCATTCGCGGTCGGACTGTCCGGCGAGGACGGCGCCCTGTTCTCGGCCATGCAGCGCAAACCGGTCATTGACGGCAAACCCACCGATATCGGCTTGGTCGGCGACGTGGTGAGCGTCGACGCGTCCGCCGTGGAGGATCTAATCAACGCCGGACGTATTCCGGTGGTCTCCTCCGTGGCGCCGAATGAAGACGATGCCACCGAAGTGCTCAACGTGAATGCCGACTCCGCCGCGGCCGCCCTTGCCGCGGCCCTTGGAGCCAGCAAGCTGGTCGTGTTGACCGACGTCGATGGTCTGTATGCCGATTGGCCGGACCGCGACTCCCTGATTGGCCGCATCGGCGTGGAGAATCTGCGCGATATGCTCCCCGACCTGGAAAGCGGCATGCGTCCGAAGATGGAAGCCTGCGTGCGCGCCATCGACGGAGGTGTTCCGCGGGCCCATATCATCGACGGTCGCAAACCGCATTCCATCCTGAACGAGATCTTCACCACCGACGGCATCGGCACCATGGTCGTGCCCGAGGACGGTATTGAAATGAGGAGTTCCTATGGCAACTGAACAACTGGAAACACTCGGCACTGAAGATGCCAAGTGGCTGGGAGAGTACTCCCAGGTGCATATGAACGTGTTTGGCACGCCCCTGCGCGTGATGGACCACGGTGAGGGCGCCCACATCTGGGATGTCGACGGCAATGAATATCTCGATTTCCTTGCAGGCATCGCCGTCAACGCACTCGGATACGCCCATCCGAAGTGGGTGAAGGCCGTCAGCGAGCAGGCCGCCAAGGCCGCGCATGTGAGCAACTACTTCGCCACCGAACCGCAGATCAAGCTCGCCGCCAAACTCGTCAAGCTCGCGGGCGCTCCGGAAGGTTCCCGCGTCTACTTCGGCAATTCCGGCGCGGAAGGTAACGAGGCGGCGCTGAAGCTCGCCAAGCTCTACGGGCGCACCCTGCCGGGCGCGTTGCCTGAGATCGGCGGCAAACCGGCACGCATCATCTCCATGACCCACGGCTTCCACGGCCGCACCATGGGCGCGCTGTCCGCAACGTGGAAGCCCGCCATCCGTGAGAAATTTGAGCCGCTGGTACCGAACATCGAATTCGTCGAAGCCGGCAACGTCGAAGCCTTGCACGACGCTTTCGCCGAAACCGGCCAAGGCAAGTACGGCAAAGGGCCGGTCGCGGCCGTCATCATGGAGCTTATCCAGGGCGAGGCCGGTGTGATGCCGCTCGGAGCGGACTATGTGAAGGCCGCCCGCAAACTATGCGACGAACATAAGGCGCTCCTCATCATCGACGAAGTGCAGACCGGCATCGGACGCACCGGAGCATGGTTCGCCTTCCAGCGTGAGGATCTTTCCGGCGGTGTGACCCCGGACATCGTCACTTTCGCCAAGGGCGTTGGCGGTGGTTTCCCGATGGGCGGCATGATTTCCTTCGGCGCCGAACTGTCCGCGCTGTTCACCCCGGGTTCCCACGGCTCCACTTTCGCAGGCAATCCATTGGGCGCTTCGGCGGCATTGGCAACGCTGGGAGTCATCGAAGAGGACAACCTCGTGGACAACGCCGAAGAACGCGGCAAGCAGCTGCGCGACGGTATCGCCTCCTGCGGCAATCCGCTATTCGTCTCCGTGCGTGGCCGTGGCCTGCTCGACGCCATCGAACTTGCCCACCCCTGCTCGCATGCGGCCATGAACTGGGCTTTGGAACACGGTCTCATCGTCAATGCGGTGGCTCCGAATGCGTTGCGTCTCGCCCCGCCGCTGGTCATCACTGCTCAGGACGTCGATCAAGCGTTGTCCATCCTCGCCAAGATTCCGTCCGACCTGCCTAACGACTGATCTCGGACGAACCCGAAGAATTTGAAAGGAGCCTCTATACCAATGGCAACCCCTGAACTGCGCCATATGCTGCGCGATGACGATCTGAACCACGAAGAACAGAAGCAGGTGCTGGAACTGGCCATCAAGTTCCACAAGAACCGTTTCTATCACCAGCCGTTCGCTGGCCCGCAGGGCATCGCCGTGATTTTCGACAAGCCCAGTACCCGTACCCGCTCCAGCTTCTCCATTGGCGTGGCCGAACTCGGTGGCTATCCGCTGGTCATTGACAAGTCCGGCTCCCAGCTGGGCCGTGGCGAACCGGTGGCCGACACGGCTCGCGTGCTTGACCGTATGGCCTACGGCGTGGTGTGGCGCACCTTTGGTCAGGACCGTGTTGCGGAAATGGCCAAGTACTCCACCCATCCGGTGGTGAACGCACTGACTGACGAATTCCATCCGTGCCAGATTCTTGCTGACTTCCAGACCATCGCGGAACATCGCGGCGGTGTAGACAACCTCAAGAACCAGACCATCGCCTATCTCGGCGACGCGGCCAACAACATGTCCAACTCCTACCTGCTCGGCGGCGCTGTGGCGGGCATGAACGTGCGTGTGGCAGGACCGTACGGATACCTGCCGGATCCGCAGATCGTTGCCGATGCCGAAGCGATTGCCTCTGAGACCGGCGGCTCCATCCTCGTCACTACTGATCCGAATGAGGCTGTTGCCGGAGCCGATTGCGTCTTCACCGACACGTGGGTCTCCATGGGCGAGGAAGCGGAATACGCTGTCCGTTCCAAGCCGTTCTGGGATTACCAGGTGAACGCCGAACTCATGGCCAAGGCCAAGGACGACGCCATCTTCCAGCACTGCCTGCCTGCATATCGCGGCAAGGAGGTCACCGCCGAGGTTATCGATGGTCCTCAGTCCGTGGTTTGGGATGAGGCAGGCAACCGTCTGCACGCCCAGAAGGCGTTGCTGACCTGGTTGGCCGGCAAGGCCCGTGGCGATGAAAGCCTGCTGGTCTGATGACTGACCACACTCCCGCGTTGCAGCGTCCTGCCACACGAACCGCTCGACTGAGCGCCATTGAGCAGGCGCTGCTGACGCGCATCGTCACCTCGCAATCGCAACTGTCGCAGATTCTCGCCGACCAGGGCATCGAGGTGACGCAGGCCACGCTGAGCCGTGATCTCGATGAGATTCACGCCACGAAGACCCGTCTTGCCGACGGAACCGTGGCCTACGCCGTCGGCAAACAGAACATTGATGAACATCCGGCTTCTAACCCGGACGCCAAAACCGAGCAGCAGATTAGCCGGGTACTGTCCGGACTGGTCACATCCGTGGCCGCGGCACGTAATCTCGTGGTCGTGCACACGCCATCCGGCGCCGCGCAATATGTGGCCAGCGTCATCGATAAGCAGCCCATCGAAGGCGTGCTTGGCACCATCGCCGGAGATGACACGGTCATGGTTATCTGCTCCGAGGATGATGTCGCCAAACGGCGTGCGCAATGGCTGCTTGATGTCGCTTCCAAAGCGTGAATAGCCATATAGTGGACACGACGCACCAAATATGCATAAATATACAGAGCTGTGCATATACTGATGAATAACGTTGGATGTTAGAAAGGGAAACCATGAGCGATCAGAATCGTCTCGTCCTGGCGTACTCCGGTGGTCTTGACACCTCCGTCGCCATTTCGTATCTGAAGGAACGCACCGGCAAGGATGTTGTGGCCGTGTCCCTCGACGTCGGCCAGGGCGGCGAAAGCCTCGAAACCATCAAGCAGCGCGCGCTGGCATGCGGTGCGGTCGAAGCCTACGTGGTCGATGCCCGTGATGAATTCGCCAACGAATACTGCATGAAGGCCCTGAAGGCCAACGCCATGTACGAAGGCGTGTACCCGCTGGTCTCCGCCATCTCCCGTCCGCTGATTTCCAAGCATCTCGTCCGTGCCGCCCACCAGTTCGGCGCTGACACCATTTCCCACGGCTGCACCGGCAAGGGCAACGATCAGGTTCGTTTCGAGGTCTCCATCGCCTCCATCGACCCGACGCTGAAGGCCATCAGCCCGATTCGCGACCTGTCTCTGACCCGCGACGTCGAGATCGCCTTCGCCAAGGAACACAAGCTGCCGATCGTGCAGACCGAGAAGAGCCCGTTCTCCATCGACCAGAACGTGTGGGGCCGCGCCATCGAGACCGGTTTCCTCGAGGATCCGTGGAACGGTCCGACCAAGGACTGCTACTCCTACACCGACGATCCGGCGTTCCCACCGGTCGAGGATGAGGTCGTCATCGAATTCAAGCAGGGCGTCCCGGTCAAGATCGACGGTCATGACGTCACTCCGCTGCAGGCCATCGAAGAGATGAACCGTCGTGCAGGCGCGCAGGGCATCGGCCGTATCGATTTGATTGAGGATCGTCTGGTAGGCATCAAGTCCCGCGAGCTGTATGAGGCTCCGGGCGCAGTGGCGCTGATCACCGCCCACCAGGAACTCGAGAACTGCTGCCTCGAACGCGAGCAGCACCGCATCAAGCGCGACATCGACAAGCGCTGGGCCGAACTGGTCTACGACGCGCAGTGGTTCTCCCCGGCAACCCAGTCCCTGAACGCCTTCATCGAAGACACCCAGAAGTACGTCTCCGGCGAGATTCGCATGGTTCTGCACGGTGGCCGCGCCGTCGTGACCGGCCGTCGCTCCGACAGCTCGCTGTACGACTACAACCTGGCCACCTACGATTCCGGCGACAGCTTCGACCAGAAGTCCTCCAACGGCTTCATCGACATCTATGGTCTGCCGAGCCGCGTGGCCGCAGCCCGCGACGTCAAGTTCGGCAACGGCATCGAGGTTCCGGAGAACAGCGTCGAGTAAGCATCATCCGGATTCACGTTGTGAATCGTCTTGATAATGGGGGAGAGCGTACCGTCGGGACCATCCTGACTGGTAAGCTCTCCCTCAGTCATATCTGCAAGGAGATTTGGAAAAACAATGACCGAGAGCACTACTAATGGTGAGCATCTTGCCCTGTGGGGCGGCCGTTTCAAGTCTGGTCCGTCGCCGGAACTCGCACGGCTGAGCAAGTCCACCCAATTCGACTGGCGACTCGCCGATGACGATATCGCCGGTTCGCGCGCCCATGCCCGTGCACTGGGCCGCGCCGGACTGCTGACCGCCGATGAGCTGCAGCGCATGGAAGACGCCCTTGACGAGCTGCAGCGCCGCGTGGATTCCGGAGCATTCGCTCCGATCGAGGATGACGAGGACGAGGCCACTGCACTCGAACGCGGCCTGCTTCAAATCGCAGGTGACGAACTCGGCGGCAAGCTCCGCGCCGGCCGTTCCCGCAACGATCAGATCGCCGCGCTCATCCGCATGTGGCTGCGCCGCCACAGCCGCATCATCGCCAAAATGCTGCTCGGTCTTGCCGCAACACTGATCGAGCAGTCCGAAAAAGCCGGTCGCACCGTCATGCCGGGACGTACGCATATGCAGCACGCCCAGCCAGTTCTGCTTGCCCACCAGCTCATGGCCCACGTGTGGCCGCTGCTGCGTGACGTGGAACGTCTCGCCGATTGGGATAAGCGCATCGACGCCAGCCCGTACGGCTCCGGTGCCCTCGCCGGCAACACCCTTGGCCTCGAACCGGTGGCTGTGGCCCGTGAGCTGGGCTTCTCCAAGGTGACCGCCAACTCCATCGACGGCACCGCCAGCCGTGATCTGGTCGCCGAATTCGCCTTCATCGCCGCCATGACCGGTGTCGATCTGAGCCGCCTGTCCGAAGAGATCATCATCTGGAACACCCAGGAATTCGCGTTCGTGCGTCTTGATGACGCCTACTCCACCGGCTCGTCCATCATGCCGCAGAAGAAGAATCCGGACATCGCCGAACTCACTCGCGGCAAGTCCGGACGACTCATCGGCGACCTGACTGGCCTGCTCGCCACCTTGAAAGGCCTGCCGACAGCCTACGCGCGCGACCTGCAGGAAGACAAGGAAGCCGTATTCGACCAAGTGGACACGCTTGAAGTGCTGCTGCCGGCATTCACCGGCATGGTCGCCACCATGGTCTTCGACAAGGAACGCCTCGAAGCCGAAGCCCCGACCGGTTTCGCCCTCGCCACCGACATCGCCGAATGGCTCGTCAAGAACGGTGTGCCGTTCCGTCACGCGCACGAGCTTTCCGGCGCATGCGTCAAGATTGCCGAAGACCGCGGCCAGGAGCTGTGGGATTTGACCGACGAGGACTTCATCAACGTGTTCAAGGACTTCCTGCCGGCGGACAAGGCCCCGCAGGTGCGTGAAGTGCTGTCCACCGAAGGCTCCGTCTCCGCCCGCAACGGCAAGGGAGGCACCTCCCCGCTGCGCGTGCGCGAACAGATCGTTTCCGCCAAGACCACCATCGAGCAGCTACGCGCCTTCGCCAACTCCGTGTCCGACGGTTCCGCATACAAGTCGCCCGAATCCCTGCTCAAGTAATCCCTATTAAGCAAGGAGCAAAAAGCGGTGCTGTTGACGCGCACGCAGATACGACGGCTGGTCTACGCGCACGGCCGGGAGATTCTGGAACATGACCACATGGCCATCGAAAGGGTCTGCTACCAGCATGGCGTGGTCACCACATTCGCCCATTCCATTCGTGTGGCTTGTCTGTCCGTCTGGCTGGCAGACAGACTGCACCTGTGGAATAGGGTTGATCTACGTTCGTTGATTCGCGCCGCTTTGCTCCATGATTACTTCCTTTACGATTGGCATGACTGGGACAACGGCACCCATCGGCTACACGGATTCACACATGGTGAAACGGCCATGCGCAACGCCATACGGGATTTCAAACTCAACCAGATCGAACGGGACAGCATCGAACATCACATGTTCCCATTGACTCCCTATCCGCCGAAGTACATCGAAGGATACCTTGTCACCGCGGCCGACAAAATCAGCGCCACGAAGGAAACGCTCTCTTTCGATCGTTTCGACAAACCCGCATCCGAGCAACCGACGGACAGGAGCTGATGGCTGTGGCGCTCACACTCGAATATTTGTTCCTTTGGTTCCTGTTATACGCTTTCATCGGATGGGTGTACGAGTCGGTTCTCGTGTCCGTTTCGGAACGTCGATGGGTCAACCGTGGTTTCCTTAACGGGCCGTTGTGCCCAATTTACGGATGCGGCGCGGTGCTTGCGATCGTGCTGTTGCATGACTTCACGAATCCCATCGAGATTTTCCTTATCTCCTCATTCGGCGCGAGCATACTCGAATACATCCACCTCTTGGGGCATGGAAAAGCTGTTCCATGCCAGATGGTGGGATTACAGCCATTACCGATTCAACATCCAAGGCCGCATCTGTCTGCTCGGCGCAATCGTATTCGGATTCGGCGGAGTATTGATCATCGATGTGGTCCAGCCGCAGGTCGAACGGCTCACCGCCATGATTCCGCTGCTTGCCGTGCACGTGATATGCGCGGTCGCCGCCATCGTCGTTATCATCGACACCATCGTCACCGTGGTGGGTATCGTCGGCCTGTCCGAGCGTCTCGCCAAATTCAGCGAAGCGGTGCAGGAGCGTGCGGAGAAGGCCGGAGACTCCTGGCAGTGGGGCAAAGAGGAATTCCGCGAGAAGATGCATGATTTGTCGGAATCGTCGCAGGAACGTGTTGCCAATATGCGTCAGCTTGTCTCTTCCGCGTTGAATTGGCAGCAACGTCGTATGATCCGCTCCTTCCCACGCATGCGTTCCACGGACTCCACCAAATACAGCAAGATCATGGAAACCGTGCGTGAGATGCTGCGCCGAAAGTAAGTTTCCACCGGCCACACGTGTCGTATAGCATGTGTCCAAAAACGATTTGCCCCGCCAACCTGCGTTGCGCACGCTGACGGGCAAAATCCCTTTATGCATCACATCGGATAGGGGCTACGGTACTTGCGATGTGGCCGACCCCTTGTAATCGGTGATGCCGGCACCAATGTTCGGATGCTGCGCCGAATACGCCTGGTCCACACAGTAGAACGCCAGAAGCACGACGGCCACAACGGTGAGCTTTCTTGTATCGATACGACTCAGCAAGTTGTCCAATGCAGGAGCCAGCAGATACACGATCGCCAAACCGCCCAAACCAAACGTCAGCAGACCCTCGGCACAGATACGACCATTGAGATTGAGAAAATAACCGGTGTAATCCCACCAGCGTTGTCCTCCGTGGGTCTTCTCCAGATACCAGGACGAGAAGTACTCCAACCCGCCACACAAGACCATGGCGGCCAGGAACTCGAACAAGGGCTTCTTGCAGAATAAGGATAATCACTCCGCCGGTGCCATAGATCGGCAGCCATGGCCCATGCAGCGTGCCACGATTCACGAACGTTCCTTCGGAAATGAAGGCGAGGCTCACCTCCCATACCCATCCCACGAAACAGAAGATGAAGAACATCATGACCAGATTGACCAACGAATAGCTGCGATCGGAGCTGACGGTGCGGGATTCGCGGAACCGGAACGCCATCGGCGCCGGAGCCAGACGACCAGGATAGATAGTGCCGTCCAGAATCTCCCTGCCGGTATCGATCTGGTGCAGTTGCTCGCGATACTCCTCATACATGGTCACCGACCGCGCATGCAGGATACGCACGCCCAACCATTCGGACAGGAACCCGACGAAACCGTTCGGCTTGTCCACCGGAACAAGATTGCTGGACAACTGCTCCACCGTTTCGGCAACATCACCATACGCGGCATGCAATGTCTCAGCGGAGGCCTTGCTGTACAGGTATTCGTCGCTGAGCAGCTCGCTTCCCTCCAATCCCGAATCCTTGGACAATCCGCGCACATGCACGTAATATTCGACGAAAAACGCCGCGTTATAGCCGTTGGAATAGAAGATGCCGCTCAAGCCGAGCGTGAACAGATTGAGCAGCCACCAGCCAAGGAACGACAGGTCGGCCACGAAACACTCCCACTTGTGACCCTTCATCATGCGCCTGGACAGGCTGATGGCCTCCCGTGCCCCGATATTCGGATTTTCGGCGACGATGTAGGGCACCATACGGTAGGAATACGGTTTGATGAACGCGCCGATGATGGTGAACGTCCACAGGAACAGGAACACGTTCTCGAGCAGCATCACCTTCGCCATCGACAACCATTTGCGCGTGGTGATCGGGTAGAGGAAACGGCTCACGGGAAGTTTGTCGTAGGTCCGCCCCTCAAGCAGCATGCGCATCATGACCACCCGGTATGTCTGCTGGACGAACGGCCATACGAAAAGGTAAACGGCCAGGGACACGACGATCGGTACGGCCACGGCGACGCCGTCATTATGCACGATGGAATTGGCCGCATCGGCCATCGACAGAATGACCGAACCCGATGAGAACGAGTTGAGCAGAGACGCGAACACGCCGCGTTTACGCCCCATCATGGCATTGGTGTCGTTTTGCACGATCTGCTCCTGATTGTGCTCCACTTGCCTGCGTGCCTGGCTTTCATCGCCGACAAGCAGGTTCTCCAACACTTTCGACACGTTGTCGGATTGCGCTGTGCCATCCTCCTGCACGGTTGCGGACGGGGAACTGGCGTTCACCGACCATGTCGACGAACTGTAGGCGACACCGAACACCGAAGCGAACAGGCAGATGACGACTATCATCCAATAGTGTCTCTTATAGGCTTTCCTTGCATTGGCCTTCATGCCTTTGCGATCCATGCAGACCTCCCTTCTTCTCGTCGATGAGATTCCATTTTTGATTTTAACCGGCATGTTCCGTGATCGCTTTGATAAAAACATGGAAAACGGCACACGCGGCTGTCTGTGTCTTCTGCGAAACTGTAGGGTGCGTAAAACGCGGTAATGTCCACAATTCGATAGGGAGAAAGCACAGTTATGGCTCACGTCATCGATTTCAAGGAGGCCGGTTTCGATTCCGTCCTCGATGAACTGGAATGGCGCGGGTTGATTTCCCAGTCCACTGACAGGGATCGACTCGCCGAAGCGTTGAACGGAGAGCCCATCACCTATTATTGCGGCTTCGATCCGACCGCCGCCTCCCTGCACATCGGCAACCTCGTTCAGCTCATCAACATGCGCCACCTGCAGGCCGCAGGACACCATCCGATCGCGTTGGTCGGCGGCGCCACCGGCCTGATCGGAGATCCGCGCCAGTCGGGCGAACGCACGCTCAACCCGAAGGACGTCGTGGCCGGCTGGGCCGATCGTCTGAAGAAGCAGATCGGCGGCATCCTCGAGACCGAAGGCAGCAATCCGGTGCGTTTCGTGTCCAACTACGATTGGACCGCTTCGATGAACGTCATCGACTTCCTGCGTGATGTCGGCAAGAATTTCCGTATGGGCACCATGCTCGCCAAGGACACCGTGGCCCGTCGCCTCAACTCCGAGGAAGGCATCTCCTTCACCGAGTTCAGCTATCAGGTGCTTCAGGGCAACGACTTCCTGCACCTGTTCGACGAGTACCATTGCGTGCTGGAGATCGGCGGCTCCGACCAGTGGGGCAACCTCACCTCCGGTCTGGATCTGATCCACAAGGTGCGCGGCGTGGACGTGAACGTGTTCACCAGCCCGATCATCACCGACGCGCAGGGCAAGAAGTTCGGCAAGTCCGAAGGCAACGCCGTCTGGTTGGATGGCACGATGCTCAGCCCCTACAAGTTCTACCAGTTCTGGTTCAACCGTCCCGACAGCGAGATGGAGAACCTGCTCAAGGCGTTCACCTTCCTGCCAAAGGCCGAAATCGAACGGCTTATCGAGGAAAGCAAGACCAATCCGGGCGCGCGTGAGGCGCAGCGCACCCTCGCATGGGAGGTCACCAGCTTCGTGCATGGCGAGGAAGCCACTCGCCAGGCCATCGAAGCTGCTGGCGCGTTGTTCGGACGTGGCGGCGATCTGGCGGACATCGACGAGTCCACGCTTGAGGCCGCTATCGACGGCATGAAGGTCGATGGGGAATTCGCCAAGGTCGCAGCCGGCGACCGTGTGGCCGAGGCTGGTATGAAGGCAGGCCTGTTCAAGTCGATTTCCGAGGCGCGCAAGACCATCAAGTCCGGTGGCGTGTACCTCAACAACACGCGCGTGGAGGATGAGGAACAGACGTTGCAGGACGGTGACTTCCTGCATGGTCGTTTCGTGCTCATCCGCCGCGGCAAGAAGGCGCTCGGCGTCGTCGAACAGGCGTGAGACGCATAGGCAATCGTAAGTAAATAATCGCAAGTATCTCAAGACCAATAAGGAACAGCATGGCAGAAGAACAGCGCGGATCGCGCGGCAAGTCCTACGGCAACCACAAGTCCTACGGCTCGGGCAGGCCGGGTAACCGCGGTGGCAAGGGATTCAAGCCGCGCGGCAACGGCGGCAAGTCCTACGGACACAAGTCCGGCGGCTTCCACAACGATGACCGTAAGGGCGGATATCGTAAGGGCAATGGCGGCGGATACCGTCGTGGCGACCGCGATTTCCATCGCGATGGCGAAGGCGAAGGTCAGGAGCGTCGTTTCCACAACGGTCCGCGCAAGTTCAACCGCGATGGCGAGCGTCGTGACGACCGCCGCGGCGGCTATCGTGGCAATCGCGGCGACAATCCGCGCTACCAGCGTGATGGCGAGCGTTCCGGTTTCCGCCATGATGACCGTCGCGATGGCGAGCGTCGCAATTTCCGTCATGACGGTGACCGTCGTGACTTCCGCCGTGACGATGGTGAGCGTCGTGGCGGCCGCAACTTCCACAAGGACGGCGATCGCAGAGACTTCCGCCGCGATGACCGCCGCGGGGAGCGCCGTGATGGCGAGCGTCGTAATTTCCGTCGTGATGATCGTCGTGACGGCGATCGCAGGGATTTCCGCCGTGACAACCAGCGTCGTGACTTCCACAAGGACCGCGACCAGCGTCCGGAAGGCGAGGAGCGCCGCGAATTCACCCGTGAAGAGAAGATGGAGTACCGCGAGGCGAAGCGTGGTGAATACCTGTCGAAGCCGCGTCGCAATTCCGACGGCACGATGAGCTTCCCGTCGCAAAACCCGTACACGCATCGTCGCCCGGGCGAGCCGAAGATGCCGAAGGGCATCGAGTGGAGCATGCTGTCCACCGATGACCGTGAGCGTCTGCGTGGCCTGTCCAAGGAACATGCGGAGAACATCGGCCTGCACATCCTCGCCGCCTACACGCTTGAGGAAAGGGATCCGGAGCTGGCGCTCGAACACGCCAAGTGGGTGGCGCATCAGGCTTCCCGTATTGATTTCGCGCGTGAGACCCTTGCGTTCGTGGCCTACCGTCAGGGCGATTACAAACTTGCCCTGCGTGAGTTCCGCACCGCGTTCCGCATGAACGGTTTCCTTGACTATCTGCCGTTCATCGCCGACTGCGAGCGTGGCATGGGCGAGCCGAAGAAGGCCATCGAAACCGCCATGAGCGATGACGCGAAGTATCTGCGCGGCGAATCCAAGGCCGAGATGTTCCTCGTGTACGCGGGCGCGCTGGGCGACCTCGAGCTGTGGGATAAGGCCATTGAGATCGTGCATACGCTGGGCCGTTCCAAGGGCCTGGCCGGCGAATACCGCATGCGTGCGGTGCAGGCCGAACAGTACTTCCTCGAGCAGGCCGGACGCTCCGATGAGGCCGTGGCCCTCGACCAGCTGCTTGACAAGCTTGAGCTGCAGTACGCCGATGCCGAAGAGGACGAGACCTCCGACGATCTGGTCATCGAATACGACATGCAGGAATTGAACGACGAGCTTATGGACAAGCTCGGCATTTCCGAAGATGACGCCCAGTATGCGCCGGAAGACGGGGATGAGGACGATTCCGAGGCCGTCGACGAGAACGGCGAGACCAACGATGAGACCCAGCTTGATGCCGAAGCGGCCAAGGAAGGCGCCGAGTCCGACGACGAGCCTGCCGGTGACGGCGAAAACGCGGGCGACTCCGAAGACGACCAGACTGAGGATGAGGTCGAATCCGCAGCCGATTCCGACAACGAGTGAGGTGCGGCAAAACAATGCTGAAATCCACAACCCGTCCGCTGAGCGAAGCCTACCAGCTGGCGCTGCTTGATCTTGACGGTGTGGTCTACCGTGGCAAGAATCCGGTGGAACATGCTGCAGAGAGCATCCGCAAGGCCGAAGGCCTCGGCATGACGGTGGAATACACCACCAACAATTCCTCCCGACTGCAATCCGTGGTGGCCGACCAGCTTAAAGGCTTCGACCTTGAAGTCGAACCATGGCAGGTCATCACCTCGTCCGTGGTGGCTGCCCGCATGGTGGCCCGTGCGGTGCCGCAAGGTGCGAAAGTGTTCGTGCTCGGAGCACAGCATCTGCGTGAGGAAGTCGCCAAGCAGGGTCTTGAAGTGGTTGATTCCGCCGAAGACAAGCCGGTCGCGGCCATCCAAGGCTGGTACCCGGACATGTCTTGGAACCAGATGGCGCAAATCGCCTACGCCGTAGAACAGGGCGCCACGTATTTCGTGACCAACCGCGACCTGACCATTCCGCGTGAGCTGGGCATAGCCCCCGGTTGCGGTTCCATGATCATGGCCGTCATCAACGCCACTGGTGTGGAACCGGTTTCGTCCGCAGGCAAGCCGGAATCCGCCATGTACGACGAAGCCCGACTGCTTGCCGCGCATGATGGTGCCGAACCAGTGGCCAAGGAAGCATGCCTCGCCATCGGCGACCGCCTCGATACCGATATCGAAGCCGGCAACCGTGGCGGCTATGATTCCCTGGCCGTGCTGACCGGCGTCACCAATCCGCATGAGCTGATGTTCGCTCCGGAGCATCTGCGTCCGACCTACATCGCCAAGGACCTGACCGGACTTAACGAGCCGGCCCCCGAAGTCGTGCATGAGGCTGGCGCTTGGAGCTGCCGCGACGTGCAGGCGCGCGTCGACGGCGATCGTCTTTACGTCACCGACATCACCAGCGTCGACGGTCTTCGTGCGGCCTGCGCCGCCATGTGGGATGCGGCGGATCGCGGACACAGCGTCGACGGCATGATCGTGCCGGAATTCCGAATCGCCTGATTGCCGCACGTGCGTATGCGCAACATGAATGACGATTCCGGTGCCGTCGTCCGACTCGACATCGCGCTGGTGGAGCGTGGCGTCACGGATAGTCGCTCCAAAGCACAACGGCTGATCGAATCCGGCAAGGTCCGGGTGAACGGCACCGTCGCATCCAAAGCGTCGCTCAAAGTCACGGCCGCCGACACGCTTGATGCCGATCTGGGAGACGATTACGTCTCCCGTGGAGCCTACAAGCTGGTCGGCGCGTTCGACATGTTCTCCCAGACGGGCCTGCGTTCCGCGGAAGGACTCGATTGCCTCGACATCGGCGCGTCCACCGGCGGTTTCTGCGACGTGCTTCTGCGACGCGGTGCCGCGCATGTGATCGCGCTCGACGTGGGGCACGGCCAGCTTGACCCGCGCATCGCAGGCAACGAGCGCATCATCGAAATGAGCGGCGTCAACATCCGCGACGTCGAAGCGGATGATCTGCCGTACCGGCCAAGCATGATCGTATCCGACGTGTCATTCATCTCGTTGACATACGTGATTCCCGTCATCGCGCGCATCGCCGCGCCCGGCGCACACGTCGTGCTGCTGGTCAAACCGCAGTTCGAAGTCGGCAAAGGCAACCTCGGCAAAAACGGCATCGTGGAAAGCGAAACCTTACGCAAACAGGCGCTCGACACCGTCACCGCCTGCGCGAAAGCCAACAGACTGGATGTACGCGCCACGGCGGTCTCACCGATCGAAGGCACGCACGGCAACATCGAGTATCTGCTGTATGCAGTGGCGTAAACCGTTCTCCGCCAATCGATAGCGTAAAAATGAAAGGCCGGCAGCCCATATGAAAAATCCCATATGGACCGCCGGCCTTTTGCATGTTCCGCGGGCCTAGCCCCTCAAAAACTTGTCGATCTGATCCTGCTTGCCCATGATGATGAGCTCGTCGTTACGGTGCATAATCAGCTCTTTCGAACCGTATTCGAATTCCTTGCCCGGCGATTTGACACCGACCACGGTGATGCCGAACCGTTCATGCACGCGCGCATCCTCGATGGAGTAACCGACGACATGCGGGGGAGTGTGGATCTTCACCACGCTGTACGCGCCTTCAAGCTCGATGTAGTCCAGATAGTTGCCGGACACCAAGTGCCCTACGCGTTTGCCGGCATCGGTCTCCGCGTTGATGATGTGGCGTGCCCCGATACGCTGCAGGATGCGGGCGTGTTCCTTGGACACTGACTTGGCCCAGATGTCGGAGATGCCGGCATCAAGCAGATTACCGGCGGTGATGACGGACGCTTCGACGCTGTCGCCGATGGCTACGACCGCCGTGTCGAAATCGGACGCGTTGATCTGCTCCAACGCCATCACGTCGGTCATATCGGCCTGCACGGTGGGGATCTGCGAGGACCAGCGGTTCACCAGTTCGCCGTCCTTGTCGACGGCGAGCACATCCTGTCCCATCGTATCCAATGTGGTGGCTACGGAACTGCCGAAACGGCCGAGTCCTACCACAAGAACGCTTCTGGTGTTGTTAGCCATGATTGTTCGTGTACCTTTCGATGTTCTTTCCGGATGTCAAGTATAGGAAGTCGTATCGCTGGTCCTGTTCAGCCAACCACGATCTGCTCGGTGGGGTAGCGGACCGGCTCCACATTGCGCGGCCTGGAGATCGCGTAGGCGATGGTAAGCGGACCGAGCCTGCCGATGAACATGGTCGCGGCGAGAATGTACAGGACCGCTGGACTAGAAGCGCTGGCCACGCCGACCGAATAGCCTCCCAGACCGAACGCCGAGCAGGTGTCGAACAGCGCGTTGCTCAACGAGCAGCCGGTGATGGCCATCAACGCCATGGACACCACGGTGACAAGCATCAGACATGACGTGGTGACGGCCACAGCGGTCATGACGGCTTGCGAATGGATGCGACGATGGAACGCGTTGACGTCATGGCGTCCGGTGAACGCGGCACGGCAGGTCAACAGAATCACGGCGAATGTGGTGACGCGGATGCCGCCTGCGGTCGAAGTGCTGCCGCCGCCGATGAACATGACGATGGACAGGAACACCTTCGTCGCGTCGCTCACGCCCGGCATCCATGACAGGTCGAAGCCGGAACTGCGGGGCATGACGGCCGCCACCATCGCATGCCACAACCGCGGTTCCACACCTTCGGTGGCGAACAGCAGTTTGTTGTTCCATTCCATGAGGAGGAACCAGGTGAACGAGGCGAGCACGATGCAGAACGTGGTGGTCAGCGTGAGCTTGGTATGCAGGCTCCAACGCTTCGGCGGACGATGGTTGCGCCATGAGCGCATGAGGTTAAGCAGGACGGGGAAGCCGAGCGTGCCGCAGAACGCGCTGACGAGGATAGGCAGACCGACAGCCCAATTGTTGACATGCAGGCCGGCGCCGTCAGGGGTGAAGCCGGCGTTGTTGTATGCCATGACCGCGAAGAACAACGATTCCCACAGCGTGTGCCGCACATTGCCATGATTGACTTTGTACAGGCCGGGGAACAGCGCCACGAACGTGATGCCTTCGATGGTGAACGCGGTGGCGATGACCACGGTGAGCACGCCCTTGATCTCGCCGAGTTTCGTGGTGCCCAGCTCGTTGGCCGTCAGCAGCTTTTGCGTGGCCTTGAGATGGTGGTTCACGGCCAAGGCGATGAGTGAAGCGAACGTCATGACGCCCAAGCCGCCCATCTGCACGGAGAAGATGAGCACGGCCTGGCCGAAAGCGGACCAATGCGTCGTCGAATTGACGATGGAGATGCCACACGTCGAAATCGCGGAGATCGCGGTGAAGAACGCGGTGGTGAATGTCGTTTGCTCGTCTTTCGGTGTGGCGGCGGGAGTGAGCAGGAGCAGCGTGGACAACGCGCCCAGAAGCGTGAAGTACAGGATGGTCAGGCGTCCGGGATGCGTGGTGAGTTTGTGCATTAGGCTGCGTTTGCGCGGCTTGCGCTCCTCTGCCATGGCCTTTTCGAACGTGTCTCCGGAGAACCACCAGGCATAGCCATGCGAGGCCTCACGATTGGAGGAGGACTCGTCGAAGACGAGGTTGGACATGCTGTTCCTCGCTCCTTGTCTGTATAAACGGTCTTCGTTTCCTTGAGCTATTGTAGACGGTAGTGTGACGAATGGGCCATGGGCGTACCGTTCGACGGTTCCGCGGTGGCTCCGTGGGACTCTTCGGACGTCTGCGGCGTGTTCTGGACACCCGCTGCCGTCATTCGTTCATTTGTTCGACTACACTGGCGGGTAGTGGCACCTCGCATGGGGCGCCCGTTATACGAAAGGGTTTGCGATGATCGGTACCCGACATGCGGTGGTGGTGACGCATACGCGTCTGCGTGAAAGCGGCACGGTGGTCGAAGAAGCCGTCGAGCAGTTGAGACGCGCCAATTTCGAAGTGACGATCATCGACAATATCGAAGCGCCCGAGTTCGGCAGCAGGACGCCCGCCGTGCCGAAGAACACGGAAATCGTGGTGGTGCTCGGAGGAGACGGTACCATCCTGCGCGCAGCCGAACTGGTGCATGCCACCGAAGTGCCCATTCTCGGTGTGAACCTGGGCCACGTCGGCTTTCTTGCCGAATTTGAAAGCTTCCAGATGAGCGAGGCCATCCGCCGGATCGCCGACCATGACTATTCCATCGACGAACGTATGATCGCCCACGTCGACGTATGGCTGCCGGGCGCGACGGAACCCATCGAGGACTGGGCGTTGAACGACATCACGCTGGAACGTGCGGACCGAGGCAAGATGGTGGAACTGTCCATCCGTGTCGACGACGTGGAGATGAGCTCCTTCGGTTGCGATGGCGTGATCGTATCCACGCCGACCGGTTCCACCGCATATGCGTTCTCCGCGGGTGGGCCGATCATGTGGCCGAATGTGAAGGCATTGCAATTGGTGCCGTTGGCCGCGCATGCATTGTTTGCACGTCCGCTCATCATCGGTTCCGGTTCCACGTTCGCCATTGACATTCTTGACGATTCCACGTCGGATGGCTGGATCTGCTGCGACGGCCGTCGTCAACGCGCCCTGCCGAAAGGCACACGCATCGAAGTGCGCGAATCGAAATGCACTTTGCGATTGGCCCGTCTGTCCGGCGTGCCGTTCACGAACCGTCTCGTCACCAAATTCGACCTGCCCGTCGTCGGATGGCGCGAGCAGGCGCGCAAGACCGGCGGCACGCATCATGGGCAATCGTTCCCGGGAACCGGCAAACCGGAAAGCGGGAAGTGACAGGGCATGCTGGAAGAGCTTGAGATCCACAATCTCGGTCCGATCCGTTCCGCGCTGATCGCCCCGGCAGGCGGTATGACGGCGATCACCGGCGAAACAGGTGCCGGCAAATCGATGCTGCTCAGTGCGATCCGACTGATTTCCGGCGGTCCCTCCGACGGCGGCCGTGTTTCCGTCGGCGCTCAGGAGGCGTGGGCGCAGGGCGTGTTCGAAGTCGCT
>ULZN01065218.1_pt1 | contig 24928 bp, 20 predicted proteins | sample 1963091 | NCBI WGS metagenome assembly ULZN01 (sample SAMEA4835889, study PRJEB28245) | human gut metagenome | biome: gut microbiome; material: fecal sample | place: Denmark | collected 2008 | reverse complement strand
TGCAAGCATGCATCGATGATACCTTTTGACCCTTTAATCATATGAATGTATGATATCTGTCCATATTCCGGTACACCTCAGCCTCGCGGTACAGCGAAATCCAAAGCCCTGTCGTCATCATGATAGAGCACGGCAGCATGGCAAGTGATGCGTCCACATATCCGCCAAACTGTAAAAACAGCGGTCCACCCTGACATATACAGATAATTATTGAGCTGATAACGGAAAAGCTGAGCACTGTGCCAATCAGATACCTCTTCGTAGGCTTTCCTGCATATATATCCTGTATAGAATCACCCGACTTAAGCAGATCATCTGCTATCCTGCCCGGAGACAGCATAACCATAGAAAAGATAACCGTAAGCAGACATATAATCACCATATATACCACAATTCCAAGCGGTGATGTGAGCCTCATATTGTCCATCCACCACTGAATATCAGCATTGTCCGGAAACAGATAATGAAGTCCATTGCACATAAACTGTGGAAGCAAAAAAGCGGCTGACGCAAACATAAGTGGCGTAGCACCGACAGGATTGAGCTTGTAAGCGATATAGTTCTTATCCGCATAAATATTGTTTATGGAAACTCTCTGTACTGCTATTCGCTTCTCAGTGGTCTCAAGTACTATCATGACAGCAATCTCTGCCACGCCTATAGCTACAGGCAGTGTCAGCTTCTCAAGCGGCTTTCCTGTAAACATGGTCATCATACCACTGACTATATTGACCATGAACACACTCACCTTGCCACCGATACCATACCTGGTAGCTCTGTCGCACATATACACCACTATCAGCATACCCGCGATGAGCTGTATGAAAACTATTATCTTATTCCATATAAGTTCATATCCACTAACTCTATACATAAGTGTCTGTGTTTTGTGATATGCCTGAACCGCCGCTATAATCATCATGATGGTAACTGTCCATATGTTTATCTTCTTCGGTGACAGCTTTCTGGTGTGGTCAAGCGATATGATTGCAACTATCAGTATGGCAAGCATGGATGCCAGCATGTACGGCCACAAGCCTATGATGAAAATGGAACAGTTCTTCATATCACCTGAAATAGCCTGTAAAAGTATGGACTGCGCATCTACGTTTACATTGCTATATGCATCTATATCAATCCCGTAGAGTGGTATATTTCTGCCGACCATGTACACGAGCATGGTCATGAACGAATATAAAAGCTTATATAATAATACGTGTTCCTTCTGTTGTTTTTGTTTTTTCTTCTTTATACTATCCTTCTGCTTCAAGGAATTCACCTTTCCTCACAAAGTAATTTCGTTTAACGAATTAGTGACCATCCGCTACAGATGGTCACTAATATTATAAAACAATATTGTTAGTATTGCTATTAATTATTTATTTCTCATCAGAATTATCTTCTGAATCGTCGCTCTTTGCAGGTTTTCTTCTGCGGTTGTCATAAACACCCTTTCCTGTGATAGCTGCAACTGCTGCTGCAATCCACCACCACCATGTTTTGATACCGTCCTTGGCTGTTCCGCCTGCTGCAAGAGGTGTATCCTCATCCTCGATGTTCTGAAGATTATCGTCTTCCTCATTTACTGCAAGAGGAACCTGTGCATCCTGAATTGGTGTATTCTGTGCTGCCGGTGCCGCAGGAGCTGCTGGTGCAGGTGTTGCCGGTGCTACCGGTGTAGCTGCTGCAAGAGGTGTAGCAGCCGGTGTGATAGTTGTTGCAGGTGCAGGAGCATTATCTACTGCCGGTGCAGGAGTTGGAGCCGGTGTCGGTACAACATTTGCATTGGACTGACTCGTGCTTGTGCTAGTGCTGATGCTCTCGCTTGTGCTGAGTGACTCACTTGCACTGGTTGATTCACTCTCACTTGCTGATGTGCTCTCTGACTCACTTGCGCTGGTTGAGGCACTCTCGCTTGCTGATGTGCTTGCACTTGTCGATGCGCTAGTACTTGCCGATGTACTTGCACTTGTTGATGCACTTGTGCTTGCTGATGTACTTGCACTTGTCGATGCGCTGGTGCTTGCCGATGTACTTGCACTCGTTGATGCACTCGTACTAGCTGAGGTACTTACACTTGTTGATGCGCTGGTACTTGCCGATGTACTTGCACTTGTTGATGCACTTGTGCTTGCCGATGTACTTGCACTTGTCGATGCACTTGTGCTTGCTGAGGTACTTGCGCTGGTCGAAGCACTGATACTAGCTGATGTACTTGCACTTGTGCTTGCTGAGGTGCTTGCGCTGGTTGAGGCGCTCGTACTTGCTGATGTACTTGCACTTGTCGATGCACTAGTACTTGCCGATGTGCTTGCGCTGGTTGAAGCACTTGTACTTGCCGATGTGCTCGCACTTGTCGATGCACTTGTGCTTGCCGATGTGCTTGCGCTGGTTGAAGCACTTGTACTTGCTGAGGTACTTGCACTGGTTGAGGCGCTAGTACTTGCTGAGGTGCTTGCACTGGTTGAGGCACTGGTACTTGCCGATGTACTTGCACTGGTTGAGGCACTTGTGCTTGCTGAGGTGCTTGCGCTGGTTGAGGCGCTCGTACTTGCTGAGCACTAGTACTTGCCGATGTGCTTGCGCTGGTTGAAGCACTTGTACTTGCCGATGTACTTGCACTTGTTGAGGCACTGGTACTTGCTGATGTACTTGCGCTGGTTGAGGCACTCGTACTTGCCGATGTACTTGCACTTGTTGATGCACTTGTGCTGGCGCTTGTCGATGTACTAGTGCTTGCCGATGTACTTGCGCTGGTTGAGGCACTTGTACTTGCTGAAGTACTTGCACTGGTTGAGGCACTCGTACTGGCTGAGGTACTTGCACTTGTTGAGGCACTGGTACTTGCTGATGTGCTTGCGCTTGTTGAAGCACTTGTGCTGGCTGAGGTACTTGCACTTGTTGAGGCACTGGTACTTGCCGATGTGCTTGCGCTTGTTGATGCACTGGTGCTGGCTGAGGTACTTGCGCTGGTTGAGGCGCTAGTACTAGCTGATGTACTTGCACTTGTGCTTGCACTTGTCGATGCGCTGGTACTTGCCGATGTGCTTGCACTTGTTGAGGCACTGGTACTTGCCGATGTGCTTGCGCTTGTTGATGCACTTGTGCTAGCTGATGTACTTGCACTTGTTGAGGCACTTGTGCTTGCTGATGTACTTGCGCTTGTCGATGCACTAGTGCTTGCCGATGTACTTGCGCTTGTTGAGGCACTGGTACTTGCCGATGTGCTTGCACTTGTTGAGGCACTCGTACTTGCTGATGTACTTGCGCTTGTTGAGGCACTCGTACTTGCACTTGTGCTTGCGCTGGTTGATGCGCTTGTGCTTGCTGAGGTGCTTGCACTTGTCGATGCGCTCGTACTTGCACTTGTGCTTGCGCTTGTCGATGCACTCGTACTTGCTGATGTACTTGCACTTGTTGATGCACTAGTACTTGCTGATGTGCTTGCGCTTATTGATGCACTCGTGCTGGCTGAGGTACTTGCACTTGTCGATGCGCTGGTACTAGCCGATGTACTTGCACTGGTTGAGGCACTTGTACTTGCCGATATACTTGCACTGGTTGATGCACTCGTGCTGGCTGAGGTGCTTGCACTTGTTGATGCACTTATTGAGGCACTGGTGCTGGCTGATGTACTTGCGCTGGTCGAAGCACTGGTACTAGCTGAGGTGCTTGCACTTGTCGATGCGCTAGTACTTGCTGAGGTACTTGCACTGGTTGAGGCACTAGTGCTTGCCGATGTACTTGCACTTGTTGATGCACTGGTGCTGGCTGAGGTGCTTGCGCTTGTTGATGCACTCGTACTTGCTGAGGTGCTTGCACTTGTCGATGCACTGGTGCTGGCTGATGTACTTGCGCTGGTTGATGCACTCGTACTTACTGATGTACTTGCGCTTGTACTTGCGCTTGTACTTGCTGAGGTGCTTGCACTGGTCGATGCACTTGTACTTGCTGATGTGCTTGCACTTGTACTTGCGCTGGTTGATGCACTTGTACTTGCTGATGTGCTTGCACTGGTCGATGCACTTGTACTTGCCGAGGTGCTTGCACTGGTTGATGCACTCGTACTTGCTGAGATACTTGCACTTGTTGATGCACTTGTACTTGCTGAGGTACTTGCACTGGTGCTGGCTGAGGTGCTTGCGCTTGTTGATGCACTCGTACTTGCTGAGGTACTTGCACTTGTTGATGCACTTGTGCTTGCTGAGGTGCTTGCACTTGTCGATGCACTTGTGCTGGCTGAGGTGCTTGCACTTGTCGATGCACTCGTACTTGCTGAGATACTTGCGCTGGTTGATGCACTTGTACTTGCCGATGTACTTGCACTTGTTGACGCGCTAGTGCTTGCTTCAACACTCAAACTCTCTGATATTCTTACTGATTCACTCTTCTCATAGTTTGGATCTGCACTATCCAATAAATCAATGGAATCCCCATGCTTATATGCGTATTTATACGTATGTACTCCACCTGTACTACTACTTCTAAATTCTACCCATTCATTATCAGACACTTTTAATACAAACGCATTTCCGTCACATATATACAATTCACCTGTTTTATTATATCTAGTTTCATCCCACCAAGGTCCTTCTGTCCAATTAAATGTCACAGAATTAAAGTCATTAAAATATTCCCATTCATTCGTATTAGAATTTTGAATTCTATATTTACAACTCGACTTTTCCCATTTTCCAAATGAATGATTTTCCTTTGTTTGGATTAAATTGTACTTTGTTCCAAACAATGTATCCCCCTTATACTGCGAATAATTACTTTCCGTAATCTTAGTCACATGATGTACCTTATTTGATACACAACCATCTCTATATGTATCATTACTTGCAAGCTGCGGCATTCCACTCATTCGAGCATAAACAGCCGTATCCTGTTCTGCATCATCTGTGTATGTAGCCGCTACAACATTATCACCACTCTGTTGTTCTGCATCACTCTGCTTAGCACTTTCGCTGATGCTTGAGCTTTCACTGGTACTTTCACTTTCACTTTCACTTACACTCACGCTCTCACTCTCGCTAGTGCTCTCTGAAGCGCTTTCACTCATGCTCTGTGTTGTACTCTCGCTATACTCTGTACGTTCGCTCTCAGACAAAGAGCCTGCGTCAACTAATGAATTGGAATCTGCTGCCGATTCATTAATTGCAGCCATAACCATATCAGCCCCCTGGATAGAGCTGACTCCACCCATGGCAATTCCTGCTGCGGTTATACCTTTTAAAATACTGTCAACCTTCTTCTTATTCATATAGTCTCTCCTTATTCACATGAATCCGGATACTTGGATTATCTGTTTCCTAATCCTCTTTCATCCGGACATAACTATAGTTTTCCTCTTTTACACTATAAATATAAACTCCTAGGTGTATCTAAAATCGTATAAAAACATTTATATACCGCCAAATCATAGCCTTTCTCTACACAAAATCAAGGTATCCAGCAATAATTTTCTGGTATATATTCCATTTATGAACAAATTTTGCAGTTTTTTGACATTTGCGTAGTATTGACTCAATTTATCTTCCGATTCTGATACAGCTATCTGGTATACATCTTCAAAATCTGTCGCTGCTGCTCCTATTTCATTATCTGTCACATACTTTTCACAGCTCAACCCCTTTTTAACTATCACTGGGATTCCGGCAGCCATATAAAGTCCAAGCGCCTGTTCATCCGCATCCCAAATCAATCCAAAGCCTCCGTCTGACAACCTGAGTATAGATTCCATGGCACGGTACTCATCATATTGCACCACCTCTATATTCAAATTGTTCAATGGATATTCATTTTGACTCGTTTCCGCCATGATATATAGTTTTTTATTTTTATGCTCATTTGTGCAAATGTCTGTCATATAATCCGGTATATTCTGAATCAGATAAGGTTTTTCTTTTAATCCATTTGCGATATAGTAATCCCGCAGCGCAGCTGAGGCAAAAATAAACATATCAGCCCTGTTAAGCAGCGTGATTTCATCACTCAAAGAATACTCACTGTCATCTCTATCGGATGCTATTTCCTGTATAAACGCAACAATTTTTGTTCCATGATATCTTCTTAAATGCTCAAATAAAAATCCATCGTATCTGGGACTCTCACCGCTTGGATGCTGAAAAATCACTATATCCTCCGGACAAAGTGATGCGATTATGCCATCCATCCTAACATGAAGCTCATCATCACTATCATATGCATCAGGAAATTTAAATAAACTCATTTCTTTAAAGCCAAGTGTTTCACCAGCGTTTTTCACTGCATTTTGACGGAGACCAATCAATCCGCCTATGTTATAAGTTTTTGTAATATGTACGCTCATAATCTCTTCCCCATTATTCCACTGTAGCAACTATCTGTGATTCATACACCTGATCATGGTCAAATACTATATCCTGTCACTGTTGATTTGTCTGCTAAATCTATATATGATCTTGATATCTGTTTTCAACCGGTGTACAGGCATTTTCCAAAACCTCAATTATTGCATCCTGAAGTGTTTTTCTTGTATATGCGCCATCTAATATCAGCTTTTGAATATTCTTCACATTATGGTAAAGCTTTATATACTCTGCATCCGTAATACTCTGAACCAGTTTATCAGCTTCATCCAACGTATCGACTGCATATCCCAGACCGTTTCTTTCGACAAATTTCTCATGAACACAGCCTCTTTTTACTATAACTGGTATCCCTGCTGCCAGATTTGTACCGAGCTTGTACGGCTGATTCATCAAATAATATCTGTCAAAATATTCGTCATCACTCCAAACAAGCCCAAAGCCACCTTTGGAAAGCTCATGCATTAGCTTTTCCTGCTCAAAATACCCTCTCCAGCAAAAGCTGTCATCATTTTCTCTGTCCGGCTTATTTGCATCATATTGATAAATCGGAGTCTTGCCATGATACTCTGCCAGAAACGGAAAACGATTATAGTTTCCAGCAAAGTGAAAGCATCTCGTTACAGCATGATCAACAAAACAAATGTCTGATGGCATATCCCAGATAGTCTGATAGATAACAGGCTTCTCATCAAGCCCATTTTCTTTCAGATATCGATGCATCTTCTTTGATGGCAAAATAAGTAAATCCGCCTTATTGAGAGTTTTAATTTCCATATCAAGAATTGCCTGCTCAGAATCAAACATGAGCTTTTGTATATCCTGAACAAAAATTATCAGCTTTGTATCCCGGTACGACTTTATCTTGTTTACAAAGCTCTCATCATAATTCACCCCAATCCAGCTTGGATACTGAAAAATCACAATATCCCCATAATTAAGGGGCGCTATTATCCCATCAAGACGTTTGTCTATCTCCTTTGCATAGTCTGGTTTTAGAGGATAAAAAGATAAGCCCATTTCATGACAGCCAATACTCTGCGCCACCTTTAATACTCTTCTATGTGCCAGACTGGCAGTTCCTGCCATGTTGTTTAATGTAGTAATGTGTGTTTTCATTGATACTCCTGTCTACAAGCCTGTTGTTTCATTGATGTTTTCCAACATTTTTCTCTCATACTCAAGCCAATAATCCTTAGGATGTTTTACCTTCATGTTACTGCATTTCTCTATAAAATTAAGTTTGACGGATTGAGCTATGGTATATTTTTTATAAGCTGCATCCATTTTGATTCTATTACATGCTCCTTATATTCTTCAGCAATCATATAAGAATTTTCATGGAATTTCTTCAATCTGTCATCATCCTCAAATATTTTAACTATTGCTGCTGCAGTTCTTTCACAGAGCTTATCTTTATTTTGAAAATCTGTCTCAATATCAAAATCCACCAGATAGCCATTTTCATCCGGATGTATAAAAAGCCTGTTCCCATATCTTACATCCAGTCCAACCATGGCTAGTCCGTCTCCAACAGCCTCCATGAGTGAAAGTCCAAATGTTTCCCACAAAGAAAAGGATGCAAACAATTCATAGTGTGGATAAATCTTTTCAAGATTACAGCGCCCTTTAAAGTGAATATAATCATCAGCACCAGCATCTTTAACTATATTTTGTAAATATGAAGTATACTCATCATTGCCACTTCCGTATATATCCAGATTAATTGTCTGATTTATCTCATGAGCTTTTATCACACTTTTAATAAGAATATCAATACCTTTCCTTGGACTAAGTCTTGAAGCAGATATTATACTGCCTTGCCAACGATTATTTTTACTTTTAAGTTTGCCTTCTGGTATGGCGCCCGGTGGAATAGCTGCAATATGCGGAACAAAACAATCATACTCTTTTAAAAATGCTTCCAGACTTCTTTTATGTTCATCCGTACCAACAACAAAATAATCTATTGCCTCTGAATATTTGAACCAATAATAATACTCATAGTTCATGTATAATGAGCTTTCATCCTCATATATTTTGTAAAAATGATCTGAATGTAATACAGCTATCAGCTTTGATTTGCCTTTATTTTCAAAAAGAGGCTGTATATAATCAAGATATCCCGCTCTATCCATTATACATATATCATTCTCACAAAGATTAAGTGTCTTTACAAATCTTTCTAGAAACTCTACATTGTCTATAACTTCACCATTTTTAAACAGATATTCAACATTATCTTTATAGATACATTGTTCATAAACCATCTGTCCTTGTTTGTTCCAAAAAATTCTCCTTCCTAGATTTAAGCCATCGTTCGAATCATTATCCCAATTATACAGCTCTGTATATGACAAACTGTCTGTATAATAATTTTCTAAATACTTTTTTCCGTTTTTAAAGAGACTTTCATTTATAACAAATCCATCTTCATCGCATAATATTTCAACTGATTTTTCACCGGAATTATATAGACGAATCACCTTTCCATCCTCATCTATATTGTCATACTCATAGTTTTCTTTTTCATTTTCTAAAAGAGCTTCTTTTTTCACAGACAAACTCATATCTAATCTTCCGGTCATAAAAAGATGTGCAGACATAATCTGACCACGTTTTATTTTTTGCGAACCATACAGTTCCATATCCCTAATTGTCGGCAGCTCTGTAAAAATAAATTTAGCGTTTACATTGTTTTTTGCAAACAATCTTGCTCTAAATCCCTGAGCAACATCGACTCCGGAAAATTCATATCCACTAAGTAATGTAAAATCAAATACTCTCATCTGTATCACCCATAACTACTTTTGCAGCTAATTGTTTTAATTGCTTCTTTTGCCTGTCTATATATTCATTGAATATCGTCTGACTAGTTATTATATTTTTTAGGGTTTCTTTCATCTTCACATAGTTGCTGCTTTCAAAAATATTTCCCATTGGATATAATTCTTTTGAATGCGCTGTATTGTCAAACGCTAGTATTATCATATTATTAACCATTGCCTCGTTTACTGCATTGTATAGCTCTCTGTAATGATTAATATCCAAATAAATATCGCATCTTTCAAACAGTTCTTTTCTCTTTTGTTCCGTAATACATGGATATAACTCAACATTATTATTTATATCCAGTCTCGTTAATTTATCTGACATAATGGTACTGGCAGCTATATGAAAAGTTATTTCCGGAAAGTCATTTATAAGCTGTTCAATATACTCAAGCTGATCCGATTCTGTAATAATAAATGCTTCTTTTCTCCCAAATTTTGATTTATTATTCTCAAGATATGAATATAATCTGTCGCATTTATAATTTGAATTTTCTTTATACCAATTGACCTGCTGCTCTTCACTGCACAGTATTCGAAACGCTGTGTTAGTCTGAGTTATTACTGTCAAATCTGAGTTTAATCTATTTTGTGGCAGGTATGATATTTTAAAATTTCCATAATCCCAGGCAAATTTATTTAATATCTCATCACTTGTCAGCCATATATTTTCATCATAAATTTTATTATATTTAAGATAAGCTTCCAAATAATCAGCAAAGCCTCTATAGCTCTTCGGACTAATGCGGGTGCCAAACGTGGTATATGTCTTTGGACCTGTCTGTTCTAATACTTTAATGTCACCATTTCTATCATAGAATTCCCTGACTGTAACATTGCCGCCACTCACATTCTCCGAACAATACATATATCCGTATTTGTTGTAATAATCTACTTTATATACTGTATTATTCCTGTCAATCCACTCGACTCTGCTGACCATTCTTTTCTCTATCGGATTCTTAAAATAGATGTTTGCCTTTTTGGTTTTATTATCATATATAGCACCATTTAGACCATCTGCACGAACACTCCAATATTGAGGGATATCTATGAATGCATAATACCTGTCTTTTTCCTTAAGCACATCGTTTCTTTCAGATATGCCACAAAACAAATCTATGGCTTCTATTGTTTTGCATTCTTTAAATCCCACATTTTCTGCCAGCTCTATTATATTTTTCTCAAACTTACCTAATTCATCAGTAATAAAAATCATAGGGCAAACCCACCCTCTGTATAATGTAAAAACCTCTGTGTTATAAAATAATTCTCACCATTTTCTAATCCGGCATTTGCCAGTATTTCCAGTCCATTGCCATCGTCCGCTTCTGCTGAGACTATATAGACAGTATTATCATCACAGATAATCTCATTCTCCTTTAAATGCTCATGCCATTCACAGCTATCGAAATTTCTGTTTAATAGCCTCATTGCATTCCTTATTGAGCTGTTCTCTCCGCCATAGAATACGAGTCGTATATTGTTTTGAGTAACTTTTTTTAGCAGCTTCTCCAGCATACCTGTTCTATCCACAATTCTACCCATAGAATTACACAATAAGCCATCCTCCATCTGCTCTCCCCATGGGGTTCTCAGTATTGTGAAATAGTAGGCTCTGTCAATTTCATTATTTGTATGCAGCATCAACAGGGTTGCAGCATAATGATATATTTTTTTCTCTGCTTTCTCATTATTTTTTCTTGCCTCATCAATAAAATAATTCCATTTTTCATCTATCAATAAGGTTTTTCCGCTGAATATGGCATTTAAAGCATCCTGGTCAGGAAGCCATGTCCGTGGATTATCGTTCAGATAATCTATAACCTGTTGAAACAGGCTTCCATTTTTCCTGATATTGTCAAGATTCATGCAAAGAACACCCGCATTAAAATATCTGTCACGACTTGTCTGCCCTGCTGCTACAGCGTATGGAGTTCCCCAATTTCTTATTGTCGAACAATCCTGAGCAGCCGCCAGACAGTAATTATCTATATTTAGGTTCCATAATTCTTCAATATCTGTATTTACAAATAAATCAGAGTCCAAATATATTATTTTTTTTAAATCCGGCATAATATCGGGCAACATAATTCTGAACATTGTTCCAATTGCAAATCTATTCATTGAATCAGCAAACGTGCCAAAAACGTCCGAATTAAAATGATGAAATTCTATATCATTTCCACTATTATCGGCAATAAAACTCAGCTTATTTTTATTTATTTCGTTCAATGTGTCATCATGTAATATATGAAAAACTATTGGCGCTTTTGTGTTTTCAACAATGGATTGCATCGTTGTTCCAGCCCAGACACTGTAATTTCCATCCTTATCATGTATACCAAGACAGATATGTATTGCATTATCTAAAAAGCATACATTATTCATTTTTTTCGCAGTTACTCTCAGCCTTGACATTCTTTTCAATACCACATCATCTGAAAAAAACTTCACATATGGATTATTAAATATATCCGGTTCACTCTTTAAAAACTCTTCTTTGCAAATATCCAGTTCCCTATTCATAAAGGTTTCTATTCTACTATATGGCTCAATATATTGGTGCCATAACAAAAATGTCTGGATTTCACAATAACACTGCTCAATTACATTTCCCAGTTCTGCTTTTCTACTTTGAATAGCCTGCCTTATATGATCCATAATAATCTTAGCATCCCGGATCTTTGCATTGCTAATTTCAGAACGTATAATGCCCTCTGTATTCTCAAAGTAATAGTATAATGCCGATTGCACCTTACAATATTTCTTTGCAAGTAACACACAAAGCATAGAAAAATGTGTATCCTCATAATATACATCTTCTATAAATCTTAGATTATGTTCTCTTATAAATTTGGTCGAGTATAGCTTTGCCCATGCTGTTACACTAGTAAATCCGGTCAGACCTATAATGAGATTTTTCCTATTATCAACATTATCCAAATCAAGCCTTTGAATTTCTAAATCATTTACTTCTAATACATTTGGCTTATCTGCTTTAAAACACGATACACCACACTGTGCCACATCATAATCGTCCTCTGTCATTCTATCATACAGCACCCTAAGCATATCCGGATGCACATAATCGTCTGCATCCACAAATGTGATATATTTGCCGGTGCAGATATCCATTCCCAGATTACGTGCACCGCCACATTTTCCTTTTTTCTGTATTTTAAGAGATATAACATTCTCCGGGTATTTTCTTTGTAAGGATTCTAATATAGACCATGTATTGTCTGTCGATAAATCATCTATGAGTATCACTTCAAGGTTTTCAAAGCCATATGTCTGGCTGTAAATTGAATCAAAGCATCTCATAATATATTTTTGGACATTGTAGCATGGAATAATTACTGATATCTTGTCTTTACCATTCATAACATTTTCTCCATAATATATAAAATAATCAAATTAACTCTAACCTTAATTGTGTAACAGCACCTTGCATCTTTTCCAACCAATTTGTACTATTCCCTTTACAACTCACAAACTATACTGTTCACATGATATTTCTCTGCGACTCTCGGATTTTTCTTTGCGAACTGGCGGTTGATTCTCTTTTTGACTATCTCGCAGTCCTCACGCTTGATTCCGATGAGCATGATAAGAAACTGCACCTTTCCATACGAGGTATATATGTCACTGTAGCGGATTGATTCACCGACGCACTTCTTGAGCTGCCTTGAATACTTGTTTATCTTTGTCTCGCTCTGTACCTGTCTGTCTTCCTCGTCCTCGAGAGTACAGAGCATGAGATACACAGGTACCCTTGTGCGCTTCATAATACGGATGGACGCCTGGTATATTCCTTTGAATACCGGATAGCTGCAAAAATATCCGCCTCTTTCAGTTTCCTCCTGCTCGTTCATGCCCTCCTGGATGTTTTCCAGTATCTCATGTGCATGATTCATCTGATTACTGTATTTCTCAAGTATTTCCAAGAGTCTTGAAGATGGATAAATACCGCACTCCCTGAGATAATAGTCCACGACATCCGTGTATAACTCTTCCGCCTCATCATAGCGCCTGGTCTCTACCATCGCCTCCATGATGAGCTCCTCCCACTCATTGAACGGGTCGACCTTTGCCGCATATACTCCGATCTTCTCCAGTCCCTTGAATTGTTTTCTCTTTCGCAGTATGTACGCAGCTTCATTTATGATTTTCTCAAACATGGTGTGATAGCGTCTGGCCTCCTGTGCTATCCACGTCTCGCCTGTATATGCCACCAAAAACTCTCCCTTGTACAGATATAGTGCTTTTACGTACAGCTCAAGCATATTGTCTTCTATTTCCTTTATCCGCTCATCACACACTGTCTCTGCACTCTCTGATTCCTGTGGCATCTGCTTTTCCAGTGCACAGGCCTCGTTATAGAGCTTCTCAAACTCTGCTGCATCCTCTTCTATCTCTATATCCGGTGTCCAGTAATATATGCCTCCCTCCAAATATATGAGGTTCTTTCCCGGCAGTCCGAGCTGTGCGAGCTTTTGCTTTGTCTTGTATACAATAACTCTTAGTGCCGTGTGAGGTGCATCTATGTCACGCTCACCGATTACTATTTCCTCGAGCTTATCCTTTGCTATTCCGCAGTCAGAATAGTGTATCAAAGCCTGCATCATGCGGTTGAACTGGCTTTCCTTATGCATTTTTTCCGCCACAAATGGTGCCCCGTTATAGTCCATTCTGAAATTGCCAAACATCTGTACCTTGATTTTATGCGTCATAGGTGCCTCTCTTCCCGAGTTTTATAAACCTGCTTATTATAGAATTCATATTATCATTGACTCATATATTCAGCTAGTTTTTAACTAAACAAATTAATCTAATTATCATTATACATCAATTCCGCGCATGGCAATAACAACGACAATTTACACAAAAAGTGTCAAAACTCGTACTTGACAAATCGTAAGATATATGATAGCTATTCAAAGCCAGAAATAAAAAAAGATCCTGCAAGAAAATCTCACAGGATCCGGCTTTTCAGATATATTAAATTAGAAAATAGCATTTACAATTGTTGAACCAATGGCTGTTGCAAGGAATGCCAGTCCACACACGAGTGGAAGCTTGTTGTCATCCTCTTCTATTGCCCTTACTCCAAAGAATATGCTTACATATCCTACTACACCCGCAAATGTATGCAGCCAGCTGCTCACATTGCCAAAGAACTGGAATGGGATTATGTCGATGATTGCTGCAACAAGGATAATCGGAAGGTATACTGCATCATACAGACATGCTGCTGAAAGTGTCTGTGCAAATGTCACCTTTTTATCCTTCTGCACTGCGTTTAATACAACCAGAATGACTGCTGCCAGGATGAGTACTCTCACCACCTCTCCTACAATTCCTGAGAAGATTCCCTCAAAGAAGCTCGCCGGGTAAAATGAGAATCCAAAACCGCCTATGCTGCCAATTACGCTTGATAACAGATATACTACAGACAGCACTACCTCTACTATGGCAAATAAGCCAATAAATATAAAGCCTGATGCCATATTTGCATTCTTTACAAAGTCTGCTGCAGCCTGTGCCGGCTTCTTAACAAGACCCTTGTAGAATGTAATGATAGATGCCACATTCTTGTCATTCTGCAGCTGCTGTCCTGCTGCACTCACCTGCTGTGTGAAGTTATCAAACGCCTGCGACTGTGCGCTGCCCTGTGGTTGTCCATTAAACTGTCCCTGTGGTTGTCCATTGAACTGTCCCTGTGGCTGTCCGTTGAACTGTGCCTGTGCGCTGCCCTGCGGCTGTCCGTTAAACTGTCCCTGCTGTGCTGCATTATCTGCCTGTGCATTGTTGTCCTGTGTCTGATTTGGTGCCTGTGGCTGTGCCTGCTGACGACATGTGCATACCTCATCATCAGCTAACTGCCTGCCACAATTTGTACAGTATTTCATAACTGAAACCTCCTTAAAATAATTAATAAACTGCTGATAATTATATTAGCATTTCGGATATTTAATAGCAATATTTATTTGATATTTATTTGATATTTATTTCATATTATATTATGATTATTTATAATCATTCACATTCTACAGAGGAATAAACATGCCACAAACACTTAATATAGCTGTATGCGAGGACGAAGCTGCAGAGACCGTGCTGCTTTGTGATATTCTCAACCACAGCGATATCCAAAATACATACACTGTCTTTACGGATGCAGATTCTTTTCTTGCCTCATATGAGTACGGAAAGTATGACCTGCTGCTCATGGATATATACATGAAAGATTCCATGACCGGCATAGAGGCAGTCTCCATAATCCGCGAGACAGATGCCGATATCCCGGTTGCTTTCATCACGACAAGCACGGAGCATGCCTTGGAAAGCTACAGGCTGTCTGCCATCGGATATATCGAAAAGCCGGTTTCTGCAGCTGAGCTAAGTAACATTCTTCACCTTGCCATGCTGAAGAAATCAGATGCCCCGTCTCTTTATGTGAAGAGAAACAAGAGTATGGAGAGGCTTGCCCTTTCTGATATCATGTACATAGAGCAGAGAGCCAGGCAGATTTTCATACATTTAAAAGAAAATGAGGAAATCAGCTGCTATGAGAAGCTTTCAGATCTTTCAGATCAGCTGCCCGCTGAGCTGTTTTTTCTGCCGCACAAAAGCTACGCGGTAAACCTGTCGTATGTCACACGCATTGATACTTCACTCAAATGCTTCGTGATGGCCGATGACACAAATATCCCTATCAAGAGAGAGCTCTCCGGCAAAGCCAAAAAGGCTCTGGAGAGATACTACTTTGATCACACCAGAGGGCTTAAATAAGGCACTTTCCTATTGATTTGATATGAGCTAGACTGTCAAAAGTAATACACTGCAAGGAGCCCGGATTATGAAAAAAATTAGCGCTATACGAAATATTCCCTATCTGACAATTATACTGCTTACACTGATTTGCATACTGCTTCTTTCCTCAAAAAACATGATTATGAGCCAGGCGAGCTATCCTGAAGCCACTATCGTAAGCTCTGCATATGCCGTAGTGGAAGGCTCGGATTCAGATAAAGAAGAAATCACATTTCCACATACCTTTAAGCACCTTTCGCCGCGCACACATGTCACCGTCACCACACATATCAACCTGAACAAGGATGATCCAATCTACATAAAAACTGTCTATTCCCCTGCGAAGGTCTATCTGGACGATGACCTCATATATGAGTTTGGCAGGGCCGAAAACTATCCATCCTATATGAAGGATCCCGCAACCGAGGGGTACCTGATAGGCACTGACGGTCATTCAGGTGATACAGAGCTTCGCATAGAGTATCTGTCTCCTGTTACCAGAAGCTCGCTTACGGTATATTCTCCTATCTACGGAGCATACAAATCCTTATTTTTCACTCTGTTAAAGCTGAATAAATGGTCATTCTTTATAGCACTGCTTGAGCTTGCCGCAGGTGTTTTGTTTATATTTATCTCACTAATGCTTTTATACTACGATAAAGAGGTTTGCAAGATGATATTTCATTTTGGATTCTTCTCACTCATGGCCGGCATGTGGTCTATCGGCGAGTGCAACTACACAGGTGTCATAGTCAAAAACCCTACACTGCTGTATCTGTGTGCTTTTATAGGGCTTTTCTCGCAGATGATTCCGCTGCTGTATTTCTGCAGGCTTGCAGTTGGTTTTAAGAATGACAAGCCAATTATAGCTATCGCGAAGCTCCTCACCGTGCTTGACCTTGTCGCTTGTGTCTTACAGCTTAGCGGTACGGTTGCACTATCCCAGAGCATGTACGTGTTCCATGTCATTCTGCCTCTCATACTTTGCTTCCTGACTGCATACATCATCCTTGAGGCTGTTCGTAGCCAAAACAGCAGGGCAAAACGGCTGATGGTTCCGGTATTCATACTGGCACTTGCTTCATGTGCTGAGATAATCAATTATCATTTAAAATTTGTGGCCTCATTGTCATTACTGTACCAGATTGGAACTCTGCTTTTCATTATAATCATGGGAATTATAATGGGGCTTAATATAAGCGATATGCTCATGATAAAACGTGAGAATGAAAGACTCATATTCGATATGAATCTCCTTGAGCATTCCCTGTTGGAGCAGAAGAAATATAATTCGCTCATCACAACAAACGAACAGCTTTTTAAGAAGCAGCGTCACGATCTGCGTCACCAGCTGGTTGCAATAAAAGGCCTCGCAAACACTGAAAATAAACAGCTGAATGAATACCTGGATGCCCTGATCCACAGCATACCATCTGCGCCTGCAAGCTATTGCGAAAACAGGGTAGTCAATTCCATTCTGTCATACTATAGTGCCATATGCAGAAATGAAAATATCGCTCTTGAGACAAAGCTTATTGTTCCGGAAACCGATGATGCGGCCTTGGACAATGACCTGTGCCTGGTATTTGGAAATCTGATAGAAAACGCTATAGAAGCCTGCAGACGCATGGATACTTCTGATTCTTTGAACGAGAAATCATCGCACTTTATCCGACTGCATGCCCACGTACACTATAAGACACTTATTATTACTATGGACAACAGCTTTGACGGACATGTTACCATCCAAAACGGAAAATACCGTTCTTCTAAGAGGGACGACTATGGTATAGGTCTGTCATCCATCCGCTCTGTTGCCGGCAAATATGATGGTGACGTTGCATTTGAAGCAGCTGATGGTATATTTCAGTCATCAGTATACCTTCAAATATATAAATGACACACTAAAATCATTAATTTATATTAATGCTTCATACCTAAATTTCATTTTCAGAGCCCAACTAACTTATTGTATATAATGTATACATATGCTATAATAATAAAAGAATTTTGTGCATTATACACATATGGAGTTTTAATTTATGATAGAACACACGATATACAAGGAATTTATTGATAAAATTTCAGAATTATCAGACGGGATATATCCTATCATCACCGACCTGGATAATGACTTATCATACGTACCGGATAAGACAGCTGATTTTTTCGGCTTTGAAGCCGGCGAGCATACCTGCTTCTTTGAACAGCTGAGCTCTTGTGTCAACGACGTTGACCTGCCGGAATATAAGCAGGAAATCCGCTATCGCTTAAATGGTGAAAAACCGGATGATATATTTTATGTCCGCATGGGAAAGCATACCAAAGAATATATGATGGGATTTTATTCTGATATTTTTACCGGTGATGACGGACACCGCTACCATGTCCTCGTGCTCAGAAACGAAAATACCCTTCCGGATATCGACCCATATACATATCTTTATGGTCAGTCAAAGTTTGAAAGAGACATCAACGGCTATATCATGGAAAACAGGTCTGTAACCATAATCGAGGTGGAGATAGGTCATATAGATGAGTTCAATATACTGTATGGTTCCAATTTCAACACTGCAATCCAGCGTGAGCTTGCGCTCAAGTTCATCTACATGATGGATGGCAGCACCGCTACCTACTATATGAATAATTGCAAGTTTGTATTTGTGGTAAAGGAAGCAGACCGTGCCTTGGCCGAGGCCTTCTATCAGAAAATTGCCGATACAATAAAGTCCATGTATTTCTTTAAATGCTTTAAATTTGAGTTTGATATATATGCTGCGTGTCTGATTCTCAAGGATTATGATGGTGATACCTCAACTGTCATCAGCAAGGTGGAGTACACTCTAGACCGCGCGAAGGAGCTTCACAGCCCTGATTTGTTATTTTTCAATGATATGGTCAGGTTCAATGGCAGCTCGCATATAGATATCATGAAAATCATTCATCAGTCGGTTATCAATAGCTGTGATGGCTTTTTTGTAGAGTTTCAGCCCATTGTAAAGGCTTGCAATGGTGAAATAATGGGTGCTGAGGCTCTGGTGCGCTGGAAAAAGGAGCCTTTTGGCACGGTGCCACCCGGACTGTTTATCGACTGGCTTGAGGATACCCCTGCTATGTATGAGCTCGGAAATTATATCATGAGAACTGCAATAAGCGCAGCCAGTGAATTTGCAAAGATAAAACCGGGCTTTTTCATCAATGTAAATGCATCCTCAGAGCAGCTTGAAAAGGAATGTTTTGTGGAAGATACTCTGGCAATTCTTAAAGAGTATGATTTTCCACCTTCACAGCTATGGATAGAGATTACAGAGCGATGCAGAGATCTGCCTATATCTATGATAAAGAAAACTGTCACTGCATTCAGGGAAGCCGGAATCCACATCACTATGGATGACTATGGCACAGGAAGCTCTTCATCTCAGATGATGCTTGAGCTTCCTGTAGAGGGTGTCAAGATAGATATGTTCTTTGTTAAAGACATTCTCGAGGAGAAAAAGAAGCAGGCACTTGTAATCGGAATGATTAATTTTGCCAATGCCGCAGACTTAAAGATATGTATTGAAGGCATAGAAAATGATAACCTTGAGAGCTATCTCAGGCAGTTCGACGTCACCTGGTTTCAGGGCTATCACTACTCTAGGTCTATCTGTCAGGATGAGCTTATGAAGCTTCTTATAAAGCCATAGCCCTGGATATTACTCAAGATTTTCCTTAAATACTGTCAGTGCGCCATTTTTCTTTAAAATCAGCATAACAATTGCTGCCACTATGCTTCCGGCCACTGTAGAGATAAGGAATGGCACTATGTATATAAACATGCCTTCCGGCTGAATAAGCATCACGTATTTTGCAAGAGGATACGCTGCCAGGCCTCCGAGTATGCCTGTGCCAAGCGCCTCTGCAATACATGTCGGTATGATTTTTTTGCTGAATCTGTACATCAGTCCACAGCACAGAGCGCCTACCATGCTTCCCGGGAATGCCATGAGGCTTCCAAGTCCTGTCAGGTTTCTGATGATACTCGCACAAAATGCCACACCGACACCCCATGCAGGTCCTAAAAATACTGCTGCGCATATATTTACCATGTGCTGTACAGGTGCACATTTGCTGCCGGCAACAGGGAAGCTTATTAAGCTTCCTGCTACGGCAACTGCCACAAGCACTCCTGCCATGGCAATCTTTCTGATTGAAAGAGTTCTTTTTTTAGTGTTCTTTTTACTTTCCATTATTACCTCACCTTAAAGTATATCGCATATTTCTGTACTAAAAAGTTACAATATATCAATATACTCTCCTGCAAGTGCCTTGTTCATGCTTCGCACTGCACAGAACTTACCGCACATACTGCATGCCTCGCTGTGGTCATCCTCAGGCAGACGGTCATCCCTGATAGCCTTAGCTGTCTCAGGATCAAGCGCACATGCAAACTGTGCATCCCAGTCGAGCACACGTCTGGCATCTGCCATCTTATCATCTATATCTCTGGCTCCCGGTATTCCCTTTGCAATATCAGCTGCATGAGCCGCAATCTTTGACGCAATAATTCCCTGCTTTGTATCCTCCACATTTGGAAGAGCAAGATGCTCCGCAGGTGTCACGTAGCAAAGGAAAGCTGCGCCGTTCATTGCTGCCACTGCTCCACCGATTGCTGCTGTGATGTGGTCATAGCCCGGTGCGATATCTGTTACGAGAGGTCCAAGTACATAGAATGGTGCTCCCATACAGATTGACTGCTGTACCTTCATGTTTGCTGCTACCTGATCAAGCGGCACATGTCCCGGTCCCTCTACCATGACCTGTACGTTGTGATCCCATGCACGCTTTGTGAGCTCTCCAAGTCTTACAAGCTCCTCTATCTGGCATACATCTGTTGCATCTGCTAAGCAGCCCGGTCTGCAGGCATCTCCAAGCGAGATTGTCACATCGTGCTCCTCACAGATTTCAAGTATCTCATCATAGTGCTCGTAGAAAGGATTTTCCTCTCCTGTCATGCACATCCATGCAAATACAAGGCTGCCTCCACGGCTTACGATATTCATCTTACGCTTGTGCTTTTTAATCTGGTCTATCGTTTTTCTTGTGATTCCACAGTGAAGTGTGACAAAGTCCACTCCATCCTCTGCATGGAGTCTGACTACATCGACAAAATCCTGTGCTGTAAGTGTTGCAAGATCACGCTGATAGTGGATAACACTGTCATAAACAGGCACTGTTCCTATCATTGCAGGACATTCGCTTGTAAGCTTCTGTCTGAATGGCTGTGTGTTGCCATGGCTTGAAAGATCCATGATAGCCTCTGCTCCAAGCTTTACAGCGCTCATGACCTTCTGCATCTCCACATCATAGTCCTTGCAGTCTCTTGACACACCGAGGTTTACATTGATTTTTGTGCGAAGCATGCTTCCAACGCCCTCTGCATCAAGTGACTTGTGATGCTTGTTAGCAGGAATAGCTACCTTTCCGCTTGCAACAAGCTCCATCAGCTTGTCTACATCCATCTTCTCTTTCTTTGCTACCTTTTCAATTTCAGGTGTTACGATGCCCTTTCTTGCGGCATCCATCTGTGTTGTGTAATTACTCATTGTACTCTCCTGTTCTTTATTTTATTACTGTTAATTAGTAGTTATTACTATTCTTATTATTACTGCTATTAATTATTTAACATGTGCTTATTTCATTGTATGAACAACGCTCCATGATTCATAGGACCGCTGCCGTGTCCCAGGTCAAGCATGGCTTTTAAACATGCTGTGACATATCTCTTGCCGTTATCCACAGCCTGCTCGAGCGACTGACCCTTTGCCAGACCGCTGGCTATCGCTGATGAAAGCGTGCAGCCTGTGCCGTGTGAGTTTGGATTATCCACTCTTTTGGTCTCAAATGTGATGATTTGCTTTCCATCCCACAAATAGTCACACACACATGCTGTGTCTGTGAAATGACCTCCCTTGCTTAAAACCGGACAGCCGTATTTATCATAAACAGCCTTTGATGCCTCTATGATGTCATCTGTGCTTTCAATCTGTCTGCCTGATATCACCTCAAGCTCAGGGATATTTGGCGTGATGATGTCAGCCAGTGGAAAAAGCTTATCCATCAGAGTGTTTGCGGCATTTTCTTCAAGCAGCCTGCTTCCGCTTGTAGCGACCATCACCGGGTCCAGAACTATGTTTTTTGCCTTATATTTTACAAGACCTGCGGCAATCGCCTCAATTGTATCTACCGATGATGTCATACCGATTTTCACCGCATCCGGAAAAATATCCGTAAAAACAGCCTTCATCTGTGCCTCAATAAAATCCGCCGGTACATTCATCACCGCATCAACTCCCATGGTGTTTTGTGCCGTGAGTGCTGTAATGACACTCTCGCCAAACACACCGTTTGCAAGCATGGTCTTTAAATCGGCCTGCACGCCTGCGCCACCGCTTGAATCGCTTCCCGCAATTGTAAGTGCTGTATGCATATTTACGCTCCTTTCTACTGAATGTTGTGATTTCTCATAACTGTTCAGTATTTTCAAAATATTGTTTAATTACTGTAGTTATAGCAGTATGTCATACTCTGATTACAGAATTTTGTCGCATATTTCTGCGAGTTCCTTGGCTGCAGCCTTTATATCTGCGCTTGCAAATATCGCTCCTACCACTGCGATTCCTGCAATCCCTGTGCCCTTTAGCGTGACCGCATTGTCTGCATTTATGCCTCCGATTGCAACAACCGGTATATCGACAGCCGCCGTGATTTCACGCAGAAGCTCCTTTGTCATAGGCTTTGCATTGAGCTTTGTGGTAGAGCCAAACACGGCTCCGCTTCCCAGATAGTCCGCGCCATCAGCTTCTGCCCTCTTTGCCTGTTCCACGGTCTTTGCCGTGACTCCTATTATCTTGTCAGTTCCAAGAAGCTTCCTGGCCTCCGCCGGATTCATATCATCCTGTCCCAGATGTACTCCATCGGCAGCTATATCAATTGCAAACTGCACGTTATCGTTGATGATGAGCGGCACCTTGTGCTCATGACAGATTCTCTTTATCTCAAGAGCCTCATTATACTCATCCTTAAGCCCTGCATCAGAATCCGTACTCAGAATATCCTTGTCACGGATCTGAATCATAGTGGCACCGCCCTCTATTGCAAGCTTCACATGCTCAGAAAGCCTAGCTCCGTGCAGCCACTGCCTGTCTGTTATAGCGTAGAGCTTTAAATCAGTTTCGTTCATATATACCTTTCACCTCTTACCCTGCTGTTTTCCAAATATAAGACTCATGACCTGCATACCAATTGTCTGTCATACAGCGATATTCACATCAGTTCATAATCACCATCGCATATATGATATACTGCATCAATCAGCCTGTCCCGGTATGCAGCATTTCCGGGCTTAATGAAATGACAGCTGTTTGTCTCTCTGCCGTGCTCTGCCATATCAGAGGCAGCAAGCCCGCCTGCACTCTTCATGCAGCTAAGTGCTGCTGTGACTGCACCGTATTTATCATCGCAATCAGCCGCAACAAATGCACAAATGAGCCCTGAAAGCATACATCCGGTGCCTGTCACCCTCTTCATCATAGGATGGCCGCCTGTGATGCTTCCTACCCTGTAATTATGCGTGTATCCGTCAGCATCCAACGCAACAGCATTCACTACACAATTATCCATCACACCGGTACCCGTCGCATCAGTACTCATCAGACTGCTTTCATTATTGTCATAGCAATCAGCTTCATCACATAATTCTGCCACATAATCGGTCTCACCTGTAATCACACAGATGCAGCCATATCGCAGGGCCGCCCTGCACGCAAGCGCCTTTGCATCAGACTCAGCTGCCGTATCGGTCACTTCCACGCCACCATCGCACCTGCCATGCTCCATAACAGCCTTGACCTCAGACAAATTGCCCTTAATCACATCCACATGCACCTCGTCAAGCAGGCTCATCACAAAATCCATCCTGAAGCGGCTCACGCCCACACCAACCAGATCAAGCACAATAGGAATGTTCTTTTTCGCTGCCATCCTCGCAGCAATGCGCATCGCCTCAAAGCGCTCCTCAGAGGGAGTGCCTATATTCAGGTTCAGCCCATCGCAGATACCCGTGACCTCATCCATCTCCTGCGGTGCCATAGCCATAATAGGCCTGGCCCCACATGCCAGCTCAATATTGGCCACATCATTGATAGTAACCATATTTGTGATGTTGTGAATCAAAGGACTGCGTGACTTAAGTTTTTCTATAAAATCATTCATCAGTATCTCTTTACAGCTATTCATAATCACCCACACATTCAAAAAGCGGATATACCGCCAATGAGTATATCCGCCTAAAAATCGTGCGATATTATCCTACGTTGGCATTATCCAAATCAGGTTATGGGTCAAGACACTACCAGTCTACTCTCAGCCGGCTAAACACCAGCTCCCCTGTTGTGTTTTTATAAATAAATCTAGGAATAATGTAACTATTCAGAACCAAACCACGCACATTCGCAAAAACGCACGATGCTCGTGCTTTCCCGCTGCTACGCAGCTAATTTTGCTCATATGTGTGGGGGTGGCTCTATTCGAGCCCCTTGAGAACAAGAAAACCTGCTGCTTACATGCAAGCATGACGCATCAGCTTTTTTTGTTCTCAGTGGTTCTGAATAGTCATTATATTTAATATAATACGCACTCCCCAATAAATCAAGCAAAATCCGCAAGTGTACTCATATTCGTACATCAAGCGCTGCTGGTCACACTGTCAGGTGTGAACAGTAACCATCAAACACAATCCCGGTAACACCGAGCCCCGAGGTGTTACCGTAGCACTCATTATCCCGCCACAACGTAAGGGCTTAAGCCCCGGGCACCAGGGTGCACACGCACTCTCCCGAAGCGCGAATAGCGAAGTGGCTTAGATACTGTAGAAATTATGCCCAT
>ULZN01042485.1_pt1 | contig 25428 bp, 28 predicted proteins | sample 1963091 | NCBI WGS metagenome assembly ULZN01 (sample SAMEA4835889, study PRJEB28245) | human gut metagenome | biome: gut microbiome; material: fecal sample | place: Denmark | collected 2008 | reverse complement strand
CTCTCACGGCGGAAACACGGGTTCGATTCCCGTACTGGCTATTAGCTGAAAGCAGTTAGAAACCTTATTCTAACTGCTTTTTTCGTTATTTGGAAAGCGTTAAAGAACCAGGGTGTCATCAAAAATGTCATCAGGATATCCGGCGCAGAGGTGTGTTGCAGAGATCTGTCCGAATGTCAGAATTTGTCGAACGAAAATGCTGGACAAAAGCTTTTAAGAATCCTATAATAAGTTTCACCAGAGATCTTCTGGTATCGATCACCGCCAGGTCAGGCGGGAAATTCCACATTTATGATAACTGAATAAACATATATTTTATGGAAGGAGGCATGTATATCTTTGGGTGGTTTTTTATCCGTAGTAATCTCTGCGATGGCCGTCTGGATGGATCTCAGAGAGGAAGCTGTGGATAATAGCTGGGTACTTTTTTCGATTATGGCAGGTTTTTTACTACAGCTTTTGGAAAAGGGGCCGAAAGGCATGATCATATTCCTGACAGGAGCAGCAGTTCCACTTATTCTTCTCGGAATTCTGTTTATATTCCGGATGCTTGGAGCGGGAGATGTTAAGATTTTGTGTGCTCTGGGTGGAATCATGGGTCCACGGACAGTTACAGAATGTATCGTTTATTCATTGCTTGCAGGTGCAGGCATTTCTCTGGCAATTCTTATTTCTACAGGCGGTATCCGCCAGCGAATCCTCTATTTATATCAGTATATGAATGAATTTTACTGTACAGGCGAAATCCGTCCTTATTACAGAAAAGGAATGAAGCATCCGGAGAATTTTCATTTTACAGTGCCGATCTTTTTGAGTGCATTGCTTTATGCAGGAGGTGTGTATTGAAGAAAAACATATTTGCAGTCTGTGATCTGGAGGTGGATTATGCATTCAATTTCATGGACTATCTGAACCAGAAAAGAAATCTTCCTTTTGAAATCCAGGCATTTACAACAGCGGAGAGTCTGCTTGCCTATGGAAAAGAAAATCATATTGAGTTGCTGCTGATTTCCGATAAGGCTATGCGGAAAGAAATCCGTGAGATCGGAATAGGGAAGATCATCATTCTTTCGGAGGGAGTACACCCACCGGAACTGGATCAGTATTCAAGTGTGTATAAATACCAGTCTTCTGCAGATGTAATACGGGAAGTAATGGCCTGTTATGGAGAAGAGAAAGCGCTGAATCCGGTAGCGTTTCCGGCCCTGAAGAAAACAATGGAGATCGTAGGTGTTTTTTCACCCCTTGGAAGATGTCTGAAGACATCGTTTTCTCTTGCGCTTGGACAGATTTTGGCCAGAGAACGAGCTGTTCTTTATTTGAATCTTGAAGAGTATTCCGGATTTGAAGAACTGCTTGGGAAATCATTTTCCACGAATCTGAGCGATCTTTTTTACTATGTAAGACAGGGAAACGAGAATCTGATCCACAGGATGAACGGAATGATCCAGACGATCAATAATCTGGACTTTATACCTCCTGTGCGGATGCCTTCAGATATCCGTACGGTATGCTGGGAAGACTGGGAACGTCTTCTGCAGGAAATAACGTTGCACAGTTCCTACGAAGTGCTGATCCTGGATATGGGAGGAAATGTAGATGAAAATTTTCAGCTTCTGGATCTGTGCAGCAGAATTTATATGCCGGTCCTGAATGATACAGTTTCTGTATGCAAAATGACGCAGTTTGAAAATCTGCTGAAGATCTGGAATAAAGAAAAAATTCTGGAAAAAACAGAAAAAGTGCATTTGCCTTTTCATATGGATAACATATCTTCCGAGACTTATGTAGAACAGCTGGTCTGGAGTGAACTGGGAGATTATATCCGTAGTCTTCTGAGAAAGGAGCGGTCATGAACAGAGAAAAATTCAGAGAAATACATGATCTGCTTATGGAGCAGCTGGATGTATCCAGGGAACTGTCTGATGAGGAAATCCTGGAGGTGATCGATGAACTGATACTGAATCAGTCAAAAGAGTTGTTTTTTTCCCTGAAAGAAAAAGTGGGGCTTCGGCAGGAACTGTTCTGTTCTGTGCGAAAGCTGGATGTTCTACAGGAACTGATCGAAGATGAAAGCGTAACGGAGATCATGGTAAACGGACCGGACAATATCTTTGTGGAGAGGGCCGGAAAACTTACCAGATGGAATAAAACTTTCACCTCGAAAGAAAAGCTGGAGGACGTGATACAGCAGATTGTGGGGAGGTGTAACCGTGTTGTAAATGAATCCATGCCGATTGTGGATGCAAGATTGGAAAACGGCGCACGTGTCAATGTAGTTGTTTATCCGGTAGCGTTAAATGGTCCGATCCTGACGATCCGGCGTTTTCCTGACGATCCGATAACTATGGAAAAGCTGATTTCTTTGGGTAGTATTACAGAGGAATGTGCACAATTTCTGAAAAAACTGGTGCAGGCCAGATATTCCATTGTGATCGGTGGTGGTACAGGCAGCGGAAAAACAACCTTTCTTGGTGCTGTTGCGGAATATATCCCGAAAGATGAACGACTGATCACAATTGAAGATAATGCGGAACTTAAGATCCGAGGAATTGACAATCTTGTGTGTCTGGAAGCAAAGATGGCGAATATGACAGGGGCTGTATCTGTAACAATTCGTGATCTGATCAAATCGGCTCTTCGAATGAGGCCGGACCGGATAATAGTCGGAGAAGTACGAGGCGGAGAGGCCATGGATATGCTGCAGAGTCTGAATACTGGCCATGATGGGAGTCTTTCCACACTTCATGCAAACAGCAGCCGTGATATGTTGTCCAGAATTGAAACAATGACACTGATGGGAATTGATCTTCCGCTGGAAGCAATACGGCGACAGATTGCATCAGGGGTGGATATTCTGGTACATCTCGGACGTATGAGGGACAGAAGCAGAAAACTGCTGGAAGTTACAGAGGTGTGTGGATTCCAGAACGGAGAGATTCAGACCAGACCTCTTTACCGTTGGGAAGAAGGAAAAGGGCTTGTAAAGGCCGGAGAACTTTTACATCGTGAAAAAATGGAACGGGCGGGAATCAGATTATGAAAAAGCAGAAAGGAAAGAATCAGAAATGGGAATTTACGAGGAAAGATTACAGGAAGTATCAATTTACGGTGAAAGAAGCAGCGAAATATCTTCTGGAAGGAGCTGTCATCTGCGCAGCAGTCGATTATCTGTTTTATCAGAGCCTGCTGGTACTGCTGTTTATGCTTCCCCTGCCGGTACTTTTTCTGAAAATACAGAAAAAGAAATGCATTGTTCGCCAGAAAAGAAATCTGAATTATCAGTTCCGTGATGCACTGACGTCCATGAATGTGGCGGTGCAGGCAGGGTATTCCGCAGAAAACGCGGTACGTGCTACAGTGAAGGATCTGGCAAGACTTTATGAAAAAGGAAGTGATATTCTGGATGAATTCCGCTATATCGAAAGTCAGCTGCGTTTAAGCGTTCCGGTTGAAGAATTATTTCTGGACCTGGGAAAGCGCAGTGGAGTGGAAGATATTGAAAATTTTGCGGCAGTATTTTATACCGCGAAACGGACAGGAGGAGATATGACACAGGTGCTTCAGAAAGTAGCACGAATGCTTGGAGACAAGATTGAAGTTAAAAAAGAAATTGAGGCAACACTGGCTACAAAAAAAGCAGAACAGATGGTTATGAGCATTATGCCGGCAGGAATCATCTGTTATCTGAAACTGACATCGCCAGGATTTCTGGATGTGCTTTATGGAAATCCTTTTGGTATCTGTGCAATGACAGTATGTATGGGAATCTATGGGTTGTCATACTGGCTGGGTATGAAAATTGTAGATATAGAAGTGTAGGTGTGTGAGATGTGGGTACATATTGTGATATTTATGGTTATTCTGGGGGCAGTTCTTGCCGGAAAACTGGGGCGGCTTCCGCCATGGGCAGAAAATACGGAAGGACAGAAACTTTTTATCCTGGTGGCACTTGCCGGAAACATCGTCGGAATGCTCCTGACATTACAAAGTGGAGGAGGCACGGTGTATTCATCCGGTTACCGTATGGAAAAAGAGGAGACAGGTGCTTACGAAGAGAAATTCATAGTATCTGTAGACGGAAAAGAATCTGGTTCTCTGTATGTACAGGTACCGGAGAAAGAAACGGAAGATACCGGAGAAGAGACAGAGCCGGAAAAAGAACTGAGCGAAGAACAGCAGCGCGAGAAAGAACTGCAGGATATGATCGCACAGTATAACCAGAAAAAGAATGATCCGGAATATTATTATCTCCCGGATACGTGGAATGGAAAACATCTGGAATGGGAGCAGCCGAAAGATACGAAAGGAAATCTGATCGCCGCACTTGGCCTGGTAGCCGCACTTGCGGTGGTAATTGGCAAAGAGAGGGAAAAGCAGACTGTCCAGGCAAAAAGAAAAGAGCAGATGCTGATGGATTATCCCGGTCTGATCATGAAATTTACACTTCTGGTACAGGCTGGTTTAACTGCAAGAAAGGCATTTCAGAAGATCGCTCTGGACTATGGAAAAAAAGAAAATGGAAAAGAGCGGGCGGCTTATGAAGAAATCCGGACAACATGTTATGAAATGGACAGTGGAATTTCTGAGGCAGAGGCATATCGAAGATTTGGAGAGCGATGTGGACAGGTAAAATATAAAACACTTGCAACACTGCTGATCCAGAATCTTCAGAAAGGAAGCAGGCATCTGTCGGATCTGCTGGAAAAAGAATCTGTGGAAGCATGGGAAGAAAGAAAAAGAAAAGCAAGAGTACTTGGCGAAGCGGCAGCAACGAAACTGCTTTTGCCAATGGTACTGATGCTGCTGGTGGTAATGGCAGTAATTATGCTGCCTGCGGGTCTTTCCTTTTATGGAGGATAAAAAAGCACAGGGCAACAGAAATGCGAGGTGACAAATGAAAAATATATGGAGATGTGTGAAAGAATTTGCGATAGAAGAAGATGCGGTAGGAGTTGTGGAAATTATCCTGATTCTGGTGGTTCTGATCAGTCTGGTCGTCATCTTTAAGGAACAGCTTACCGCTCTTGTCAAAAAAATTCTTGCAAAAATCACAAAACAAAGTAATGCAATCTGAGAATAAGAAAAAACGGTAGAATATCCTGACGTTTTGGAAAGGAGAGTACCCTCTTGGTGAAAACAGTGAAAAAGGGCAGTATCACGATTTTTCTGGCACTGATCTTAAGTCTGATCCTGTCTCTTGTAAGCGCAAGTATTGAATCAGTACGCATGTCAGCTGCCAGAACGCAGATCCTGAACAGTATGGATATCGGTCTGTATTCTCTGTTCGGACAGTATGACCGGACACTTCTGGAGGATTATGACCTGTTTGCATTATATGCAGGCGGGGAAGAGGAACCGGATATGGCATCCGTATATGAGAATTTTCAGTCCTATATGAAGCCTGTGTTAAAACAGAACAGCCAGAAACTGGAACTTCTGCAGGGTGGCTTTAACGGATATCGTATGCTGACTGATGGAAACGGCGAAGTGTTTTTTGGGCAGGCGGTCAGATATATGCGTGAAACACTGGGGAGTCAGGGGGTACAGATCCTTCTTGGAAAATTACAGGACCAGGAAGAGAAAACAGAAGCAGCAGAACGAAAAGGAGAGCAGGCGGAAAATGAAGATACAATGAATTCTTATGACTCAGAGATTTCGGATGCTGCACAGAAAAGTGAAGAAGCCGAAAAGAACCAGGAAAATCAGAAAGATTCGGGCGATTTTGGAGATGGAGGAAGCAGTGAAGATTTTACCGGTGGTGTAAACAAAGATGTGGAAAATCCTATTCCTGTGATTCGAAGAGTACGAAAAATGGGACTGATCGATCTGGTAGTTCCGACAGAACGTGGGATTTCAGATGCTGTTACGGACAAAAGAACACTGACATCTGGAAGAACGCTTCAAACAGGAATGCTGATGGATTCCGGCATACAGACCGATAATTCGTACACTTCGGGAATTCTTTTCGGACAGTATCTACTGAAAAAACTGGGAAATTACCGAAAGCCGGCTGCATCAGGGCTGAATTATCAGGTGGAATATATTCTTGGTGGAAAAAACAGTGACAGAGAAAATCTCAAATCTGTAGCTGCAAAACTTCTCCTGATCCGGCAGGGCGTTAATATGGCACATCTATTAGCTGATGGAGGAAAACGAATTCAGCTGGAGACATTGTCACTGGCGATCGCATCCAGCTTTCTGGTTCCGCCGGCAGCTGCAGTGATCGAAGCGGCATTGCTCGTATGCTGGGCTTTTGCGGAGAGCGTACTGGATGTCCGGGAACTTTTTGCGGGCGGTCATGTTCCTCTTGTAAAAAATGCGTCAGACTGGCAGTTGTCATTAAGCAACCTGTCTCACATTCTGGATCATCTGGACACATCGAGGAAAGACTCTAAAGGGGGAATGTCCTATGAAGATTATCTGCGTGTGCTTCTTATTGCCAAGGGAAAGCAGGAAAAGGTGATAAGAGGAATGGATATGATTGAATGTTCGATCCGCGAAAAAAGGAAAAGACCGGGATTTCGGATGGATCACTGTATTGTTGCCCTGGAAGCTTCTGCAGATGTAAAAGCAAATAACAAGAAAACATTTACAGTCACACGACAGTATGCATATGAATAGAAAGAGAGGTGTACAGGGATGCTTTTTCAGAAAGAAAAAGAAGATAAAAATCAGATAAACAGACTGGATCAGAAAAGAGAAAGGCGCTCTCCGAGAAGGTTTTTTCTGCTTTCCCCGATGAGCAGGAAACCACTTTCTGGAAAGGCATCCCTGTGCACCTTTTTGAAAAGGGCAAGTCTTACCGTGGAAGCTGCTCTGGTTCTTCCGATATTTTTGTTTGGTGTGATCACTTTGATCTCGTTTATGGATATTTATAAAGTGCAGACAGAGCATCTGACAGAATTGTGCCAGAAGGCCAAGGAGGCGGGAATGTATGCATATGGAGCCGGTAATTCCGGAGCGGAGAATATCGTATTGCCAGATGTATATTCCTGCCAGCCTGTAGGCGGTTTACTGCCGTTACCAAGGGTCTGGTTCCACAATACAGTAAAAGTTCATGCGTGGACAGGTGTGAAATATGAAGAAGAAAACACGGCGGCAGAAAATCAGCCAATGGTATATGTCACAGAGTCAGGAACTGTATATCACAGAAAACTGGGATGCAGCTATCTGAATCTGTCGGTACAGCAGGTATCAGGATCAGCTGTGAAAAATATGAAAAATACATACGGCGAAAAGTATCAGGCATGTGAACTGTGTAGCCGTGGTCAAGAACCCGCAGGTGTTGTATATATCACAAAAAAGAGCAATCGTTTTCATAACAGAGAAAGCTGCAGTGCATTGAAACGATCTGTCCGTATGGTGAAAGAATCGGAAGTATCCGGAGAAATGAGTGCGTGTGGACGTTGTGGATGAGAGGAGAAGCTATGAGCAGAGGCGAAATATGTATGATGGCATTTCTTGGAATTAATACATGGACAGATATCCGGAAAAAAGAGATTTGTTTTCCGGTGTTTTGTCTGTTCCTGGCGGGAGGTATATTGTGGAGGATAACAGAAGGAAGTTTGTGGCCGGATGGGCTGATTTCAATGGGAATCGGGATATTTGCCGCAATAATATCTGCGCTCACAGGAGGAGAGATCGGAGCAGGAGACGGTCTCCTTATAATAGCAATGGGGTCTGTGATGACAGCAGGAGAGCTGATCGGAATACTTTTTGCTGCGCTTTTGCTGTGTGGGATATATTCCGGAATTCAGCTTCTCGTGTTAAAAAAACAGAGGGATATTGAAATACCGTTTGTACCATTTTTGCTTGCAGGATATCTTGGAGGTGTATTTTTGTGAAAAAACTGAAAAAAGGAAGTTTTACGTTGGAAGCGGCACTGCTGATGCCGTTATTGCTCACGGTTATTATGAGTATGTTGTATCTGGATTTTTTTGTACATAACAGGGCGTGGTTGACAGCAGCTGCATATGAGGCGGCAGTAAGTGGCAGTATGGAAGGATATAAAAAAGAAGCAAATATATATGAGACAGCGGATATTCAGGGACGGATGCTTGGAAGCCAGGGACTGCCTGGAGGGGAAAACCTGAGTATGCAGACAAATGCGGAAAAAAATGTGCAGGTAACTTATCGTATGGAGATACCGGCAGGGTTTCTCGGACAAAAATGGAATATTACAGTCAGCGGAACAGCGAAACCGTTACGTCCTGTAGGATGGATACGCAGGATAAAGGGAGCGGCAGATGCGCTGAAAGAGGTGAAAAATTAAAATGAGATCAGAATATAAAAGAGATATGAATCATAATTATCTGATACTGACAGGAGAAGATACGATTAATACGGATTCTTATCAGGTGAGGATGATTGTGGCAAATGTGGTACCTGATCTTCTGCAATGCCGTATTCAGGGAATCGATGGAAAATTTATGGTGTATTATGATGTGACTTCCAGACATTCGATGACTACACTTTTCGAAAACAGAAAAATCGGAATGGAAGAACTTCAGGTAATTCTTGGCGGTTTTATTCAGGTGATGGAAGCGATGTCGGAATATCTTCTGAATCCCTGTCAGCTGATCCTGGAGCCGGAATATATTTATCTGGATGCGGAAAAGAACAATGTTCGCTTTTGCTATATGCCCGGATTTCATGGAGAGATACAGGAGCAGTTTCAGAATCTTGCAGAATATCTTCTTCCAAAACTGGATCATGAGGATGGAAAGGCAGTTATGCTGGGGTACAGTGTATACAGAAGGGCACTGGAGGACAGCTTTCATCTGGAATATATCAAGGAAGAATTGTATAAAGTAAGCAATGGAAATCAGGAAGATTTTGAAGCATATGAAAAAAAACAGGCAACTGTATCAGTACAGAAGGAAGTAACATCGGAGAAAGAACAGGAAGAATTGTGGGATATGGAAAACTGGGAACGGGACTCTGAAGCAGAAACAGAAAAATCAAAAAAGGCAGGAAAGAGAAAAAAGAAAAAGTCGAAAGAGGATGCAGAAAAGAAAATAGATATAGGGAAAAAAGCAGCGGGATTTGCGGCAGCTGTTCTGGTTCTGCTGGGAGCTGCCATGGGAATGGCAACAGGATACCTGCCCAGGGTAAGCACTGAAATTTTTCTGTGTGGAGTTCTGGGAATAATGATCCTGGGGATGTTATCTTTCTGGCTGATAAAAAGATTTTCCAGGAAAGAACAGGATCTTCCGGTGAAAATATCAGAAAAGAAAAATTCTGTAAAAAAAGATTCTGCATATTCAGAAGAAAAGAATATGGATACGGATATAGAGGAAGGAATAGAAACGGAATGGGAAGAGAAAATGGAAAAAACATCAAAGAAACACGGAGAAAAACAGGAAATGATAAGAGAGGCAGAAGAGGGATTCGGAGAAACCATGGTTCTTACGTCAGGCTTGGTGAAAGGTCCGGCCACACTGGTAAGCCGTGAACCGGGAGAACTGGCAACGATATATCTTGAACAGGAGATTGTTGTGATCGGAAAACTGGAGACAGCATCAGACGCTGTGATCAATATGCCTACGGTCAGCCGGATTCATGCCAAGATCAGAAAAAGAGACGGAGAATATTATCTGACAGATCTGAATTCCAGAAATGGAACATCTGTTAATGGGCAGATGTTGAAAGCTGGAGAAGAACATCTATTGAAAGATGAGGATGAAGTAGATTTTGCACAGGCCCGCTATATTTTTTTGAGATAACAAAGCGAAAAAACAGGGTTTATGTCGTATTATATAGAAGACCGCAGGTTGTTTATATAATGAAAATCTGATAAAATAGTCCAATAAACTGACCACAAACTGGAAATGATTTTTCGGAGATGTTACAGAAAAGAGGACTTAAGTGGAAGAAATAAAAAAAGAACCTGTGACGATATTGCTGATTCTGTTAAATGCATTAATTTTTCTCATTGTAGAGATTACCGGTGGCTCTGAGAATGGACAGCATATGCTGGAATGTGGTGCGGTTTATGCACCTCTGATCTTTGAACAGGGACAGTGGTATCGTATGTTTACCAGCATGTTCCTGCATTTCGGAGCTCCCCATCTGATCAATAATATGTTGGTACTGTTTGTTCTCGGACAACGGCTGGAACCGGTTGTTGGAAAAATAAAATTTATTCTGATTTATATTCTTGGAGGTCTTGGAGGAAATCTGCTCTCTTTGTTTTTTGATATGCAGACAGAAAAATACACATTATCCGCAGGAGCATCTGGTGCGGTATTTGCAGTTATGGGAGGAATGATCTATGTGATAATCCGTCACAGAGGAAAAGTTTCAGATCTGACCATAAGACAAATGCTGATCATGGCTGCGTTTTCTCTGTATTTTGGTTTTGCAAGTGAAGGTGTTGATAATATAGCTCATATTGGCGGTTTGCTGTGCGGTTTTCTGACTGCAGTGATATTCTATCATCCAAGAAAAATATGGAAAACGGTTCCCTGACCAGGGGTACTTTCTATGGAAATACTGCCATGGTGCGCTTCAGCTACCTGTCTGGAAATAGCAAGCCCCAGACCGGTGCCGTTTTCTTTTGTTGTAAAAAACGGCTGGAAGATACTTGCAAGCTGTTCTTTGGAAATTCCACATCCATTATCCTGAATATTGATACAAATACCAGATTTTTCAGTAAAAGCTGTCACAGAGATCTGTCCGCCGGGAACAGGAACTGCTTCCCAGGCATTCTTAAGAAGGTTCAGAAGCATCTGCCGGATTTGGATTCTGTCTAGCATCAGTGTCGGAAGATCATTGGGAATGTCTGTCACAAGACGGATATCCAGATAGTCCAGAGTAGGTTTGACAGAAGAAAGAACTGTTTTCAGATACATACCGGTATCGGTTGCTTCGGGTTTGACCCGTCCTGCGTTATTAAATGCAGAAAGTTCATCAAGAAGTTCCCGCACATAACTGAGATTATCCATAACATCATCCCAGTGTTCATAATCCTCAACTTCTGGATGGGCGGATGCGATCATCTGAAGTCCGCTGTTGATCAGAGTCAGCGGATTACGGATTTCATGAGAAAATTTAGAAAGTGTGTAATGAAAATCTTTTTTTAATTCATTAACTGTGTCGTCGTTGCACATGTTATCACCTCAAAAAAATATTAACATCAGAAATTCCAAATATCAACAAGAACAGTATTGAAAAAATCGAGAAAATACGACAAAATAAGAATAACAACTATTTAAGCTAGGAGGATAAAACAATGGGAGATTGTATATTTTGTAAAATTGCAAATGGAGAAATTCCAGCAGCAACACTTTATGAGGATGAGGATTTTCGTGTAATTCTTGATCTGGGTCCGGCAAGTAAAGGTCATTCTCTGATCTTACCGAAAAAACATGCAGCTAATATTTATGAGCTTCCAGATGAGACAGCAGGAAAGGCAATGATCCTCGCAAAAAAAATGGCTGGAAAGCTGACAGATGCATTAAACTGTGATGGATTTAATATTGTCCAGAATAATGGAGAGATTGCAGGACAGACTGTATTTCATTTTCATATGCACCTGATTCCGAGATATAAAGGTGATGAAGTTGGACTGACCTGGAAAGCCGGAGAGCTCAGCGATGAGGTGAGAGATGAAATTCTGAAAAAGGTCAGAGACTGATAAATACCTACTAAAGAGAAAAAATGAAAAATCAGACATACGAAGAGTTTTACCTTAAATATCGAAAAATATCCAAAGCATACGCATACGGAATCCTGCACGACTGGAATATGGCAGACGATGTCAGCCAGGATGTACTTTATAAAATGTACAACATGAGAAAAGGACTGAAGTTGACAATGAAAAAATGATGTATTCCCTGATACGCAGATCTTCCGTGAATAAAGCAATGGATTATAAAAAGAAGTCCAGTTCCAGACATGAGTTTGTCTGTACAGAAGATATTTCGGAAATTCTGGAAGTTCGGAGATCTGTTGATGCGGAAGAAGTAATTCTGCGTAAAGAGAAGAAAGAATTTATGTACATGGTGTTGGAAAGATTTCGTGAAGAACAGCCTCTTAATTATGAAATCCTGATTCAGGTCAAATATCTGGATATTCCAGTTGAGATAGTTGCAGAAGAGTTTGGATTGACAAAGAGTGGTGTGAATAACAGGATATATAAGGCAAAGCGCTGGCTGAAAGAAGAGTTTCGTAAAGTTTACGAATAAAAAGAAACCCTGCCATTTCCTGGAAATGGCAGAGTTTTTTACAGAAAGTGAATGATCAGGAACGGGCGCATTCTTCAATAAGCTCTGTGATCTTGCTGATAGAATCTACACGACCGTTTCCAGCCATGGCTTCTGTATATTTCTGACGGTCAGTATAAAGCTGGTGGATGGTGTCCAGAAGTTTTGTTTCTGTGATTTCTTCTTCCTCCAGAACCATGCTGAATCCCTGGCGTTCAAAAGAACGTGCATTGAGAATCTGATCACCACGACTTGCTTTTGCGGAAAGTGGAATCAGAAGATTAGGTTTATGCAGCTCGCGGATTTCGCAGATTGCATTGGCACCTGCACGTGAAATCACAACATCAGCCATAGCGAACAGATCCGGAAGTTCATCCTGGATATATTCATACTGGACATACCCGGTGGTACCTTTAAGACTTTCATCGGTTTTACCTTTTCCGCAAAGATGAACAACCTGGAAATCTTTCAGAAGTTCCGGAAGAATCTTACGGACATTGTCGTTTACAGAAGCTGCGCCGAGACTGCCGCCAATAACCATAATTACTGGCTTGTCAGCAGTGAAACCACAGAATTTACGACCAGCGTCCGCATTTCCGGAAAGAAGTTCCTGACGGATCGGAGTTCCGGTAAGAACTGCTTTGTCAGCAGGAAGATTATTGACAGTTTCCGGGAAGTTACAGCATATTTTTGATGCAGATGAGAGACAGAGTTTATTGGCGAGTCCGGGAGTCATATCTGATTCATGGATAAGTGCTGGGATTTTCAGGCGTTTTGCCGCAATTACAACAGGAACTGTAACGAATCCGCCTTTGGAAAAAACAACGTCCGGTTTCAGATCTTTCAGAATTTTTCTGGCCTGGCTGAAGCCTTTCAGGACACGAAACGGGTCAGAAAAGTTTTTTAGATCGAAGTAGCGTCTCAGTTTTCCAGATGAAATTCCATAATAAGGGATTCCAAGTTCTTCGATCAGTTTTTTTTCGATTCCTTCATAGGAACCGATATAGGAAATTGTATAACCCAGCTCCTTAAGTCTTGGGATCAGGGCAATATTTGGAGTTACATGGCCGGCAGTACCACCGCCGGTAAGTACGATGTGTTTCATTTGGATTCCTCCTGAATAGTCATATACTATCATTAAATATGAACTCTAACGGAGGAATTGTCAAGGAAAGATAGGATTACAGGAGAAAAATAATGGAAGATTTCAGGGATGATGAACTGAAAAAATGGTTGGCAGAAGAATACGAAAAAGAAATAGACGAGATGGAGGAAGTTCTGTTTCCGAACGGAGTTCTTCCTGATGATGGAGAAACGGAAGAAGAGGCAAAAGCTGCCTACAAAAAACTTGTGGACCGACTGAAAGCAGATGGCGTTTATGAAGAAGATGAACCTGAAAAAGTAAAAATTGTCTACCTCCCTGAGAAAAAAAGGCATAAAGCAGCAAAGGTGGCAGCGGCGGTGCTCGTGTGTGCAGCAGGCGTATTCGCCGCAAGTATGACCAGCCAGGCTAACAGGAGTTATTTTATTGATTCGGTGAAGGTTTGGACGGGGAATGATACGAAGATTAGTGTTGATAATGACGTCAGAAATGATTCGGTGGATATGTGTGAAGATGATGCTATATCAGATATAACTGAAAAATTGGGAATAAAAGTTCCGTATTTCATGTATCGACCGCAGAAATTTAAGTATTTAGATTATGAGGTTGATAAAATGCAAAAATTTGCATTTATGGAATATCAGCATGATGATAAAGTAATAACATTATATATGGATCAGAATATTGATAATCAAAATAGTATTGCGATTGGGTTAGATGGTAAGCAAATAAAAAAAATAGTATTTGATGATGAAAATATTACAATTACTTTATTAGCGGTAAGAGATAAGGCGGATAAAGAAAAAAACTATGTAGCATATTGGAAATATGAAGAAGTATACTATCAAGTCAGCGGGAAAATGCCAGAAAATGAATTTGAAAAATTGATTGAAAATATGAGATTTTGAGAGAAAACGCAGTGAAAAAATCGTATTAAAGATAGGAATGTGAGTTTGGAAGGAGGAAAAATGGAAAGAAAGATCATTAAATTTATTACATTATTTATGCTTGTAGGAATTTTATGTTGCACAAATATTAGTGCCGTTTGGGCATCTGATACATCAGACATTACAGAAGCAACAGATCTGGAAACAGATTTAGATTCTTCCGAAGATACAGTTTATAGTGTGCTTAGAGGGACGAATTTAAATTATGGAACTACCAAGGTTTCAAAGTTAGCCAGTAATAAAGTAGGGGTTTCTGGAATTACACAATGCCATCATGCATGTGATACAGTGTATTTGGAACTGTATTTAGAGAGAAAAGTTAATGGTAGTTATTCAGTGTATAAAAGTTGGAGTTTTACAACAAACAATGCTACTCATTTAACTAAAAGCTTAGAAGTTATCGTTCCAAGCGGCTACTACTACAGAGTCCGTGGGTACCATGCAGCAAAAGATGGAAGTAAAGAAGCAGTTAGAACAGTAACCAAGGGAGTCCTGGTAAAATAATTTTATAGCATAAGCTCATCCCATCCCCAGCGATGTCAACAAACCAAAAAAATCCAGTAAACTTACATTACCTTCGCTGGGGAATCTTAAAATTCTGAAAAATCTAACAATCTTTCTAAAGATAAATTCTTAAAATTCCATATATTTCACAAAAAGACTGTCAAAATCCAAACATTTCGTGTATAATAAATACAATAAAACTGTTAATAAACAGAAAGTCGATTATTTCTGCTTAAACGTAAGTCGATTGCGTTTATGAACATATAGCAGAGCGGAAAAGGGGGCTTGTGCATGAAGATAACATTTATCGGTGCAACACACGAAGTGACCGGAAGCTGCTATTATCTGGAAGCAGCAGGGCGGAAGTTTCTGGTGGATTATGGAATGGAGCAGGGACCAGATTATTACGAGAATAAAGAGTTACCGGTAGCTCCGGGTGACCTGGACTTTGTGCTCCTGACACATGCTCATATGGATCATTCCGGTAATCTTCCGGCATTATATGCAAAAGGCTATCAGGGACCAATCTACGCCACAGAAGCAACCTGTAATCTCTGTGATATCATGCTCCGTGACAGCGCACATATCCAGATGTTTGAGGCTGAATGGAGAAATCGTAAGGGGCGCAGAGAAGGAAAACCGGAATTTATTCCTGCATATACGATGGAAGACGCAATGGGTGTTCTTCGAAACTTTGTCAGATGTCCATACGATAAAATTATCAAACCTGCTGAAGGAATCGAGGTTCGTTTTGTGGATGCGGGACATCTCCTGGGATCAAGCAGTATTGAAATCTGGCTTACCGAAGATGATAAGAAAGAGAAAATCGTATTTTCCGGAGACATCGGAAATCTTAATCAGCCTCTGATCAAGGATCCTGTATATATTAAAGAGGCAGATTATGTTGTGATGGAGTCTACTTATGGAGACAGAAGTCATGGAGAACGACCGGATTATCCAGTCATGCTTGCGGAAATCATTCAGAAAACTTTTGACAGAGGCGGTAATCTGGTGATTCCATCCTTTGCTGTGGGCCGTACGCAGGAAATGCTGTATTTTATCCGTCAGATCAAAGAACAGGGGCTTGTTCACGGGCATGATGGCTTTACTGTGTATGTAGACAGTCCTCTTGCCAATGAGGCAACTACGATTTTCAGTGAAAATGCCTATACCTGCTACGATGAAGAAGCAATGGATCTTTTGAACAAAGGAATCAATCCACTGTCATTCCCGGGCTTGAAGACATCCGTTACTACCGATGATTCCAGAGCGATTAATTTCGATGAAGACTGCAAGGTGATCATTTCTGCCAGCGGTATGTGTGATGCCGGACGTATCAAACATCATCTGAAACATAATCTGTGGGATCCAAGAAATACCATTCTTTTTGTTGGATATCAGGCGATAGGAACCCCTGGCCGGGCACTTCTGGAAGGGGCCACAGAGATGAAACTGTTTGGAGAGACGGTGCAGGTTGCAGCGGAAATCAGCAGAATGCCCGGAATCAGTGGTCATGCAGATGTAAATGGCCTTCTGAACTGGGCAAGAGCATTTGAAACGAAGCCGAAGCATGTCTTTGTTACTCACGGAGATGATACGGTAACGGAGGTTTTTGCCCAGAGACTGAAAGAAGAGCTGGGATATGACGCAACGGCGCCGTTCAGCGGAACAGAATATGATCTTCTGGAGAACAAATGTATCCACGAAGCTGTTGGTGTCCGCATTGTGAAAGCCACTGCTTCACCCAAAACGACCAAAGCCGCCCGTGCATATGAGAAGCTTCTGGCTATGGGACGCCGCCTGATGACGATTATCCGTAAGAATGAAGGCTGCCCAAACAAAGATCTGGACCGTTTTGCAAGAGATATCCAGTCATTGTGTGATAAATGGGACAGAACAGATATCTGACAGAAGAAACAAATATAAAAAACACCCTGCAGAAAAAAGATTCTGCAGGGTGGCGATTGATCTTACAGATCAGCCTTCGTTTAATGCCTGACGGATTGCCTTTGCAAGCTGATCCGGACATGAAGTTGGTTTGAAACCACAGCGGATACCTTCCAGGCGGCTGATCACTTCATCAGCATCCATTCCTTCTGCAAGATGTGCAACGCCCTGTGTATTTCCGGAGCATCCACCTGTAAATTTAATATTGTGTACTTTCTTATTGTCGTCGATCTCGAACTCAATTCCCTGAGCACAGACACCTTTTGTTTTATATGTCATAAAAATTCCTCCTGTATTTATTTGCCGTCCGGTACAGAGAATATCTATATGGTTTAATATCTATATGGTTTTGTACCGGAGAGCAGTATCATATCTACCGATTATATCATCTCTTAAAAAAAGTTTCCATAAAAAATAAAATTTGTTATAATGAACGTTGTAGAAAAAGAAAAAATACTGTTGAACAGAAGAAAAATGAAAATTCAGCAGGATATTATATTGAAAGAGAGGACTTACAGATCATGAAATGTGTTGGAATTATAGGCGCAATGGAACAGGAAGTTGCAAGACTGAAAGAAGTGATGGAAGATGTGTCCATCACTACAAGAGCAAACATGGACTTTTATGAGGGAGTTCTGGAAGGAAAGAAAGTTGTTGTAGTGCAGTCCGGAATCGGTAAAGTAAATGCAGGTATGTGTACCCAGATCCTGGCAGATCTTTTTCAGGTGGAAGCTGTGATCAATACCGGTATTGCAGGAAGCCTGAATAACGACATCAATATCGGAGATATCGTACTTTCTACAGATGTTCTTCATCATGATATGGATGCTACAGGATTTGGATATCCGAAGGGACAGATTCCTCAGATGAAAGAATTTTCTTTCCAGGCAGATGAGGGTCTTCGTAAGATCGCCCGTGATGTATGCGAGGAAGTGAATCCGGAGATCCAGGTTTTTGAAGGAAGAATTGCTTCTGGAGACCAGTTTGTATGTGATCAGGGTGTAAAGGACAACATTGTAAAAGAGTTCAGCGCATATGCAGTTGAGATGGAGGGTGCGGCGATCGGACAGGCAGCAGCTCTTAACGGAATCCCGTTCCTGATCATCAGAGCGATTTCTGACAAGGCTGATAACAGCGCAAACATGGATTATCCGGCATTTGAGAAACTTGCCATTGAGCATAGCGTGCGCCTGACTCAGGGAATGCTGAAACGCATGGCATAATTGCAGAAACAGGGGAACCGTCATATCTTTTCTGCATATACTGTAAGAGATAGCAGAGAGAGGACAGCAGCGATTATGCTTTATCGAGACTTTTATCCGTTTTATGCTGCACAGGGAAATCCTGTTTTTTATAATGAGGAGCGGGAACAGGAGAGAGAGTTTGACCTGATGAAATCCTATTACCCAGATACAGCCAGAAAGATCCAGGAGAAGGCGGAAATGCAGTGTCAGCTTCTGGACTATGAGGGAAGCCGCCTGTATGACGAGTATCCGGATCGTTTTATGCTGTATCATATCTGCAGTCTGGTGAAAGATGAGATGACCAAAGATGCCAGTGCCCAGGAAATGCCGGGCGGATTTCTGGATGATCTTATCCAGGTATTGGTATATCAGGAAATTTCCCGGAGAAGATGCCGACGCCGGAGATGTCGACAGTATTTGCCGCGATAACAGTAATGACAGAATATGAATGACAGGTTCCTCCAACATCTGTCCATATACAAGAAAAACGAAAATGAATATAATGGAAGTATGATGAAGACAATAAGGGAATTTTTAGAAGAACAGATCAATGAACAGCTGATCCAGGCTGTTGTAAGTGGCCGCAGGACTGGTGAGGGACCTTCCAAGGTGAAGCTTCGTCCTGTGGAACTGAAAGGGAAACTTTGTTACCAGGCGTCTGTGACAGAGGGAACGAAGGTTTACCATAAAAATTATTCAAGGGAAGAGATTATCGATTATCTGGAGCAGGCAATGGAAGAATTCCGTCAGCTTCAGGTAATCGGACGCAGCCAGGATGGAAGCATCCTCATAAGCAAAAAAGGCAAGGCAACGATCAAAACAAAAAATCATAAAGCTGTTCAGAATGAAAGTGTAAAAATCGCACCGCATAACCGTGTGAAACAGTATATTCTGAAAGAGGGAACCGCAGCTCCGTTTCTGGTGGATCTGGGAGTTATGACAAAAGATGGAAAGATTGTTGCTTCCCGATATGATAAATTCAGGCAGATCAACCGTTTTCTGGAATTTATTCGGGATATTCTTCCCAAACTTCCGAAAGACCGGGAGATTACAATCCTGGATTTTGGCTGTGGAAAGTCCTATCTTACATTTGCGATGTATTATTATCTCAGAGAGCTTGAGGGTTTTGATGTGAACATCATAGGCCTTGATCTTAAAGAAGATGTGATCCGACACTGCAGCGAGCTTGCCAGATCTTATGGGTATGATAAACTGCATTTCTATCAGGGAGATATTGCCGGCTATGAAGGAGTTTCTTCCGTAGATATGGTGGTGACACTTCATGCCTGTGATACAGCAACAGATTTTGCCCTGGCGAAAGCCGTGGAATGGGGGGCACAGGTGATCCTGTCTGTTCCATGCTGCCAGCATGAACTGAACCGCCAGATCAAAAATGAAATGCTGCAGCCGATCATGCGTTACGGAATTTTGAAAGAACGTATGGCTGCGCTGATCACAGATGGCCTGCGGGCAGAGCTTCTGGAAAGTAAAGGCTATGAGACACAGCTTCTTGAGTTTATTGATATGGAGCATACACCAAAGAATATCCTGATCCGCGCAGTAAAAACCGGAAAGAAAAAGAACAGAGAAAGTTTTGCGGATTCCATGAAGGCGCTTCATGTAAATCCTACACTGGACAGGCTTCTTTATCCGGAAGAGTCGATCTCACAGAAGGGAGAATGACATGAAAAAGATCCTACGTAAAGGAGCTATACTTCTGGTGATCTTCGTAGCAGTAGTGGCCTGTACATCACTTCTGATGAACAGTCAGTCTACGGATAACCGTTCAGATATGAATGACGCCACGCTTCCGGAAGTTATGGTAAAGCTGGGAAGTACACAGGCAAATAAAATGTATGGATACAGGCAGCAGATGCAGACCGATTTCATGCGAGGCAGTATTACACCTCTGGATACGACGAAAAAGCTGACATTTGAGATCAATCCATACACAGATACAGTAACAGGCCTTGCGTATGAGGTGCGTACTTCAGATGGAAGCAAGGTTATGGAGAACCGTAAGATCAAGAATCTTACCAAAGAAGAAAACGGATATTTAAGTACAGAGATCGAAATTGGCAGTGATCTTCGTATGAACCAGGAATATTCTCTTCAGATCACGCTGGATACCAGCGAGGGGGAAGTTTATTACTATACAAGAGTTGTTTCCAGAACGCAGTTAAATACAGAGGCGTATTTGCAGTTTGTAAAAGATTTTTCCTCCAAATGTCTGGATAAAGAGCAGGCAGATACTCTGACGGGATATCTGGAGGCAGAAGATACGACCAGTGGAACCAATTTCAATAATATTACCATCTCTTCAGGCCTTTCCAATATCAGCTGGGGATCACTTTCACCCAAAATGTATATGGAAGGTGTGCCTTTGATCGATGATATCAACGAAACAACCGCAAGTATTACTTTGAATTATCAGGTTTCTGCACAGGATGATGAGGATAAAACAGAAATTTATGATGTTACGGAATTTTATCGTATGCGTTATACGGAGACCAGGATCATGCTGTTGGACTTCAAGCGTTCTGCAACAAAAGTTTTTGATCCTTCTCAGACGGTTGTTTCCGATGCGGGACTTCTTCTGGGAATCCGAAATAAAAATGTCACCTATGCATCTAACAGTGATGGAAAGATCGTTGTTTTTGAGCAGGATGGTGATCTCTGGTCTTATGCACCGTCCAGCGGTAAGATCACAAGGATCTTCAGTTTCCGTAAAGATGAAAATAATGATTCCAGATATGTGAGAACGGAACATGATATTAAGATCATCCGCGTGTCAGACAGTGGAGATGTGGATTTTGTACTTTATGGTTATATGAACCGTGGTGTTCATGAAGGATACAGCGGAGTCTGTGTTTATCATTACAACAGTGACCGTAATGTAGTGGAAGAAAAGGTTTTCATACCGAGCACAGAATCCTACGAATTCCTGAAGGAAGATCTCGGAACACTTACTTATGTAAACAAAAATAATCAGCTGTTTCTTCTTTTTGCACAGAAGCTGTATCAGGTAGATATTGAAACAGGAACTTCTGAGATCCTGGAAGATGGTATTAAACAGAATTATTTTGTAGTATCTGAGACCAAGGCACATGCGGCATGGCTGATCACTTCCGGAGATGATAAAGGAAAGATCAGAGAAATCGAGTTTGATTCACTGAAAACAAGAGATCTCCTGCCGGAAAGCGGGCAGAAACTGAGAACTCTGGGATTTATGAATGAAGATCTGGTATATGGAATCCTTTCTGATGAGGATATTCTTACAGATGCCAACGGACATGAAACAGAAGGACTCAGTACATTCCGCATTGAGAGCTTTAAGGGTAAAGTAAAGAAAGAATATCATCAGGATGGCCTTTATGTCACAAATGTGACGGTTGGAAGTACCATGATGGAATTTGAGCTTTCCGCAAAATCAGGAAATACTTATACAGTCCAGAAAAAAGATAATATCATGAATAACAAAAAGGCATCCGGAAGTCAGGTAGATGTGGCTCTGATCACTACAAACCGCGCAGGAACACTGATCCGCCTGACCATGACCCAGAAGCCGGAGACGGACAGCCCGCTGCTTGTTTATTCCAAGATCGAGAGTACAGAAGATTCACCGGTGACACTGGATACGACTGTTCCGCAGGGAGAACTTTATTATGTTTATGCATATGGATCTCTTGACCGGATTTATACAGATCCGGCAGCAGCCGTAAAACGTGCGGATAATCAGACCGGAGTTGTCCTGAACCGTGCTCAGCAGTATGTCTGGGAACGTGGAAATAAAAAGACAAAGATTCAGATGGATATAGAAGATGTACCGGATACGATCCTGACAGCTAACTGGAAGAAGAAGGAACTTCAGGATGGACTGGGAGATACAGGAACTGTGATCGATCTGACCGGATGCAGTCTTGATAATGTCCTTTATGAGGTCAGCGCCCAGAGGCCGGTAGTGGCCAAAACCGGAGAGAATTCCAGCGTTGTGATCGTAGGCTATGATGAATATAATACGTATCTTTATGACCCGTCTACAGGACAGACAAGCCCATATGGAATGAATGACAGTACAGCATTATTTGAAAGTGCGGGAAATGTATTCCTGACCTATATAGAAAACGTTACAGAGTGACGCAGATAAATGGCCGGATAAAAGCCGTGGGGTAACAGCAGAGATGACAATCGGGAAGACCCGTTTGGCATAAATCAGAAAAGGACAGGTGTATTTGTCCTTTTTTGGAAAAAGCGCGACAGGAAAGGGGAAAATGTAATGTTAAGTGAAAGTATCAAAAAACTGGTGCAGTATGGAGTGGAGACAGGAATAACACCAGAATGTGAAAGAATCTATGCGACGAATCTTCTTCTGGATGCCTTTGGGGAAAGTGAATATACAGAACCCGAGACAGAGTATGCTAAAATTAATCTTGAGGCGACTCTCGATGAGCTTCTGGATGAAGCTGTAAAGAGAGGGATTATTGAGGACAGCGTTGTATACAGAGATCTCTTCGATACAAAACTTATGAACTGTCTGATGCCGCGTCCGGCGCAGGTGCAGAAAGAATTCTGGGATGCTTATAAAGAAGATCCGGAGAAAGCAACGGATTATTTTTATAAACTGAGTCAGGACAGCAACTATATCAGACGCTACCGTGTAAAAAAAGATCAGAAGTGGACAGTAGACAGTGAATATGGTAAGATCGATATCACCATCAACCTTTCCAAACCGGAAAAAGATCCGAAAGCCATCGCAGCTGCCAAACTTGTGAAATCCAGTAGTTACCCGAAATGTCTGCTTTGTCCGGAGAATGAAGGTTACGCAGGAAGAGTAAATCATCCGGCAAGAGAAAATCACAGAATTATCCCGATCACGATCAATGACAGTCCGTGGGGCTTTCAGTATTCCCCATATGTTTATTACAATGAACACTGTATTGTATTTAACAGTAAACATACACCTATGAAGATCGAGAGAAACACGTTTATCAAGCTGTTTGATTTTGTAAAACTGTTTCCGCATTATTTTCTTGGCTCCAATGCGGATCTTCCGATCGTTGGTGGTTCTATCCTGAGCCATGATCACTTCCAGGGCGGACATTATACATTTGCCATGGCGAAGGCTGAGATCGAGAAGCATGTGACGATTCCAGGATATGAAGATGTAGAAGCCGGTATCGTGAAATGGCCGCTTTCTGTTTTGCGTATCCGGAGTAAAGATGAGAAGAGACTGATCGATCTGGCGACACATGTGCTGGAAAACTGGAGAGGCTATACAGACGAAGCTGCATTTGTTTTTGCAGAGACAGACGGTGAGCCTCATAATACCATCACGCCGATCGCACGTAAGGTGGGAGATACTTTTGAGCTGGATCTGACACTTCGAAACAATATTACAACAGAAGAGAATCCGCTTGGCGTTTATCATCCACATGCATGTTACCATCACATCAAGAAGGAAAATATTGGTCTCATTGAAGTTATGGGCCTGGCCGTTCTTCCGGCACGTCTGAAAGAAGAACTGGAACTTCTGGAAGAGTATATTTTGAGCGGCAAGGATATCGCTTCTAATGAAAAGATCGAGAAACATGCTGCATGGGTTGCAGAATTTCTGCCGAAATACGAGAAACTTGACAAAGATAATATTCAGGATGTTCTCCGCAAAGAGGTGGGCAATGTATTTGTTCATGTTCTGGAGGATGCCGGTGTTTATAAATGCACACCAGAGGGCAGGGATGCATTTATGAGATTTATCAGCACTCTGTAAAAAAGGAGGCACACCGGGACTGGATATGGATTTCAGAAGGAGTTTGTTTAAATGAAAAAAACAGAAAGAACCGGAAAAGCCTTTTACATGAAGTGGCTTTTGCTGGCACTTTTCGCAGCAGCACTGATCATAATGCCGGCAGCTTCCCAGAAAGTATCGGCAGCCAAAATGGTCTATACTGTGAAGTTTAATAATAATTCAGGTACCAGCAAAAGCAAAACATATACAGCGTTGACAAGAAACGTAACATTAAATACCACGATTAAGCTTCCAAGTGTTCCGAAGGCAGTCGGATATCAGAATCTTGGGTGGACGACACAGAAAGGCAGTACCAAAGTGGTATATAAAGCCGGAGCAAGTGTAAAAGTCACCAGGGATATGAATCTGTACGCAGTCCGCAGAAAAAGCAGGTATTATACAGTAAGCTTTTATCTGGGAAATGGAAGCAGTAATTCCACATATCAGAAACTTCAGAAAAAAGTAGAAGAGGGCACTTATTATACTCTCCCGACAGTGCCATCCAGATCGGGCTATGTGAACCTTGGATGGTCTACGACAGTAAATGGAAAGACATCCACTGCAAAGAAGGCTGGAACAAAGATTAAGATCAGTGGAAATATCAAGTACTATGCAGTACAGATGCAGTCTGTAAGTGTGAATCTCTGTAAAGCAAATGGAAGCGTATGGAAAACAGTAACACTTGGTAAAAACGGATACCTGAAGCTTCCGTCAGCTTCCAATGCAACGGGTTATACATTCATGGGATGGTCAAAAACCAGACGTACAGGATCTGCAACATCGCCGGATTATGAAGCCGGAGAGCTGGTTAAAATAAGCAAGACTACGACCCTTTATGCAACGGTGTTCAACCGTACAATGGAAAAAGATATCAGTTCTGCAAATATGTCAAAACCTGCCATTGGAATGAAGTACAGTAAGGTGATCTTCGTAGGAGATTCCCGTACTGCAGGAATGAAGGCAACTCTGAATAAACAGGTAAGCAGTTCCGTGACCAGCGATGTTTCTTTTATTGCAAAAGCCGGACAGGGACTTAGATGGTTTCAGAGCACAGGATATACTCAGCTTATAAACGAAATCAACAAAACCAAAGGAAGCAAACCGATTGCGGTTGTTTTCAATCTGGGCATCAACGACATGGCAAACATCAGCAATTACATCAGTTATATGTCCGACATTGCTTCTACACTGAAGAGCAAAAACTGTAAACTGTTTTACATGTCTGTCAATCCGATCAACAGTGTTATGATCACGAAAGCAGGAAAAGGTGCACGTACAGAAGCGCAGGTAAGAGAGTTTAACAGTAAGATCCGCTCCGGACTTTCACTGAATTATAAGTATATTGATACTTACAGTGTACTGATGAAGAAGGGCTACGGAACGAATTCCTCTTATTCCGGAACGGATGCTGCTTCTGATGACGGACTGCATTACACGACCAAAACATTTAAGAGAATTTATTATTACTGTATCACATATCTGAACACAGGAAGCATTGATGCATCAATCTACTGATCAGGCATATGATCCCGTGTACCGGACTGCTTCCGGTATGCGGGATTTTTCTGTGTATCAGGGCAATTACTCCTTGCACGAACCATAAGAATAGTCTATACTTAATTCGATACGGACATTTGGAGGTCCGCAGGGACGTGTAATCCTGAATATGAGGAATGAGGTATAGATTATG
>ULZN01019370.1_pt1 | contig 27255 bp, 20 predicted proteins | sample 1963091 | NCBI WGS metagenome assembly ULZN01 (sample SAMEA4835889, study PRJEB28245) | human gut metagenome | biome: gut microbiome; material: fecal sample | place: Denmark | collected 2008 | reverse complement strand
TTTGGTAACAAAAAATGCCGTATTTATGCGGTCTGTGGCGTTTCGCAAACGCCTAAAGAGATAATAGAATGTAGAGAGGAAATAAAAATAATGCATCAACAAGATATGTATCAGATGTATGCTTACTCTAAGAAATATAATACACCTGAAATATGGCTATTATACCCGGTGAATGATGAAATGAGAAATCATAAGCCAATCCAGTTTGAGAGTGGAGATGGAACAACAGTAAATTTACATTTTATTGATGTCGATAAAATAGAAGAGAGTTTGAAAGAACTTAAAGGCAAATTAGAAGAAGGCGAAACCTCGAAGCAGGCGTTAAAACGAGAAATTGAAGAAGAATTGGATACAAAAATCGAAGTGTACGATTTGATTGATACCATTGAATATGATTATTCTAATTTCCATCTCTCAATGGACTGCTTTTGGTGTGAGACAATAACTGGAAAGCTGGTACTGAAGGAAGCAGAAGCAGCTAAGTGGTTAAGCAAGGATGAGCTGGAGTCTGTTCAGTGGTTACCGGCAGATCTAACGTTGGTAGAGAAAATTAGAAGATGTATGTCAGCGTGATAGGAGGAATGAATAGTGAAGGAATCACGTTCACAAAAAATGAAGTGGAAGAGAATAAAATTAAAATCAAGCATTTACCCTACATGTGCTGTATTTTCAGTAATATCTTTAATTGCAATTATTATAATTTGCTGTAATTTTGAATCAGTTTCACTTATGTATAGTTTGGGCAATTCAATTTTTACTGGTATTCTTGCATCAATAATTGTGTCTGTTATAATTCAGAGAAAGCAAGATAAGGAACTGTTTGAAAGGAAGAGAGCTGTTTTATTTGATGCTGGATTTTATTTGAAGAAATTTGAAGAAGACTATAAAGAAAAAAAGAAAAGTAACAGTAGATTAGACGAGGATTGGAAAAAATTATTTGAACTTTGTAGAGAACCCGCAAAGTATTTGAGCAAGATGTATCGCAATGGGATGGATGTATTAGATGTGGTTGATATATCTATTTTACGCTCAATCAATAGTAAATATCAATTTATAATGGCAGCGAGTAAAGAGGTCAATTCACACGCAAAGGATAAAAAGTTCTTAAGAGATCCGGCAGAGATAATGGAAGTATGGAATAAATATGATAAGGAAATCAGAGAACTAAAAGAAAATTTGTTTTACTTGATTATAAAGTGGAAAATGGATTCAATTATTGATTAGACAGTACCCCACTTTTACAAGTTTGACTAATGCAAAGAGGGATAGTAACATTAGTGCAAAAGGCGGAGAAAGCCTATAAATAAAGGATTTTCATATTTACTTTTGCCAAAAAGATAGGGTAATACCCCACTAGACACTAAATGTAGTATAGTTGCGCATATTTAATACAAAATATGGCGTTTCTGCGGGATGGGAATTCCCCGGTGGCAAGATTGAGGAAGGGGAAACACCACAGAAAGCACTTAAGAGAGAAATTATGGAAGAACTTGATACGGAAATCGTTATTGGTAAATTAATTGATACGATAGAATACGATTATCCGACGTTTCATTTGTCAATGGATTGTTTTTGGTGTGAGATTATTAAGGGAAATCTGGTGCTTAAGGAACATGAAGCAGCGAAGTGGTTGGGAAACGATGAACTTGATAGTGTGGAGTGGTTGCCGGCAGATGTGAAGTTGATAGAGGCGATTAGGAAAGCATTGAACTGATTTCTTTTAAAGAAGAAATTGTATTTTTACAAATGTGTAGAAAATTATAAATAAAAAGTAATTATATCATATGGATATATCAATGTATGGAGAAGGTAATAAGCGTATGAACACAAGATATAATATGATAATTGTAAAGGGTGAGATTAAAACTGCGGAAATAGCATGCTGTAGTTATAATTCAGGAACTCAAAAATGGGATGTTATATTTAATAATGGAAGAAAATATTCATATGCATATGAAAATATTGTATGGTTGAAGAATCCAACAGTTGTAGATCCGAATGCTTTTCAAGTTAGCAATAAAAATGGACATGTATTTCATGATATAGAGGCTATATATGAGTTCGCTTTTCGGGGAGATTTTTATTGGCATATTTGTTTTAAAAAGGAAATTGAAAAAGATTATCATCGAGATGATTTGCAGATTGGAAGTTCATGCTTGATAGAAAAAGAGTCTGCGAATGTTTTCGAGTATATAAAGCAAATTGCGGAACTATGTGATATTAGAAATGAAGAAAATGGTGAAAAAATATTACCCAACAAATTTAAAAAAATATCTTATGTGGGTGATGATGTTGCATTGGCAAAATATTTAAACCCGTCAACTGTACATACATTTAATAAAAAAGAAAACTACATACCAATTTTCCCATTTGGATGTAATAATAGTCAATACCAGGCTGTAAAAAAAGCAATGGAAAATCAAATTAGTGTTATTCAAGGGCCGCCGGGAACAGGAAAGACACAGACAATATTAAATATTATAGCAAATATAATATTGCAAGGGAAAACTGTTCAAATAGTTTCTAATAATAATTCCGCTACAAATAACGTATATGAAAAATTATGTTCTCCAAAATATAATTTGGGATTCATTGCTGCAACACTGGGAAAGTCTGAAAATAAGAAAAGTTTTATTCAAAATCAGAATGAAAATTATCCTGATTTTTTATTGTGGACATTAGATGGAAATAGAGATAATGTAAAAAATAAAATATTAGAAGAATCAGAACAGTTAAAAAATGTTTTTGATAAACAGGAAAGGCTTGCAAGTTTAAGACAGGAAAACGCGCAAATAGAAACGGAATTTGAGTATTTTAAACAATATGTTGAAGAAACAGATGTCGAAATTCAAAAGCTAAATATTAAGAAAAGTTTTGGCTCAAAACAATGGATGGAGTTATGGCAGGAATGTCAATTTATTTCAGAAGAAAAAAACAGAATAAATTTTTGGTTCAAAATAAAAGCCTTTTTTAAGTATGGAGTTACAAATTGGAAATTTTATAATCAGGATATATCAAAGATAATAACAACTTTCCAATTTATGTATTATGATACAAAAAAGAATGAACTGTTAAGGGAAATTCAAGATATTGAAAATTATCTAGATAGTATGAATGAAAATTTGCTTGATAATTTGTGCAATGATTCGATGCAGATTTTAAAAGATAAATTGGTATGTAAGTACGAAAAAAGCAATCAACGTAAGTTATTTACAGAAGAGGACTTGTGGAAAAATCCGTATGAGCTTTTACAAGAATATCCAGTTATATTAAGTACGACATTTTCGTCAAGAGATAGTCTAAATACAGATGTGGTATATGATTATCTTATCATGGATGAAGCATCGCAAGTTGATATAGCGACTGGAGCTTTGGCTCTTTCCTGTGCAAGAAATGTGGTTATTGTAGGCGATACGAAACAATTGCCAAATGTTGTCACAGAGGAAATTAAGGGTAAAGCAAATTCTATATTTGACAGTTATCACCTAAATGAAGGGTATCGATTTACAAAAAGTTTTTTGCAATCTATTTTGGAGGTTATACCAAATGTAACGCAGACATTATTGAGAGAACATTACAGATGTCATCCTAAAATTATTAATTTCTGTAATCAAAAATTCTATCGTGGGGAATTGATTATAATGACAGAAGATAAAGGGGAAAAAGATGTTTTGTCAGTAATAAAAACAGTTCCCGGTAATCATGAAAGAAATCATTACAGTCAAAGACAGATAGATGTGATTAAAAATGAAATAATACCTAAATTTAATTTTGATAAAAATGAAACAGGAATTATCGCACCATATAAAAATCAGGTAAAGGCCACAGCTAATCAAGTTGATGGAATAGACGTTGATACTGTACATAAGTTTCAAGGAAAAGAAAAGGATAATATTATTATATCAACGGTTGATGATGAGATATCTGATTTTGCAGATGATCCATATTTGATTAATGTGGCTGTGTCAAGGGCAAAGAAAAAACTTATATTAGTTGTTACTGGAAATGAGCAATCAAAAGAGAGTAATATTATTGATCTGATTAATTATATTGAATATAATAATTTTGAGGTTATAGATAGTCAAATTTATTCAATTTTTGATTATTTGTATAAGCAGTATTCTGAAGAAAGAAAAGAATTTTTAAAAAATCACAAGAAGATATCAGAATATGATTCGGAAAATTTAATGTACGTATTAATTGAAGAACTGTTGAGAGACAGCAGGTATTCCAGTTTGGATGTTGTTTGCCATTTTCCGATGAACATGTTAATAAGAAATCTGGAGTTATTAAATGAGCAGGAATGCAAATATGCTATGAATCCAGCAACGCATATAGATTTTCTTATATACAACAGAATTAGCAAAAAGCCGGTGTTGGCAATTGAAGTTGATGGTTATGAATATCATAAGAATGGAACAGTACAAGCAGCAAGGGATATGTTGAAGAATCACATATTGCAATTATACCAGATACCAATGTTGCGTTTTCAAACAAATGGTAGTGGAGAAAGAAAAATAATTGCAGAGTGGTTAGAAAAATTAGTTGGATAATAGCAGCAAGGAATATATATGAGAAAATTAGAAGAAAAGTTTCGTGAAAATACAACATTAAAATACTACAATGAAAATGCTACAATTTTTTCTGCTACTACACAAATCGTAGATTTTTCCATAACGCAGGATAAGTTCCTTGCATTGTTACAGCCAAATGCATATATTTTAGATTTTGGTTGTGGATCTGGTCGTGATACAAAGTATTTCATGGAACATGGATATAGAGTGGAAGCAACGGATGGTTCAGAAGAGTTGTGCAAATTAGCAAGCACATATACTGGAGTTTCGGTTAAATATATGCTATTTCAGGAGTTGGACGAGCAGAAAAAATATGATGGCATTTGGGCATGTTCCTCTATTTTGCATTTGCCAAAGGATGAACTTAAAAATGTTATGCAGCGAATGTTGTGTGCATTGAAGGATGATGGAGTGATTTATACATCGTTTAAATATGGAACATTTGAGGGCGAACGAAATGGAAGATATTTTACTGACTTTACAGAAAAAACATTTGATGGGTTTTTAAGCGGTATAAGACATGTAAAGATAGAAGAACAATGGCTGACAGGAGATGTGAGACCAGGCCGTGAGTCGGAACAATGGCTGAATCTTATACTGAGGAAAGTGTGACGAATGGATAAAGTATTAAAGCTGGAAAACGGACAATATGATTTGATAGAAACAGTCTCATATCCAAATGGTGGTGCAAGCTATTTTTATGTAAGAGATCAGCAGGCTATTATTATTGATGATGGGATATGTAATTACAAAAAGGATGAGAAAGCTTTTTCCTATTCTTTAATTACGGACAAGCAAAATACATATATGAATAAATATGCAAAAGTATATCGCTTTCTAAAAGAAGACATGGGAATAATCAATGAAGTAATTACATTGCCATGCAAAAAGGAAGAAATACCAATAAAGTATGTGGCAAATCGCGAAGATCATGCAGATGCCTCTCCATTGGAAATCGACTTTGAAAATAATTTTGCAAGTGTATATGGTCGTAATAGCTTGAAATATTTACAGAAAGAATATGGTATTTTGGACGAACAGGGGAATAATTATTTCCTGGATTATTTGTTAAGAACAAAGCATGGGGATTATGCAGTTGAAGAAAATGGGGTAACTTATCATCATCCGCAGCAGATCGGTTTGGAACGTTATCGCAGGCAGCTGCAAAAACAAAATACATGTACCGAATGGGGAATTAAGTTATATCGTTTTTCTTCAGAAGATTGTAGATTTGAAAATCGAATTGAGGATGACATAAAAACTTTTTTTGGTGAAAATACCGATGAGTTTGAAGAAAATGGACTCCTTGCTGATCGTCCGGTAAAGTTATATGAGCATCAGGAAAATACGCTTGAGGAAATACAAAAACAGCGTGCTGCGGGAATAAATACATTTCTTGTGGTATTTCCAACGGCAAGTGGAAAATCCAGGATTGTGGAAGAAGATTTGCGTATTTTTTCCAGAAAGAATACACAATTTCATGCGCTTATTATGGCTCCTAATACAAACATTATTGATGATTGGAGGCAGCGAGTGAAGAAATCTCTCCCAGATCTGCAGGAGCAAATTGAAATTTGTTCATTTGCTTATATGATGCGGAACTATCAGAAATATGCGCAGGAAAAATATAATTATATTGTAGTAGATGAAGCTCATCACGCAGTTTCCCCAGTTTTAAAACGAGTTATTCAGTATTTTACGCCTGATTTTTTGATTGGTCTTACAGCAACCGATCAACGACCAGACAAAAAGAAGTTGGAGACAATATTTGGTAATTATAAGACAGGCTTATCTCTGGTTGATGCGATGAAAAAGAAAATTGTTGCAGAGGCAAATGTATGTCGTATTGAAACCAATCTGGATTTGAGTCATATTCGATTCAATGGCAAAGATTATATTAATGCTGATTTGGAAAAGAGTATTCGTGTAAAGTCCAGAAATGAATTGATTGCAGATGTGTTATACAACTATTTTTCGGAAGGAAAAGCTGGGCAGTTGCAGGGAGTCGTGTTTTGTGTAAATACGAATCATGCACAGGAGATGGAGCGTGTATTAAATGCGAATGGTCTTTCGGCAAAGGCATATACCAGAAAAACAAAAAATCCGGATGAAGTTATGCAACAGTTTCGAGAGAAAAAAATACGTTTTTTGTGTGCTTGTGAAATGATTTCGGAGGGATGGAATTATCCGGAACTTGGAATTCTGGTAATGGCGCGTCCAACACTTTCCAAGGTTCTTTATATGCAGCAGATTGGCAGAGGACTTCGACGAACAAATACAAAAACAAATGTGTTTGTTATTGATGTAGTAGATGAGTATGGTGCCATGGCAAAACCGTGTTCCATGCATTCAATTTTTTCTAATCCATTTTACACTGCATTTGGAAGTATTTTAAAAAGAGATTATTCCGTGGGAGATATGATAGAAGTAGATGGTCTACATGAAACAGTAGAGCGTATTGTGCAGGTGGACATTGAAACTTTCGAAGAAAAATATGGTGATTATTTAAATCAGGAACAGCTGGCGAGAGAATTTTATTTAAGTACGGGAACTATTACCAGCTGGGTTACCAAAGGCAAAATTTCTCCGGATGAAATGATTGCTTTTGGAAGTAGAAAAATTTATCTTTTTGCACCAGAACATGTGAAGCAGATTCGTGAGGAAAATAATATTCCAGAACATACAGAGGAAACGATCAAAACGGACTTCTTTGATTTTCTGGAAGAACGTGATTACAGTCTTTCTTACAAGATGCCGTTTCTTCTTTCATTTCTAAAAAATATGAACGAAATTGGAGATGCAAAAATTGATAATGTGCTCACAGATTATATTGCTTTTTACCAAGACAGGATTGATAAGGGACTTCCGGTAGATCGGTCAAGTTGTCCATATAATGCAGAACGATTGAAAGATCGGAAATATATTAAAAGCAATATGCTGACAAATCCTTTTGAAAAATTTGAGCGTAAACGGTTCCTGTATTATTCAAAGGATTTGAATGTGATTTCTATGAATCATGCGCTTTTTATTAAAATGAGTAAGCAAGATTTTGAAAAAGTGAAGGTGCAGATGGAAGAGGATTTGGAGAAGTATTATAGTAACCTATAGGAGAAAAATAATAATCAAATGGTATGATTTACAGAAGAATAATATATGAGTCAGATTGAAAATAATTTAATAAAAAGTTGAAATATATACTTGATATTTTGGTAATGGAAAAATAGAATAATATTTAGAATTCTTTGAAGGAAGATTTCTTGAAAATATATGAAATGGATTTACGAATAATAAAAGAAATATTGTAAAAGGAGAAAACATGAATATAGGAACAGAAATACAAAAATATCGCCAAGAAATAAAATCTGAAAGAATGGATATGTCTTTTGGAGAAATAATTAATATGTATAGAGATAGAGAAATAATTATTTCTCCAGAATATCAGAGAGCTTTTCGCTGGGATCAGCAAAGACAGTCAGACTTTATAGAATCAATATTATTAGGAATCCCTTTTCCGTCTATTTTTGTGGCGACAAATTCAGATGGCAAATGGGAGTTAATAGACGGATTGCAAAGAGTATCTACAGTATTATCTTTTTTTAATGAATTGAAAGATGAAAATGGAAATCCTTATCCTAAAAACGGATTAAAACTGGTAGAAGGAAGCATGTTGAAGGAATTAAAAGATATCACTATAGATACGTTGCCATTGGAGTATAAGCTTCAAATTAAACGAACACCATGTAGGGTGGAAATTATTCTTAAAGAAAGCGAATTTAAAATGAGGTATGAGCTTTTTAAGAGATTAAATACAGGAGGAGAAGGATTATCCAGACAGGAAATAAGAAATTGTATATTTAGAGGATTGGATAGCAGATATAGTGAGTTTGTCGCAGAATTATCTCAAAATAGTACTTTTAGAGAAATAGTAAATATTAGTGTATCAAATGAAGAAAAAATGTATTATGAAGAATTGGTATTGAGATATTTGACATTAAAAAATAAAGGAACTAGATATTCCCAGGCAAATATACAAGATTATATGGATGATTATCTTGAAAGTCAGTGTAAAGAATTTGATGATGCAAAAATTCAAGCAGATAAAGAGTTGTTTTTTGATATAATGAAGTTGTTGAAAAATTTAAAAGAACAAAATATTTTTAAATTGGGAAAGAGATATTTTACAACTAGTATGTATGATGCAATAATGCTTAGTTTGTCTGAAAGTACAATTAAATTAAAGGAATTGGATATAGATCAATTAAGTAAAAATATAGAAATTTTAAAGGAAAATAATGATTTTAATAAATATGTTGGATCAGCAAGTAGTAATCCTACTAGTATAACAAACAAAGTTAAAATTGCAAAAAAAGTGTTATTGGATATTACGGAGTAAGAAAATGCATCAGCTTACAGAAGAAATTTTAGCAAGTAGGGAGTGGCGAATTAGAGAATTAGAAGCCTTAAAGAAAATAGGGATTATTGCACTCAATGAATATCCTTTAAAGGTAAAACAACAATATTATAGAATGTGTATACCTTATATATATGCTCATTGGGAGGGCTTTGTAGTTGAAAGTTTTAAATTACTTATTACATATTTGAATAATGAACATTTAGATAAAAAGATGGTGATTAATGAATTGTATACTTTTTCTTTACAAAATGTATTGAAACCTCTTGCTGGTAAACAAAGTTTTGAACAATCATATCAATTTGTAGAAAGATTTGTAGAAGATTTTGATAAGGAATTATATATTGATACTTCTTTGCTTTCTGCGAATTCTAATTTAAACTATAAGCAAATGACAAATATATTAAGTAAATTTGGTATGGAAAATTGTTTAGAAGGATATAAAGAAGATATTAATCAATTGGTAAATCAGAGAAATAGTATAGCTCATGGAGAAAATGGAATAATTATAGAGGAAAAACATGTTTCAAACAAAATATCTGTGTTACAAGAGCTTTTTGATTCGATTATTTTAGAATTCGAAAATTATTTATCTCAAAAAATGTATTTGAAGAGATAGAATGATATATTTAACACAACTTTATAAAAGATATTCCTTTTGATGAATCATCTGTTTTCGGGGATTTATCAGTCCATCCGAGTTTATTCGGGTTTCGATGTTTGAAACGAAACTGATAAAAATATGAAAATTCAGAGATGGCTTGAGAGTAAATTGGAGATATCATGATTTAGAAATCACATTACTGATAATTCAAGACAAATTAAATACAAAGTTTGCTAAGTCAGAAATACGAGTTATAGAAAATAGTGATTTTTGTGATATACAAAGGGGTGATCTCATGTTAACAAATGACAATAATGTCAGGCGCAATGACTTATCATTACGCCTAAAATACATAGGTATCAAAACCAGAATATTTAAAATAGCTCCCTTTAAGTATGTGATTTTATGTTCCAATATACCAGACGATTTTGAAAAAATAAAGACATATTTTGATCGCTCCATAAGGTATGTTACTTTGCAGATATCATTATCGGATCAGGTGCCGGAACATTATATAGAGGAACTCTCTCCAATTGATATGGAACATCCGGTGGATGATTTTCGGGCAACAGCGAGGACCAGAGCTGAGATAGAAGAATATATTTATGGAAGATACCATGATTTTGACATTAGAAAAATTGTTCCGAGTGAAGGCGGCATAAATTTTCATATGGATATTTATGTTGGAAGTGATGTGAGTGACAAACAGATCGCAAGGTTGCAAAAGGAACTGACAGAAGTTGACTTTGGAACGGATCAGATTCAGGTACTTCGTACAACGGAACCTCCGGAAGATAAAACAAAATTAAATCCGCAGGACAGCGTTATGTGGTTAAATACGAACAAGAGTTATCCGTTTACAGTTGCTGAGACAGATTTCTGGTATGACAATATAGAGGCAATTTATGATGGCTCTGTAAAGAGAAAGGATTTATCTTTTTGCAGAGATGGCGAACTAAAATGCTTTGTGAATGCGTCTGTTTTTCCGGTGATCAATCTACGCAGCCTTTTATTATTATATGATACGGTGTATCTTGCTTTGCCAATTGAAAATTTTTTGGATGAGTTTTTGGAAATGCAGGGCATGAAAAAGAAAGAGCTGGTCCAACTCGTTTCAATGGGGAAAGTAGTTCTTTTGTTAGGAAATGATGAGACGAGGTATGATCGACAGGTTATTTTGGATGCTTACAAAGAGTCACCGGATTCTGTAATTGGAAGAAGAGCTATGAATGCGATGATGATTGCACAGCTGGTTGAGATGAAAAATCAGTATGCTGCCAATTATCCGATGGCTTATGAGATGGCATCGCAACTTGCAAAATATGGAAATCAGAAACAGGATGAAGTGGCAGTTCATATATCAGAACTGTTGGCATGGCCATATAGAGTAGTGGGAGAAAGTTTTGGCATTTTGCAAAATTCGAGTCCTATGGCAGTCAGTAATTTCGGCATTAATCAGTTGGCATATAATTTTTTCAGGGAGCATGATCAGAAGAGTGCAATTGAATTTGAATTTATTTCAAAGGCGGAATCGGCACATCTAGCCATGGCTTTGGATGCAACATATTTTCCGTTTCGTGCAGAAAATGATAATAAAATATATACGGATGAGGCAGAGACTTCTATGATGGAAGGAATGATGAAGGTATATTGGTATGCACCAGAGCAAGTGAAGCGGATGCAGTCGATTTGGAATACAAATTATACGGAAAGAAATATGCTGGAATTCTTTGACACAAAAGAAAATATTGATATTTTGCGTACTGCAAACATGGCAGACAAGTACCAGACACCTATGAAGTTCCGGGCTATTTTGGAAAATCTGGAGAAGATGGAAGAAACAGATCGAAGACAAAAGATTCGGGAGTATAATAATATTTTGGCAGAGGCTTCGGAACGAACTGCGAAATCGACAAGTATTGTCGATTTCATGCTTGGAACTACCGGTTTCTTAAATTTTGGATCTTATTTGAATACGATACTGAATTTGCTAGGATTATTGAAAGGCGTTCCAGATATGATGCCAGGCGCAACGGAGCGAAAGGATTTGCAAAAATTCCGTTCGATTGCAAAAGAACTGGGCACAGATAATCCGGAGAAAACAGGAGAGGAGGTTTATCTTCTTGATCGTATTTCTCCAGTGGCTAATTTAAGATAAAAAGTAATTTATGCAGACTATCTGCATAAATGGATTAGAACCATTCCGGAAGGCATTGCTTTGAGAATTATTTATAGGTTATACTGAAAATAAAAATTACATTATTAGATAAATATCAGGAGGCTTACATCATGGAACGAGTAGAAAAATTCTTAAAAGAAGCAGAAACATATTATTTAGCAACCGTAGAAGGCGACCAGCCAAGAGTCAGACCTTTTGGTACAGCACACATTTTTGAAGGAAAACTTTATATTCAGACAGGTAAGGTGAAAGAGGTATCAAAACAGATTCATGCAAATCCAAAGGTAGAAATCTGTGCATTTAAAAATGGAGAGTGGCTCCGTGTAGCAGGAGAACTTGTGGAAGATGACAGAAGAGAAGCCAGACAGTCGATGCTTGATGCTTACCCATCATTACAGAAGATGTATTCAGCAGACGATGGAAACACAGAGGTATTTTATTTTAAAAATGCTACAGCAACATTTTCATCATTTACGCATGATCCGGAAGTAGTGAAATTCTGATGACAAAGGACGAGTGGTACAGGCAGTTGTTTGAGAGACTGGACAATTCCAAATTTCGAAGCAGCTTTCATTTGAAGCAGAAAGACATAGATTACATAAACCAAAAGGGACTTGATACGATCAGACAACATGCAGAGGACTTTATTGCAAAGAGAGAAGCTCCCGCATTTATAGCAAATGATGGCAAACAGACTCCTATGAGGGGGCATCCGGTATTTATTGCCCAACATGCAACTGCAACATGCTGCAGAGAGTGTATCCGGAAGTGGCACAAAATGCAGCCGGGCAGGGAACTGAGTCAGGTGCAGCAGGATTATCTTGTAGATATAATTATGACATGGATTCAAAAAGAACTGGAAAGGCAGAAAAAGAAATTATGAAAATGCAGATATTTGTAGATGCAGATGCGTGTCCTGTAGTAGGCATTGTAGAAGAAATAGCAAAGAAATATAGTATTCCAGCCACATTGCTGTGTGATACGAATCACGTATTATATTCAGACTATAGCGAAGTGATCGTAGTTGGTGCAGGAGCAGATGCTGTAGATTACAAGCTGATTAGCATTTGTCATAAAGGGGATGTCGTAGTATCTCAGGATTATGGTGTCGCTGCTATGGCACTTGGAAAAGAAGCGTATGCCATTCACCAATCCGGTAAGTGGTACACAAATGAAAATATTGACCAGATGCTTATGGAGCGGCATCTTAACAAGAAGGCAAGACGCAGCTCGCATAAGAATCATATGAAGGGACCAAGAAAGCGTACAGAGGAAGATGATGTACGCTTTGCTCAGTCTTTTGAAAAACTCATACAGATGGCAAAATCAAAAGAAGGTGCTCAGAGTGGGATTATTTAAGAAAAAGACAGTTATAAAGACTTATGATAAAGAAAACAAGAAGCCGGTAATTAAGGCAAGCATCTGTAACGGTGAGCAGGTTGCCGGTTTTAAGGACATCCATACAGGTAAGATCGAAGAGGTTATGCTGATTAAAAGTCAGGCGGATCTTGATGAATTCAAGAAAATGTATGGAATAGATGGTGAGATAGAAAAGGAGTATTGATATGAGCATATTAGGAAATATACTTTGGTTTATTTGTGGTGGGTTGTTAAGTGGTCTGTCATGGATTGTGGCAGGATGCCTGTGGTGCATTTCTATCATAGGACTTCCAATAGGCTTGCAGTGTTTTAAGTTTGCAGGATTGGCTTTTTTCCCATTTGGGAAAGAAGTGGTATATGGCGGAGGCACGATCAGTTTCCTTGCAAATATCATATGGTTGATTGTATCAGGAATTCCTATGGCGGTTGGAAATGCAGTGGTAGGTCTGATATGCTGTATAACCATCATCGGAATCCCTTTTGGAAAGCAGTTTTTCAAAATTGCAAAATTATCCCTGATGCCATTTGGCGCAGAGGTAATTTGACCGGCAGGAGAGCATTTTTTTGTGAGTTTAAAAGAATAGGTAAGAAAGATGTGTGACATAACAAGGTTACAGATGGATGAGAAAGGAAAACACGATGAACATATATGATGAATTGGAAAATTTAAAAGTCAGGGCTCGCTCCAATCCGGAACTTGCGCAGGCGTTGTTAGCCACGCGGGAAATGAAAAATCCGGTTTCCGCATTCTGTCGTATTGCACAGGAGCATGGATGCACCTTTTCCGCTATGGATCTGGTCTCTGCCGGTGAGGATTCTTACGCAGCAATGCGTCGCTCCACGAATGGAGGCGGCGAGAATTCGCCGCTGTTGCAGGGAGAGGATGATCTGTACGAGATGTTTTTAATTGAATTGACGTAAAAGATTACTGCAGAATGGAGAAGACATGAAACCCAGAACACAAAAATCAATGGAATTATATAACACTCTCCTGAACCGTGGCTTTCCACAGGAGTTTTGTGAGCAGATTTCACTGAATCTGAACACAGACTGGACGGCACAGAGGATGCTTGGCTATTTGTCACATTACAGGAAACTTCCGATGGCGGAAATCGTGGACGAGATGCTGGCAATTCTAAGTGACCGGAACCGGATTATGCAGAAGCATGAATGGGAGAATACAAATGCGAAATGGAATGAATTTTTAAACCAGGGATTTCGAAAAGAGGATTGAAAAATAATATGAAAGAGGTTTTTTATGAGTTATTGGAAAAAATTTAAAAAGAAGTATATGGGGGATCGTGCGTTTTACCGCCATTATTTATTGCTGGCAGTGCCAATGATCCTGCAGAATGCCATCACGAATCTGGTCAGCTTTTTGGACAACATTATGGTGGGGCAGCTGGGAACGGAACAGATGTCCGGTGTTGCAATCGTAAACCAGCTGATTTTTGTGTACAATCTGGCAATTTTTGGAGCGGTGTCGGCGGCAAGTATTTTTGGTGCGCAGTATTTTGGCAATGGGGATCACAGGGGACATATGCATTCGTTTCGTTTTAAGCTTTATGCGACGCTGCTTGTGTCAGGACTTACCATGTTGCTGCTGCTTACGAAGGGATCAAACCTGATTTCCCTGTATCTGACGGATACTGCGGGAAATGGAGCAACCGATGTGGCACTTCAATATGGAAAGCAGTATCTGGTGATTATGCTGGTGGGACTGGTTCCGTTTGCAGTGAACCAGGCATATGCCACCAATATAAAAGAAACGGGACAGACGCTCGTTCCGATGCTGGCAAGTTTTGTGGCGGTGGGAACCAATGCAGTGCTGGATTATCTGTTGATTTTTGGTGTGGGACCATTTCCGGAACTTGGGGTGACAGGGGCGGCACTTGCCACTGTGATTGCCCGGTATGTGGAAGCGGTTATTGTTGTCTTCTGGGCACATAGAAACCGGGAGAAGAACCGGTATCTGGAAGGGGCTTATCGCGGATTTGGAATCCCGGTGAGCGAACTGAAAACGGTACTGATCAAAGGGCTTCCCCTGATGTTCAATGAGGTTTTATGGGCGGCGGGCATGACCACCGTGACCCAGTGCTATTCTGTGCGTGGACTTGATGTGGTGGCAGGGCTGAATATTGCCACGACGATTACCAATTTGTTTAACATTGTCTATATACAGTTGGGAGCGTGTATCAGTATTGTTGTGGGACAGTATTTGGGAGCCGGAGAACTGGAAAAGGCAAAAGACGCAGACAACAAGATGATTGTTTTCAGTGTCTTCTGCTGTGTGATTATGGCAGCAATCATGTTTCTCGTGGGGGGATTTTTCCCTGATATTTACAATACGACAGCGGAAATTAAGGATCTGGCTACAAAGTTTATCGCCGTTTCTGCGCTGATCATGCCGTTTTGTTCGTTTAGTCATGCGTCTTATTTTACGCTTCGTTCCGGTGGAAAAACGATGGTTACGTTTTTATTTGATTCGGTGTTTACCTGGGTGGTTGTTGTGCCGGTTGCATTTTTGCTGGCACACGGCACGGGACTTGGAATTGTAAGTGTTTATTTTCTGGTACAGGCCACGGAGCTGATCAAGGTCGTGATCGGATACTGCATGGTACGAAGCAACGTCTGGGTGGTAAAAATGGTATAGGTGATCAGGGATCAGAAACTCATGCTACGGCATTATTTATAAACAATTGTTAAATGTTTGAAAAATATTTGGAAAATGGACAACTTTTGTGAAAGAATCGGTTATAATAATTTCATCTGAAAATTTAACGAAAAATACATAGGAAGCGGATGGAATTATTATCATGGAACAGGAAAACAGAGTCAGAATGGAACGAATTGCAGCAGATCCACAGTCCGGGCTGTCTGCAGAGCAGGTAAAAAGAAGGTTTGCACAGGGAGAAAACAACTATAAAGTAGAGTCTTCCACGTTGTCGGTTTCGGAAATTGTGCGTTCAAATGTCTGCACATATTTTAATCTTGTATTTGCTGTGATTGCGGTTTTGCTTGCTATTGTGGGTGCATGGTCGGATATGCTGTTTCTTCCGATTATTGTGGCAAATACCTGTATTGGTATTATCCAGGAGGTACACTCCAAAAAGGTGTTGGATAAATTATCCATTCTGAATGCACCGCATGCAGTTGTAATCCGTGACGGAAAGCGGCAGGAGATTCCGGCAGATCAGCTGGTGCTGGATGATATTGTGGAATTTTCGGCAGGAAGCCAGATTCCGGCGGATGCGAAAGTGGTATCCGGAGAGCTGCAGGTGAACGAATCCCTGATCACCGGAGAGTCGGATGAAATTGAAAAACGGGAGGGGGATTCCCTGCTTTCCGGAAGTTTTGTGGTATCCGGAAAGGCATGTGCACGTCTTGAGAAGGTCGGAAAAGATTCTTATATTTCAAAGCTGACCCTGCAGGCGACGAAAAGCAAAAAGGGAGAGCAGTCAGAAATGATCCGCTCCCTGAATTATCTGATCATGGTGATGGGAATTATTATCATCCCGATCGGGATTGCCCTGTTCGTGCAGTCGTTTATTTACAATGAGGGAACGTTTCATGACAGTATCACCGGTATGGTGGCGGCTATCATCGGAATGATTCCGGAGGGGCTGTATCTGCTGACAAGTGTGGCACTTGCGGTTAGTTCCGTGCGGCTGGCACAGAAGAAGGTATTGATCCACGATATGAAATGTATTGAGACGCTGGCGAGAGTCAATGTTCTTTGTGTGGATAAAACAGGCACGATCACCGAGCCGGGGATGCATGTCTATGATTTTTCTGTTCTGGATGGGGCAGATCAGCTGGAAATTTCCCAGCTGCTGGCAGATTTTGTGGCAGCGCAGGAAAAAGACAATGCGACGATGGAAGCACTCAAAGCGCATTTCTCAAACGGAAGTGGTATGCGGGCAAGGGAAGTGTATTCGTTTTCTTCGGAAACGAAGTATTCCGGAGCCGTGATGAACGATGGAAAATCTTATGTGATCGGAGCACCGGAATTTGTTCTGCGGGGGCAGTTTGCCCAGTATCAGGAACAGATTGCCACCTACAGCAGCAAAGGCTACCGCGTGCTTGTATTTGCGCAATATGAAGGGACGCTTGACCGGAAACCGCTGACAGAGCCGGTACTTCCGCTTTGTTTTGTGATGCTTGCCAATCCGATCCGCAAAGGGGCAAAGGAAACCTTTACTTATTTTGCGGAAAATGATGTTGATATCAAGGTGATTTCCGGTGACAATCCGCTGACGGTTTCCGTCATTGCGGCAGAGGCGGGGATTGTGGGTGCGGAGCGTTTTGTCGATGCATCGACTCTGAAAGAAAAAGAAGATTATTATCGCGCGGTGGAAGAGTATACGGTATTCGGCCGTGTGACCCCGAGCCAGAAGCGGATGCTGGTACAGGCACTGAAAGAACATAAAAAAACGGTTGCCATGACCGGAGATGGTGTAAATGATGTGCTGGCACTTAAAGATGCAGACTGCAGCGTGGCGATGGCCTCCGGCAGCGAAGCCGCTTCTAATGTGGCACAGCTGGTACTTTTAGATTCCGATTTTTCCAGAATGCCATCGGTGGTCGCAGAGGGACGCCGTGTGGTAAATAACATTGAGCGGACCGCCGCATTGTATATTGTAAAAAACATTTTCTCCATGCTGCTTGCCATTTTCTCTGTGATTCTGATGCTGGATTATCCACTGGAACCATCACAGGTATCGCTGATCAGTATGTTTACGATTGGTATTCCGTCGTTTGTTCTGGCACTGGAGCCGAATAAGGAGCTGATCCGCGGACATTTCCTGACCAACGTACTCGTGCGGGCACTTCCGGCAGGACTGACGGATTTTATCGTAGTAAGTGGTCTGGTGATTTTCTGCCGGGAATTTCAGGTAGATCTGGATTGTCTGTCTACATCATGTACCATTCTGGTTGCAATTGTTGGTTTTATGATTCTGCACCGCATTGCAAGACCGATGAATACCGGACATATTGTAATGCTGGTCGGCGTGATTGCAGGATGGATTCTTTGCATGCTGTTTGGCAGAAGTTTTTTCGGAATTACGGAAATTTCCAAACAGTGTGAAATGCTGATGGTAATTTTTGCAATTATTACGGAACCGGTTCTTCGGTATCTGAGCCTGATTGTTGAGTGGATTTCTGCGAGATGCCGCATGATCCATGCCCGTTTTTCGAGGGCGTAAAAGTGGGGCTGGTTCTTGCATGCATATAAGGAATCGTATATAATAAAAGACATACTAGTAGAAAAGCAGGTGTGGATGTGCAGAAGAGAATCAGGCAGATAGCCGCAGGAAAATTCGAATCGGATCAGCCTTCGCTTTCTATTTCGGACGAGGAACTGTTTCTTACGGTTACAGAAGGACAGGAATATACCGGGGAATTTGAAATTACCAGTGAAAACCATATTCCGGTGAGGGGCATTGTCTACTCCACCCACCCAAGGATGGAGTGCCTGACTCCCCAGTTTGAAGGCGAAAATATACGGATTCGGTATCAGTTTCATAGTAAGGGTCTCGTTGAGGGGCAGGAGGAAAAGGGTGCGTTTGTGATTCTTTGCAATCAGAGTGTACACAGCCTTTCTTTTTGTGTATCCATATCCCGTTTATATGCGCAGACTGCCACAGGTGCGATTCGCAGTCTTTCGGATTTTACGGCACTTGCAAAGGAAAACTGGCAGGAAGCATATCAGCTCTTTTATCACAAGAGTTTTCCCAATATTCTAAAAGCAAAAGAGACAAAAGAAAAGATGTACTATCAGGGGATTCTTGCGGCAAAACCATCGTCGCAGAATCTGGAAGAATTTTTGGTGGCAGCCGGCAGAAAAGAACAGATCCATTTTACAATTTCTGAGACAGACTGCCGGTTTGATGCGCTTACCGAAAGCCAGCAGCAGAAGATCGAAATCAAAAAGAGCGAATGGGGATATTTGGAACTTGCCATCACCTCCGATGCCGCGTTTGTACAGCCGGCACAGACGCAGATTACTTCGGAGGATTTTCTGGGGAGTACGTTTGTCCTGAAATACATCGTGGACTATGACCGGATGCATGCCGGAAACAATTATGCCAAAATTACTTTTTCCTCGGTATATGAGACAAAGGTTCTGGAGATTTATGCGCACAAAGGGGAAAAACAAAAGTCCAAAGAACAAAAAGAACATGCCAAAATCAGGGAATGTCAGTCCGGGCTGGTAGAACTGTATGAGGCATTCCGCCTGAAAAAAATTGTGACAGGTGTGTGGGCAAATGAGTCGGTAGAACGTTTAAACCAGCTGCATGCCATGCTTCCGGATCAGGTGATGTATCCGCTGATGAAAGCACAGGCACTGGTGATCAATCACCAGAAACAGGAAGCGGAGTGGATTCTTGAGGAATTTAAACGGGAATGGCCCGATCACCATACACCGGAGTGGGGCTATTATCTTTATATTATGACACTTCTGGAACGGGAACCGGCATATGTGGACCGCATGACGCATGAGATTGAGATGATTTTTCATGAAAATCCGGATTCTGCTTTGTTATTCTGGGTTCTTTCGTTTCTGGAAGAGGAATATTACAACAACAGTGCGCACAAACTGCGTGCAATTGCGCACTGGGTGATGAGTGGCTGTGTTTCCCCGTACCTGTATCTGGAGGCATACGATCTGATCAGCCATGACCCGTATCTGCTCACAAAACTGGGAAGATTTGAAGTGCGGATTCTGCGCTGGGCAATCCGTCATCAGGTTCTGACGAAGGAACTGGCAGCACAGATTTTTGAAGTGGTGGAAATGAATCAGGGATTTCATCCGGTTCATTTTGAACTGATGCAGGCAGCTTACGGGACAGAGGAAAAACCGGAATATGTGGGACAGATCTGCAGTTACCTGATAAGAACCCAGCAGTTTGATACAAAATTTCACCACTGGTATGAAAAGGGAATCGGGCTTGAACTTCGGATTACCGGATTGTACGAGGCTTATCTGATGTCATTGGATGAACGGGAGATTGCATCGGTTCCAAAAATTATCCGGATGTATTTTCAGTATGACAGTAATCTTCCCTATCGGAAGATGGCGATTCTTTACAACAATATCATTGCGTCAAAGGAAAGCGAACCGGAAATTTATGAACAGTATCGCCGGGTGATGAGCCGTTTTGCCATGGAACAGATCGAGCAGGAACATGTGGACGATAATCTGGCGGTGGTTTATGAGGACATGCTCGAACTGGGGCTGGTGAATGAAGAACTTGCAAAATGTCTTTCCAATATTCTGTTTGCGCATAAGCTGGTAATTATGCAGCCGCATATGGTCCGCGCGATTGTATACCAGAAGCAGATGAAAGATCCGCAGATCGTTCCGATTGTAAACGGATGTGCCTATGTGTCCCTTTTCTGCAGGGAATATGCCATTTTGTTTGAAGATGGGAAAGGCCAAAGATATATCCACAGTGTCCCGTACCGGCTGGATCCCCTGATGGATGCCGGATCATATCTGGAGAAATGTACGGCACTGGCACCGGAGGAACTTCCGTATATTGTTTCCCATTTTGGGGAAAAGCCGGATCATCATATGTTTGATGCCAAAGAGGAAAAATTTTTCCGGAGAGTGCTGTTTGCACAGGAGCTGGATACGGAATACCAGTCGTATTTTTCCAGGGAGATTGTGCGTTATTATCAGAAAAAAGAGCAAAAACCCCTGGTGGAACAATATCTGGAACAGGCAGATTATGAGCAGATGCCGCAGGCGGTGCGTCAGTATATGATGGAATCCCTTGCAGACTGGCGGATGTATGATCGGTTGTATGAACAGATGCAGGAATATGGGCTGGATCAGATCGGATCATCGGCAAAGGTTGCAGTTGCCACCTATCTGCTGGATGCGATGGAAGAGAGGGAGCAGGACGAGGAACTGCTGCTTTTGTGTACAAGTGCGTTTTTAAACAAAAAATACAATGACAGGATTCTGCAGTATCTGAGTGATTTTTATTCCGGACCGGTTGAGACCATGCTTCGTTTATGGAGAGCAGCACAGGATTTTGAACTTCGGACAAGAGATCTGGAAGAACGGATTCTTGAGCAGATGCTGTATACGGATATGGATCTTTTGCAGGCACTGGAGGTATTTGCGCATTATTATGAAAGCGGTGGGCAGGAACTGATTGTTCTTGCGGTCATTACGGTATTTGCGCAGAACTATTTTGTAAAAGAAGCCGCGCTGCCACAACAAATCCTTGCCATAATATGGAGACGGCATCAGAGCGGAAAGAAACTAAATGATGCCTGTAAACTTGCCCTGCTCAAATCGTTTTCCGGGATGTCCTCTCTGCAGGAGGCACAGTATGAAGCCGCAGATGTGCTGCTGGCAGAGTTCACCGGAAGAAATATGAATTTTTCATTTTATAAAAGACTGGACCGGCGGCTGGTACAGAAATATCATTTGTATGACAAAATTTATGTGGAACACCGGACAAACCCCAAGAAACATGTCGTGCTGCACTACAGCCGGGATGAGGACGGGGAGCAGTTTCACGAAGTGGATATGCCGAATGTCTATGCCGGTATTTTTGTGGAAACATTTGTGGTATTTTTCGGGGAGGAGATCCAGTATTACATCACCGAAGAATATAAAAATAAGGTCGTCTCGACGGAAAGCAATCGTCTGACATGTAACGATATCTATGCACAGAAAGATGAAAGCAGGTACAATCTGATCAACCAGATGCTGATTTCAGAGACTTTATCCGATGAAGTTTCCATGTTTCAGACGATGAAACAGTACGCAGGATATGATGAGGTGACGAAAAAAGTATTTAAGCTTTTGTAAGCAGGATGGGAGAAGAGATGGAAGCCAATACCTGTTATCTTGGCATCGAACTGAACGACTCGTATGCCATGGTAAGTTATATGCAACCGAATATGGAAGAACCGGAGACGGTCAGCACGATTGCCGGCAGTGAAAATTACCGGATTCCCACGCTGCTTGCCCGACGCAAAAATGTCGGCATGTGGTATTATGGGGAAGATGCCGGAAGGATGGCAAAAACCAGTGAGGTGATTTGTGTGGATTCCCTTCTTCGCCGTGCCGCTGCATCGGAAGTGATTACCATTGCAAAAGAGAGTTATGATGCAGTAGATCTGCTGGCACTGTTTATTAAAAAAGTGATTGAACTGCCGCAGAAACTGGGAAATACTTCGCATGTGACCGGAATTGTCCTGACGGTGGATCATCTGACGAAAGAGTTGATCGGCATTTTCCGGCATGTGGCAGAACTTTTAGGATTGTCGCAGGAAACATTTGCGGTGATTGATGACAAAGAGAGTTTCTATGCGTTTGCCATGAACCAGGAGAAATCTTTGTGGATGCACGATGTGTTTTTGTTTTCCTGCGGGAAGAATGCCGTCAGTTCCTATGACCTTTCGAGGGATATGCATACGAAGCCGCAGATGATCACAATTCACGCAACCGGGGCACAGGAACTGGGAGAGGAGAAAGATGAGGCGTTTGCAAGGCTTCTGACTAACTGTTTTGCAAACCGTTCGGTATCTTCGGTTTATCTGGTCGGGGACGGGTTTGACGGAGAATGGATGAAACAGTCACTGGCAGTTCTCTGCCGGGGACGGCGCGCGTTTTTGGGACAGAATCTTTTTTCCAAAGGGGCGTGCTATATGGCGCGCATCCGTGAAATGGGAGAAAACTGGCCATTCATTTACATGGGCGAAAACGAGATGAAATTTAATCTGAGTTTAAGTGTCGTGGAAAAAGAAAAAAAGAAGGTTTTAAATCTTGTCAGTGCCGGGAAAAACTGGTTTGAGATAAAAAATACATGTGAGGTGATCCTAAGCGGCACGCCGCAGGTGGAATTTTTAAAGCAGCTTCCAAGCAGCAGTACTCCCCAGATACAGACGGTGGAACTTGAGGATCTTCCGGTTCGTCCGGACCGCACGACACGACTCCGGATTACAGCCAGTCCGGTGGCAAATGATAAGATTGAAGTGGAAATCCGGGATCTGGGATTTGGTGAATTTTTCCCGGCTACCGGCCGGGCATGGAAAAGTATCATAATGATGGGATAAACGTATGGGTGAATTATTACTTTGTCATGAAACAATTGCGGCTCTGCCCTATTATATAGAGGAAACCGGGATAAACATATATTCCATGGAAGAACTCAGCTATTATATTTCCGGAAATGTGTATCTTCTGGATCATTCCTTTATGTGTGAGAGTTTATGTACATGGGTGGAAAAACAGATGCATCGTGTCGAACTCGCACAAAAACTCAGGGAGAATATCCGCACGGAAGGAAAATTGTCCGATTTTATTTTTGCCATATTGCAGGATACGGCATACTGTACCATGAAAGAAATGCAGGAGATCGTTTTTGCGGTCCGGCAGATGGAACAGAAGTCGGATTTTGAGCGTGACAAGATCCGGGCAGACCAGCTGATGGAGAAGGAAAAATATCTGGCAGCTATTTACCGGTATAAACATCTGTTAGACGAAGCAGATATGAAGGAAACCAGTGAGGTTCTGCGGGGAAATCTCTGGCATAACCTCGGAACGGCGTATGCACGTCTCTTTTTGTTTGAAGAGGCAGGGCGCTGCTTTGAGAAGGCATATGCATTGAATAAACAAAAGGAATCTCTCCGGGAGTGCCTGATGTGCTGCCGCTGCCGGCATGATGAGGAAGCGTTTGCGGAAATTGCAAAAAAATATCAGGTGGAGGAGAGAAAGCAGCAGGAAATCAGAAATGAAATTTCCCTCGCATGTAAGAGCGAAAAACTCGAACAGTTTGAATCCCATCTGGAAGAATTAGCGCAGCGGACCGGGGGTGTCCAAAAGGCGAAGGCAAAGAAAGAAGTAATGGATGTGATTGTTCAGTGGAAGAAAGAGTATCGAAGGAGCTGCAAGGTATAACATATGATTTTTTCAAATTTATTTCATAGAAAAAAGAACAAAGAAAGTGAGACAGGAAGTTTCTCACAATATGATCAGAGCGAGTATGCAAAGCTTGAGACAAAGAACATTGTAAAAGAACTGAATCTGTCGGACGCGGCGCAGGCAAAGAAATATGTAGTGGATTTGTGCAAGCAGATGATTCAGGCGTCTAAGGATATGGAAGATAGCAAATCGGAATATCAGCTGGTGACAAATTATCTGACAGATATTCAGATTCTCGAAGACCTGACGGACGCAGAGCGTAAACCGATTCTTGAGTGCGCCACACAGGTCGCAAAGCTGGAAAAGCAAAGAACCGATTTCCTGAAAACCAAACGCCGGCTGACAGATACGCAGTTTGCGCAGATGCAGGAGGAAGAAGAGAATCTTCCGGGAGTGATCCGCCGGCTGAAAGCCAATGAGGCAGATCTGGATGCGATCAAGAGAAATATGGCATATCTGGAAGGAAAAAAACTGGAATGGTCCATGCAGCGGTCAGATTCCGCAAAGGTACAGAAAGTAACCCGTACCGCAGCATGCTATCTGTTAGCTGTATTTATTACGTTGTTTGCTTTTGTGGGAATACTTTCCTGGTATCTGAACAGGGATCTGCAGCTGGTTTTCACCATTATGGGATTTGCAGCTGTGGGAGCGGGCGCGTTTATTTTGATACGTTATCAGGATTCCACAAGAGAGATCCGTCAGGCGGATGTCAACCGCAATCAGGCGATTACTTTGGAGAACCGGGTAAAGATCCGCTATGTCAATACGAAAAACGCTGTGGATTTCATCTGTGAAAAATATCATGTCCGCAATGCGAAAGAACTGGAATTTTTATATGGACAGTATCAGGAGGAAGCGCGGGAAAAGGATACATTCCGTAAAACCAGTGATGATCTGGATTATTATACGCAGAATCTTCTGCAGTATCTGACACGGCTGCGGATGTATGATACCCGTGTATGGCTGACACATGCAAATGCGCTGGTCGACAGCCGGGAGATGGTAGAGCTGAAGCATGAACTGCTGACAAGGCGGCAGAAACTGCGGGCACGTATGGAGTACAGTGTGGGAAGTATCCATGAGATGAAGGGTGAGGCTCTCAAAAATATGAGCAAGCTCGGAAACAATGCTTATCAGCTGGAGCAGATCATCCGCAAGATTGAAGCGATGAATCCGGTATTTAAGTAAAAATAATAGTGATTTATTGCGTTTTCTTTTGAGATAGCCGCCCAGTGTGAAAGGGGCGGCTATCTCCTGTCTTATCGTGTAGTGTTTTGCATACAGTCAAAATTGGGATTGAAAGCATAGTAGTTTTTGCTGTCCAGTTCTTCCTGCAGCAGACGAAGAGCCTCGCCAAAACGCTGGAAATGCACAATTTCACGCTCACGCAAAAAGCGGATCGGATCAGCAACTTCCTGATCTTTTGCCAGACGCAGTATATTGTCATACGTTTTTCTTGCTTTTTGTTCTGGGGCGACTTCGTAAGAACAACATTACACAATATAATATGAAGATAAAACAAGCTATCCTACATAGTTCTAGTATTTTTAATAGAATAAACTTTAAAAAAGGGAGGAAGTGATTTATACTATAAAAAAATAACAAATGAGGATTTAGTAGATGGATAATTTATTTCAATTTTTGGATAAAATATTGCCTTTAATTTCAACATTATTAGGAGCTTATATTACATATTTTGTTACTGTTTCGAGTAAAAAAAGTGAATTAAAAGTAAATGCACAAACTAAGGCAAGAGATGAATATTGGATACCATGTTCTATTGCAATTTCAAATTTGCAGAAAAAAATAGTTGAATTAACAAAAAAAGAAAATTGTTATGTTACCTTTCAAGGTGAAAATAGTTGTGAGCAGGAACTTCAGGAATTACTGAAATATCTTCAAGCTGATAAAAGAATTTACTTTTATGAAAGGACAAGAAACATATTAACTTTATTAAACGAAAGTATAGAAATTTATGAGACAGCAGTAAATGATGATGTACGATCTATTTTAAATATCTTTCGCAAACAATATTATGCTATGATAAAGGAATTTTCAGTATATAAAAATAATAATTGTACTGATTGTGAAATAGCTATTAGAACAACTTTTCCTCAAGAGATAAAAGAAGGAATATTAACCCAAAAAGGTATAATATGGTTTGGACAGGTATATGATGTTGATTTTGTAAGAGGTGATTATTCAAATACATTTTCTACAGACATGACTTATGGTTCTGAGGATTTCTATTATGAGGTATGGTTGCAAATAAAAGAATATGGTAGACAACGAGAAGAATTTGGATTATCCCCAGAACAAGAACTAGGCTTAGATGTCCTTGATTATGAATTTGAAAATTTTAGGAAATTTACTAGTCCTTTAGTTGAATTTATAAAAGGCATAAATTATCAAAACAAATATACTGCAATTTTTGAAACATTATCTTTGTTACAAGATGAAATCTTTAAGAATATTGATGATGTAACAATTTTATAATTTTTAGGCGTTCAGAAATGAGCGTCTATTTTTTTACCCAAAATCGAAAGGAGAAAGAAGAAATATGAATAAGCTAGTAAAGCGATTGCTGACAGGAACGCTTGCTTTTGCAACCATTCTCACGGCATTACCAGTGACGGCGGTTCATGCTTCCGGCAATCAATACTGGACAGAATCAGCAGAACGTGTCGGCTACATTGAACACGTTATGAATGATGGTTCTATCAAATCTACATTCAATGAGGGACACATGAAAGTTGAGGGCGAAACTGCCTACTGCGTGGACATCAACACCAATTTCAAGAATGGCTATAAAACACGTTCTGACGCAAACACCCGTATGAGTAGCGATCAGATTGCGGACGTTGCTCTTTCCTTAGAGTACGTCAAGCAATATACCGCTTCTCATACGAACTTGAATTATAAACAAGGTTATCTGTTGGAACAGTGTGTTGTCTGGCAGAGATTGAGTGAACAGCTCGGCTGGCAGTGCGATAACGTCAGAGCTTCCTATAATGAAATCTCACAGGCAGTACAGAACGAAGTTTACGCTGGTGCGAAAGCATTTGTGAAAGCAAATAAGGGACGCTATGAATGTGGCGGTTACATTTATACTGGCGAAGGACAGGACATCGGACAGTTCTGGGCGAAGTTAAATGT
>ULZN01030517.1_pt1 | contig 29166 bp, 19 predicted proteins | sample 1963091 | NCBI WGS metagenome assembly ULZN01 (sample SAMEA4835889, study PRJEB28245) | human gut metagenome | biome: gut microbiome; material: fecal sample | place: Denmark | collected 2008 | reverse complement strand
CGACGGCCTGCTGGGCCACGGTCAGGCCGAACAGGCCCGCGCCTACGACCACCAGATCGGGATACTCCACCGCATCAGTCATAACAAAACAACCTTCCACAAACAGTAATCGCACAAAAGCTATGTGCAGTTCATGCTCATACTACCCTCATGGCGATATATGAGGGTGAATGTCAATAACTCTTGGCTATTTATCCCCAAAGATATGCGCCCACGTTTCCATGGAAGCAATGCCATAAGCCTGATATTGGGCGGCCAAACGCTTCCAATGCTTGATGATACGCCGAGTAAGACGATACCCTTCGAGCATGCTCTTGCGGAAACGCTTATTGTCACGCTTCAACCATGCCACGCCATTGCCATCAGCCGTAGTGACTAAGGCCGAGTTGACATGATCAAAAGCAAGCCAGGTCCAGGCAGCATCCCGTGCCGGAATAGCAGCATCCGGACGGACAGCCTTCTCCGGATTGACGTTCTTGACAAAGCTCTTGGCAATCAAACCGACCGCGGCCTTATACCGGCTCTTCATGGTCGAAGGATGGTTCTTCGGCGGCTCGACCTCGCCCGCAGGCTCTGGGAACGCTTCAAAACTATCTTTAGCCTGAGCATCCGGATATTTCGCACGTAATTCTCGCACTTCGCCAAGCTTCGTCGGCAAACAGTCCACAAGATACTGCGGCCCACGAAGAATATCCCTCAACGCCATGTGGTGCAACGCCATGGCCGAATACACGAAACGCAATCCAAGGCTTGCATCGCCGTACAACGTTTCCACCAGCATGCGAGGAGGCCTGTCCGGGTATGTCAGAAGGGCCGCAAGCCAGCGGTTGCGCTCGGTGAAATACTCCTCCCAAGAACGGGCCGGATCCTTGTCGTGCCATGCTTGGTGCCACACGGCCACACCTGGCAAGCAGACCGTCGGGAAACCGGCTTTCTTGGCACGCAGACCGTATTCGATGTCATCGAATTTGATGAACACGGGCATCGAGAGGCCGATTTTCTTGACTACCGCGATTGGAATCAAGCACATCCACCAGCCATTGAAATCCTCATCGATGCGCTGATGGCGATCCGGAGAGTCACGAAGCGGTTCCATAGAGAAGTCGTGATTGTACCCCATGCTCTTGGACGGATACATCCACATTCGCCGCGGATTAATCCTCTCGCCTTGCGTATAAAGCATGGTGCGATTATCAAGATGAAGCATGCCGCCGCCGACAAGAACCGGACGGATCGTATAGTCGGAGAACTGGATGGAACGAAGAATCGATTCAGGCTCACTGATGGCGTCATCATCCAGCAGCAACACGAAATCGCTGTTCCCAGCTTTCGCCGTTTCGTACATACCTCGAGAGAAGCCGCCGGAACCACCTAAATTGGCTTGCTGAATATACGTAAGCTGCTTTCCAAGGTCGGCGGATACTTCGGCAAAGCCTTCTTGATTTTTGACCAGATCGTTGCCTTGATCCGTGCAGTACACGGTATCCAGTCGCTTACGCAGTGCCGGCGCTCCTGCGATGGCGCGCAATTGGTTCATGCAGTACGAGGCACGATTGAATGTGGTAATGGCGATGGACATGGAAGTGCCATGCTTGGCTGTGCGCGCTTCACGCGGAACAGACCATGTCGCATTGGAAATAACGACTGGCCCACCTAGCGATTCCGCGTCGAACCAGAAGTAACCACCGTCCATGAGCCCGGTCATAGGCACATCCACGCATACGGAAGCCGAGGTATCCGCAGCATGGACAATCCGCTCCGCTACCGGATAAATCAGGCCTCGACCCGTCGACCGGAAGACGTTGATCTTGGCGTTTCCTTGAACGGACACTGCGAAGCGCACGGTCTTCACACCAGTCCAACGACGCCAATACGATGCAGGGAACGCGTTGAAGAACGTGCATCCGGACATGTGACCATGATCTCGTAGTGTTACGGAAGTACGTCCCGTAATTTCGAATGAATCGCAGGAAACCCCGTTAGAGGATCCCGCATTCCGTAACATGCGTTGCAATGTGGACTGGTTCATGGAGCTGAATTCCAGACGACGCATGTCGATACGCGAATCCAGAGTGGTTTCCGCCACATGCGGGCGAGTCCAGTCAATCGCATACAGAGGGAGGGTCTGTTCAGCATCTTTGACCGGATATACGACGCGCATAACCGTTTCCCAGGTCTCATCGCATTTCTGATTATCTGACAATTGTTCTCCAGTCATCAATTTCGCATCATTCTTCGCTGCTGTTTCTATCACACCATCGTAGCCAGCAATCTTCAAATATGGCAAACCTTATCAAAAGACGTTCTTCAACAAGAATAAAGAGCCTGTGATGAGATACAATCACAGGCTCCTCTCAGGCACAAGTTCCAACAGCTTTAAACTACTGACTCATTGCCTTGCTCGCTATTCAGCATCAGCTTTTCACGCTACCGGTATTGGCATAATTCCCAAGGCGATGCAGGAACGCAGCCATATCCTGACGGACAACATCCGACATACCACGATACGTCTTCGTGCCGTTTGCCTCGGTCCAGCCCTCGCTGACCCCGGTTCCAGCCATCCAAAGAATATCCTTGTAGTGCGGAGTGCGCTTGTTCACATCGGCAAACGGGTTCCTGTTGTAGGAGGAATCCTTAACACCGAGGTTCTTGGTAGCCAGTCTCTTCAGGAAGGCAGCCATATCCTGGCGCTTCACCGTATCCATGCCACGGAACGACCCGTCATCCCAGCCCTCGGCAATACCATTGGCGCCAAGCCACCAGATTTCTTTGGCGTGCGGCGTATCTTCGGTAACATCCGTGAAACGATTCTTATCAGAAGCGCTTGGCGTGTAGTCGGGGGAACCAGCAAGACGGTAAAGGAAGGCAGCCATATCCTGGCGCTTCACCGTATCCATGCCACGGAACGTGCGCTTACCGGTGGCGTCAACCCAACCCTCAGTGATTCCATTGTCTGCAAGCCACTGAATATCCTCAGAGTGAGGAGTGCTGGCATTCACATCCTCGAACTGCATGCCATAGGTCACACCATCAACGGAATCCTCGTAGCTCTTAGACCCATTATGAGCAACAACCTTGATGGAATTTGCAGTTTGAGCGGCGAGCTTCACATTGTTCCAGACGAAGACGCCATCCTGCTGCTTCGTGCCAGCGCCCAAGGATTTGCCGTTGAGGAACAGCTCCGCATTATCACAGTTCGAGTATGCCTTGATCTGCTGAGTGGGCTTGTTCCTTTGGGTGAAACGCTTGCTGGTAAGGTATACGAACTTGTCATTCTTATTCCAGTTCGCCTTGAAGAAGTAGTAGGCATCCTTCTTCGTCACATGGTCATAGCACAGCAAACCCTTGGTATTGAGACGTTCCTTGCCGCCGGCATTGCGGTACGACGAGAAGTCGAACATGTTCCAGACAAAGCTTGCAGCCACGTTATTGCTGTGCTGAATGTAATCCCAATACGCTTCAAGCAGATAAGACTGGTACTCCTCGTAGTGCTTGTCGCCATTTGCGTCTTCGGCACCATTCCAAGAGAAGGAGCTGTCCACTTCCGTGTGCTGGTCGATATTGGCGCCAGCACCATATTCGGAAAGCATCATCGAATCGGCACCAAGAACCTGCTGGTAGTTGTTCATCTTGGTGGCCAACGATTCAACAAGCTTCTTGTGACCGTCAGCATCCGCGTTCTTCACTGCGCTCTTGAAACCAACGTAGAGGTTCATGCCAGTGAGGTCAATCTTGGAACTCCACTTTGCAGAGGTATTAACCGCATCCGCGCCGTCGATGTTTGCCTGCACAATCAAACGGTTGGGGTCTTCCTGGTGAGCCAAGTCAACAAGTGCAGAATTAAATGCAACAAGCTCATCTTCGGTTACCTTGAAGTCAGGCCCATAACTTGCGAACTGCTCGCTGTAACGCACTTCATTCTGCACACCCCACATGACGATGGAAGGGTAGTTGTATCCCTGACGAATCATCTCTGTGAGCTGGTTCGTAATCGAATTCTTATAGGACTCAGCCTTCGAGTAAATCAAGTAGTACGGGATCTCGCAATATACCAGCAGACCTTTCTCATCGGCCATCTCATAGAAGGCGGGATCATGCGGGTAATGCGATGTACGAACAGCGTTCACGCCCATATCGAGCATGGTGTCGATGTCTTGGGCCATCTGAGCGCGGGATACGGCGTTGCCCACACCTTCACGATCCTGATGGTAACCCACACCGTGAATTTCAATCTGTTTGCCATTCAGATACGCCTTGCCATTGGAAACGTTGAACGTGCGGAAACCGATCTTCGTGCTTTCTGTATCAAGCACATGCCCTGCGGCATCTTGCAGGGAGACGTTCATCGTGTACAGGTAGGGATCGGATCGGCCGTTCCAACGGTGGATGTTGGTGAGCTGCTGATCCAACTTCTGCTCTGCGGCTTCGGTTCCAGCGCTAACCTGGAAATCGGAGCTCTGCTCGCTCACGATGTTTCCGGCATTATCCGAAATAGTTGTTTTCAGAACAAGGTTCGCAGTTTCCACAGCCTTGTTGGTAACATCCACTCGTGTATTCACAGACGCATTGTTGCCATTAAGCTGGTAGTCCACGAAGACACCGGAGCTGCCCTTGTTCTCAGTGGAAATGTACTGGTTGGGCAGTGCAATGAGCTCAACATCACGGTAGATTCCCGAGAACTGCGTGTAATCGACGTTAATCGGGATGGAAACCGTATCAACATTGGTTACATCGACGGTGAGCGCGACGGAATTCTTATCCTGCACATACTTGGTCAGATCGAAGACGAATGCAGAATAACCACCGACATGGGTGCCCACTTCCTGACCATCGACCTTCACTGTGGTGTTCTTGTTGGAACCGTAGAACTTGATGAACAGGTTCTTGCCGTGGTACTTGGCAACATCAAGCTGCTTGCTGTACGTGACGGTTTTCTGATTGTTCTGGGGAATGTACGACATCGTAGGGTGTGCGTAATCCCATGAATGCGGCAGATCGATGGTCCCCTCGGAGGCACCGGTGGGGAATGTCCATCCATCCATGCTGGCATCTCCCTTGGAGAACATCCAACCCTTATCAATGTTCTCAACCGTTCGACCGGCAATCTGGCTGTCTGCCGAAGCATTCAGCGCATCATCAGTTCCATTGGAGGAAACAGTGCCCTCATCGGAGGAACCAGTATCTTGGGCTTCTCCCTGAATCGTCTGGCTGTCAGTAATGTTTGCGGTATTTGTGTCCAACTCTTCTGCCTGTGCACAGGGAACGCCCGCCGCGAACATGGCAACAGCCAGCAAAGACGCAAGATATTTCCGTCCCATCTTGTTTCTCTCCTACGCTTTGTTTTCTTCGAGCATATAAAAGTACCCCTATACGCTCCTGAAAAGAGACAATCTGTCACTCTATGCCAAATCACCCCATTAAGAGGATACAACTTAGAGTGGATAATGGAGCGGCATAAGCTTATAAACCAGCATCCGTTCACGTGGAGCACTAATAAAAATGCCGCACACCACATATGGTGCGCGGCACATTCTAGTCACGGAAACATTCCTGAACAGAGATAGCGAACCTTACTATACGATTCAGCTGACTCTCTTACCGCTCTGACTCATCAATCTGCGCAATCGTCATTGCCCTATCGCTGAGCAAGGCGTAGTTTCGGTTGCGTGCGTCACGAATCACGAAGGTGCAGGCATTCTCGTCCAATGCCACCGCCACCGCATCCGTCATGGCATCATCACCGGGCGTAGGAGTACGCAGCGACGTAATCAGACGGAACTCGCCATCGTTGAACAGATTCAAAGGCATCTCGAAGTACACCGTCTGGTGCCCGTGCTTTTCCATTTTGATGGTCTTGGCACCGGTATCGTAGGTGATGCCTCCACGACGAACATCATGCAATGCGATGGCCAGGTAAAAGTCTCCAGGCTCATCATACTGGTACTCGACGGCGAACTTGAACATATCGGAGCTCTTCAGAATCAGCGGCGAGACGCCATACGTCCGCAACAGCGGGCAACGGGCATTCAGACCGTTGGGATATTCATCCTTATTTTCGGCAATGACCTTCTTGCGCTTTTCTTGCTTTTTCTCCTCTGCTTCAAGATTTGCGAGGGTGTACTTCTCGGCAACTGTTTCGCGATCGCCGATCGCGGCAACCACACCATCTTGGATGAACATGGCACGAGTGCAATACCGCTTGACGGCACTCATATCGTGCGTGACCAAAATCACGGTCTTCGTCGGATCCTTCTTGATTTCCGTGAAATAGTCGTTGCACTTCCGCTGGAAGGCCTCATCGCCAACGGCCAAGACCTCATCCAGGACCAAGATGTCCCCTTGAGCTTTAATCGCCACGGAAAAAGCAAGACGAACCTGCATACCTGAGGAGTAGTTCTTAAGCTTCTGATCCATGAACTCGTCAAGCTCAGCGAATTCGACGATGTCGTCGTACATCGCATCGACTTGTTCTCTGGTGAAGCCCAGCAGCGCTCCATTAAGATACACGTTCTCTCGACCGGTCAGTTCCGGATTGAAGCCGACGCCAAGTTCAATGAACGGTACCAGTTTGCCCTGAACATGAATCTCACCTTCATCGGGATAATAAATCTGAGAAATCAGTTTCAATAACGTCGACTTGCCGCCGCCATTACGCCCGACGATACCGAAGAATTCCCCTTGATGCACTTCAAAGCTAACATCCTTAAGCACCGTCTGCTTTTTATATCCCTTGATGCCTTTGGTCCAGTTGATGACAGCTTGTTTAAGACCGGTCGCCTGTTCTGTCGGCAACTTGAAGCTTTTGGAGACATGCGTTGCTGACAGAACAACCGGCTTCTTGGAATAATCGAATTCTACCGACTCTTTTTTTTCAGACATCACATGACCTCCGCAAATTTACGGCTATTACGACGGAAAAGATAAATGCCGAGCCAAAGCAGAACCGCAGTAAGAACTAAGGGGAAAAGCCAAACGGCCCAATTAGAAAACTGATTCCAAATTGTCGGCTGTGTTTCCGGTGCAATGAAGTTGTGCCGAATATCCTGAATGGCCTGTGCAAAAGGATTCAGTAATTCCAAACGAGCCACGTCAGCGATCCAACCGCCACGATTGGTCACATAGGTAAGCGGGTAGATGATAGGCATACCATAGAACACCAACTGTTGAAGTACTTCCCAAATATGCGCGATGTCGCGGAAATACACATACATCGTCGCCATCAGCAACGTCAAAGCCAGAGTAATGGCATACAGTTCGACAATACTGAACGGCAACAGGACAACACGCCAAGTGAATTTAACATGTGCAATAAGCGCGAAGACAAATACAACCACCAGATTGATGGCATAGCTGATTAAAGCACCAACTGTTGCAGAAACCACCACAATGTAGTTGGGGAAATGAATTTTTCGTAGCAAATCACCGCGATCGACAACAGATCGCAATCCCACGTTGGTGGATTCAGTGACAAACTGCCACGAGCTAATGCCTAGTAGCAACACCACAGGATATGTAGGGGTTCCATCCGACATACGCAGGAATTTGCCGAATACTACGTACATTACGCAGAACATCATCAACGGTTTCAGAACGGACCAAGCAATTCCTAGGAAAGAACCCTGATAACGCAGCTTGAAATCTGTTTTTACTAAACCCCGCAGCACGGTCCACGCGTACCCGTACCTGTTCTTTATATCTTTCGCCAACTGTTTCACAGGAAGTATCTTATCAGCGCCCATTCCATTAAAGATGGAGAGCCAAAAATCAGCACCACTTAGACACCGAGTCGTTCTGGGTACTAGGCATTTCAATCTGTCATCAAACAAAAAACTGTGCAGGCTTGAACGGGTCAAACTCCTGCACAGCAAAAAATAATCGTTATCAGATCATTTTGAGGTACTGCTTCCAATACTTCACCGAAGTCAATTCCTCACGAGCGGCAGAGTATTCTTTACGCAAGCGATCAATGTTCGCCTTATAGTATCTAAGGTCCCTTGCGTAACGCTTTTTGATCTCCTGGTAACGTTTCACATCCTTCGTGCGAATAGTGCCCTTACGGTTGTACCAATCAAGAACAATAAGCTTGTGCTTGCCACGAATTGCGCCAGCCGGGTACAGCCACCCCTGCAGGGGGATAACAGCATATCCAGTGCCGTTCTTCTTAAAATACCGCTGATTGTTATCGGTAAAAAGATCTTCCAGCCGCTCTGGCAGACTACGTGGCTTATCCCCATCAATTAACTGACGATCAACCTCCTTGATACACAATCCATCCAATTCGGCATCGGCATCAATCTGAGACTGAAGTGTCACAAAGTCCACGAGCTGCTCCTTGTTGCGGTTCGCAGCCATGAAACTCCTCTCCGCCTGACCGGGCTTCTTGATGAATTCAGGCCCCTTCAAAAAGTCCTCAAAAGCATCGAGGCACAGTTCAGCATTGGCATAGCCGAACTTCTTCAGCTCCAGACGGATGTTGTTGTGCAGCTCATGCATGAAGTCGGCCTTCGGAGCCATGCCGCACGTCGCCTGAGCGATCATGGTATTACGAGTGGTCTGATAACGTTCCACAGCTGCGTTGTACCGCTCAAAGAACGACATGTGCCATACGCACAGGCTATTCATGGTGATGAATCCAGTCTTGCAACGGATGCCGTATTCAGCGTCGTCGCAACGAACGAATACAGGAAGAGGAAGACCGTTCTTCTCAATCACGGAAATCGGAATGCAACAGTACCACCAAGCGGCATACATGTTGTTCCGCTGCCACTTGGTCGGCGTATACATCTCGTTGTATACCAAATCCTCGAACAGGGTCAAACGCAGCGGAGGCTTGCATCCAGCAAAAGTACCCTGCTGGGTCATATTGCCGATGTCCTCCCACTGATCTTCGCCAATCTCATAATTGAGCATTGCACCGCTGATCATATCCTCACGATGTTCAGGCTTGAGGATGCGCAGCAGATTGTAGGTGCGCTTGATGCTTTCAGGAGAAACCGCAACATCATCATCCATAAGCAAGATATTCGTGGCCTTCGGAGTCTGCTCCATGGCGGTAATCATGCCACGGGTGAAACCGCCGGCACCGCCGACGTTATCGTTCGGCACAACCTGAACGCGGTTTCCACTCAGCTTTTCAGCGTCAAGGGTACGGCCATTATCAATTACATACATATGGAAATGATCGGCAATCGAATCACCGGAATTGATGATCTGATCCTTGACCAAGCCGATGTTGCGTTCGATGAACGCTTCCTTCTTGAAGGTGGTGGTGGACAGCACCAGCTCAACGTCGTTCAACTCGCCATCGATGCCAAGCTCGTAGTAGCTGTTACGAATGGCAACCGCGCCCTCCGTCTTGATGAGGAAACCGACAATCACCATGTCATCGGTGATTGTTAGAGGCAAATCGACAACCTGCCAGCCATCAGAAGCGCTCAGTACCTTCGAGACCCCCTCGACAGGCAGCGGATCATGTGCGAAAGCATCGCCCATGGTCTGTTGCACCTCACAAGCAGCGCCTTTAAGCTCAAGATGCAGCATGAAGCTTGTTGCGCGCGTGTACTTCCGCAGCTTCATTACGGACAAGGAATTGAAATACGTGCTGAAGTCGAAGGTCCCCGCATTAAACATCTTCCACTCGCCAAGTTGCTCGTCGAAGACAACAGGCTGATTGGAACGGCAGTACAGCGCCGGGTAAGCGACAGAGCGAGGATTCGTTTCCAGAAGGATATTTGCAAATTTCATAGTCGGCATTCGCCTACCACCTCATCTTTTTCCAAAACGTCAAATGTGAAGTCTATCAACAGCAACCGTACAAAGCCTACTTCAATCATCATTCGCATGCAATTCCATCGTTATCACGATCAAGCTCAGGCCGATAGCCCGGATCTCCTCTATGGAGAGGAGCCTTACCGGCGGCCCTTACAGCGGCGCAGTTCTTATAGTAAACTTGATTCGGATGAGAGGGTAAGGGTGAAGGCTGAGAAGTCACAATCCAACCAGTGCTGATCTTCTTCATAGCAAGCCACCAAATGTCCTCAGCATGCGGAGTCGACCAGTTCACATCGCGGAAATAGGAGTAGATGAACGCGCCATCCGTATCAAGATCACGATTCGGCGTTCCCGCAAGACGATACAGGAACGCTGCCATATCCTGACGAGTCACTGGAGACATACCTCGGAAAGTCCGAGACCCATCCGGCTCCAGCCAACCCTCAGAAATACCGGTGGAAGCAAGCCACCAAATCTCCTTGGCATGCGGAGTCGCCCCATCCACATCACGGAAACGATGCATATCTGCATTCGAAGGCGTGTACTCCGGACTTCCAGCCCAGCGATATAAGAATGCGGCCATATCCTGACGTATAACGGAGCTCATGCCACGATATTCGCGCACTTCACTGTCGACATCAACATTCCCTTGATCAACGAACGGATATCCGTGCTTAGTTTTTCCATTTTGTTCCACTAGCCTGACCAGCCCAGACCCATTGGATTGAGGAATACTTTGCGTAGGGCATGAGCCAAGTACCTCCCTCATCTTCTGTGCTTCAGTTTGTGTGACCGTCAGAGCATAGTGTTCCTTTACTCCAACTTGCGTAGCCACATACAGGCATCGTGCAGCCGCATTAGCTGGAAGCCATTCATCAGCGCTACTATTTGACTTCTGCGTATTCGCAGTTCCATCAACCGCGGCCAGATTATACGGGTCGTTGCCAAAAGCCCGAAGCTTCGATTCGTTCCAATGGCTTGCTCCCGAATTCCAAGCATCAGACAAAGCCACAATATGATCAATCTGAACCTTGGAAGAGGTTGATTGTCCGCGTTGGAAATCGATACGATCACCAGTATAAGGGTCATCGAGAATGCCGGAAAGCACTACACATTTATCTTGCTTGGAGATATTATCAAGATCTCGAGCAAGGATATCATTGCGAGTGTCACAGCCATCCCCATCTTCATCGAATTTATTCCATTGGAAAAGGTCACGATCATAGCCAGATACGGAATCGGTCTGGCGGACGGTCAAAGTTGACACTGCCTCTAGCGCATTGTTCTCCTGAGCCATTGCTGTTGGCTCACCACAGAAAAATGGTAGGGAACAAGCAACCGATATAATTAAGTACTTTTTGAATAAGCGTTTCATTGCAAGCCTCGTCGCTTTCATAATCATTGATCAAATAATCATGCTCAAAGAGCAGGTGGATTGCCATTCAAAAATCAACCCACCCGCTTTCACACCGGTGTTGTGGAAGTCTCAGACCAGCCGGCCATCCAAACGATGCAGGAACGCAGCCATATCCTGACGATACACCGAAGTCATACCCTCAAAACGCCAGCCTCCATCAGGATTCCTATACCCCTGGCTGATACCCGAACCACCCAGCCAACGCACATCCTCGGCATGCGGGGTCGCATCCGTCACATCTGTGAAATCAGTCTTCGGCACCACCGCGCCAACTCCATTGGGATTCTTAGACGTCAGACGACGCAGGAATGCAGCCATATCCTGACGCTTCACCGTATCCATGCCACGGAACGTACGCGAGCCATCAGCCTCACGCCAACCCGTGCTGACGCCCGCATGCGCCAGCCACAGCACATCCTCGGCATGCGGAGTATCCCGGCCAACATCCGAGAACACATCCCAATCAGCAACGGCAGGCTTCCACGAAGAAGCATCACCAAGACCACGCCTCACAGCCTCACGACGCAGGAATGCAGCCATATCCTGACGCTTCACCGTATCCATACCACGGAACGTATACAAGCCATTGGATTCACGCCAACCCGTGCTAATTTCTGCATCAGAAAGCCACTGAATATCTGAAGCATGCGGAGTGCCTTGGTCATTCTTCAACACACTAGAAGCATTGTATACATCAGAGAACGTAGAAGCGGCAGGCAAATCGGAAGTCCATCCGGCAGTCTTTCTTTGCTGCCATATGACCTTCTTGGCACTGGGATCGGTAACAGTTATGACCGTTCCATGTCTCGGGCCGTCCTTCAACCAATCATTGTTGGCATGACGGCTCAGTACCGTACCGTTGGAGTTGTAAGCCAAGATTCCTTGGGCGTTGGTCCAACTCGTCAAATCCGCAGAAGACTGAGTGTACGTACCAGTTCTGCCCGCACTAGGCTTCCATGTTGATATCTCATCAGTAAAGAAATAATATTTCCCGTTAAGTTTGGTCAACGATGGAGCCTCATAGCCTCGATGTACGTCGCCGTTGAGCAACTTCCAAGCTCGGGCATTCCCGCAATCATTCAATGAATCGATACGCCAAATCTCGTTATAGATACCGTCCTCTTTAATACTTAAATACGTTTTCCCGTTTTCAAAAAACAAAGAGCCATCAATACGATTATTACTGTCCTTGGGAAGATTGATAGGCCGTGCCATTTCGGTTTTGGCAGTAATGAAACCTTCCCCATTCTGCTTTGGATCATACGCCGGATCATTGGTTGCGGACAATTGCGAGAACTTAACCAGATAAGGCCTCATCGTATCCTTTTCCGCCTGACCGTGGAAAGCTCCATACCGCCCCATGCTCACTACAGCATATGGAGTATTGGTGTCTGGGTCAACAGCCCAATCGGCCGCCACAGCATCGAATTTTGTATTTACACTGTTAGATGGAACACCTGCGGGAACAGAGACAAGCACCTGACGTTGATCTGACCAATGGACTAAATCTTTTGAATTTGAAATAACCAGACGAAGTTTTCCGGCATTTTTATCGGTCTTCGGATCACCGCCATCGCTTTCATTAGACAACATCCAGAAATAACCATTGTGGTAAATGATGCTGGGACATTTGAACGAATAAAGATTATAACCTCGCCCATCCATTTTTGAACCTACAGCCTCTATCCGAGCGGGATCATTTTTATTGATATTTTCGAAAGCCTGACTTATCTTCTCAAAATGGTATCCGTCATACGACAGATAGAACGTATCCGTTCCATCTGCCTCGCTATTGGTAAATACTCCTAGCATCACATCTGGATACTGATCCTCTGCATATGCTGAAGGAATTCCACATGTCAGACCTAGCACGCCAGCCGCAAATATAGCGCTAATTCTTTTAAATAGATTATAAATATCCCAAGAAACCATAACTCTCTCCCCTTATCTCTGGCATTGAGATAATGACTCTGCATGTCACTCACCAATTTTACTCATCACACGGTAAGCTCACACCAGACGAGGATATATTGTACTGACATTTCGCCTAATCTGTGCAGAATATTTCTGCGCCAAAATCTCATCCCTGAATCCAGGCCCAGCCAGGGGTATAGGTTGGCCAAGCAAATTTTGAGTCCATCTGGACCCCATTCGTATGACAGCATCATGCTTGACGTCATAATAGCCGGAATCAACCGATATAAACGATCCCGAACACCCCTTTGCGGCTGCAAGAATATGGGGATGGTACCGCGTGGACAACCATCGTTGCCCAGCACGGGCGGGAAAGCCCTTCTCCAATACATCGATAATCGGAAAGAACCGAAGGTTGGAGTAGCCACGTTCCGACAGATAAGGAAGTATCGGGTAATCGATGCGGGGATTGCACTCCACCACGCCTATGGCATCATCCTTTTCCACACCCCAGCGCTCTAGGGTACGTCTGACCTGCTCGAAAAGAGCCTGTTGCTCTACCACGAAATCAGATTGGATACACACCATTACATCTGGCAGCCCCTCAGGGGAAGCATAACAGCCTTCCAGACCATTAACAAAGCAATCATCCGGAGCCACTTTCACGGTATCCGCAGCATCGCCCATGAGTTCCCCTTGCAAAGCAGTCTGGGTCGGAACATCACGTACGGTAAAGACATCAAACGATTTGACTGATTGCTGCGCAAATCTGAGGGAATCACCCTTAATAGGCATCAAACCCAACCCCGTTGCAGCTACCGGTATATTCCTCTCATGTGCCCACGGACCGATAGCAAGACGGGACAAATTGCAGGTCCAATCCCCCCGCATATAGCCGCCGCCAAGCATGTGAATGCTCTGCACGCCATGCTGCAGCAATCTGATACCGCTTGCATAGTTCGGCGCAATGCCTTCATCGTTCAACGCCTCACCGACGAAACCGGCTATGTCATCGATCGGACCATCATAGGGAAACGGATTCTCAGTACCCAATCTGCGTAACGTATCCGTAAAGATAGCGTGCGGATGCTTATCCATCAGAATCACGGCGGCAGGCCCCGGTCGGGCACAATCCACTACAACCGGAGTCTCCGGATAGTATTTTCCAAGCAATGAAAGCCATTCACCGGCGATCAGTTCATCACCATAGTTCGGGTACCCCGGCTCGGCAATCAGATAAAACGCCTTTGGATCCCGCCCCGAGCGAGAAACTTCCGTGTCCTTTTTTGCATGGATATGCAAAGAACGCAGTATCGACCTCATCGTTTCGCTTCCTCAAGATATCCGTGCCAGAACTCAAAGGACGTCATTCCCTCGCGGCCGTCCCGGTACGCTTGCTGAACAGCCGTATCCTCCGACAGTAACTGCGCTAAATGCTCAAACCGACTCCTCAGCTCCTCATTTCGCCGGTCATCGCGCACACGCATCACTGCATGTTGTCCGGTCGTATCGACTGCGAGCGCCTTACCAGCATGCTGCAGAATCCGCCACGGGCGACACCATCCATCGTTGGGGATAATCACCGTTTTGTTACGGTCGAAGCTTTCCCGCACGGGAGCAGTCTCCGCTTCCTGCGGTCGCACGCTTCTTTTGATTTTGCGCGCGATGCGGTGAACAATGCCCTTGCTCTCTGTCTCAACTGGCTTGACAACTTCAGGAACAACATTCTCATCATTGGCGGTCTGTTCAAGCTCGAAAATATCGATGGCGTCGGGTACTCCGGGAATCTGAGCCAACGGCTGCAATTTCTCGGCCTTTGCGCGTGCCTGCTTGAACAGCTTTTCGCCAACGGGATGACGGTAATATTCCGGCCCCTTAAGGTAATCCTCAATGGCGTCACAGATCAGTTCCATGGAAGCGTAGTCGAAACGTCTACCATGCTTGATTAGGTTGTCCCTCATAAGCTGAATCATGGCCGGCATGCTATAACCAGCATCCGGTGTGAAAGCTTCCTGAATAAGCATGTTGCGCGTGGCCAGATAAACCTCTACAGCGGCGTTCCAACGCAGGTCGAATGCATCATGCCATACGCAGACGCCGTTCAGCGTGATGAATTTGAGGGGTTCCTTTTCCTGGATTCGGGTCGCATATTCCACATCGTCTCTGCGATAGAACAGAGGAATCGGCAGACCGTTCTCCTTTATACGCCGCACCGGGAAGCATGAGTACCACCATGCAGAGTACAACCCTTTCGTATCGGATGCGGGGACAAGCTCTTCATTAAACGTAATATCGTATTCGCGATCCATAATGAGCCGTGGCTTGAACGACCTGAGGCTTCGTTCCGGACTTATCACACCGATGTCTTCCTGCTGCATTTCGAAATTCGCAGTTGATAACATGGCACCGGCAATTGTCGCCGTGGCGTACTCGTCGCTGGCGTATTCCAGTAATCTCAGTGAACGCTTAAATGACTCGGGGCATACGGTAACATCATCGTCCATGAGGAGAACATGTGTGGCCCATCCGGATTCCACGGCATGGATCATTCCCGCGGCAAATCCGCCGGCACCGCCCACATTCCCGTTCGGAATGAGCGTTATAGCCGGGTTTCCAGCGCATACCGAACCGGACAGTGTGCGCCCATTATCCACCACGGTCAGATGGAAATAATCCCCCCATTCCTCTTTTTCCAAGAGTTCCTTGCGGATCATGTCGATGTTATTTGTGACCTGCTGTTCCTTAAGATATGTAGTCGTCGCTATCTCGATGCGGATATCGCGACGCTTCGGCACGTCCGCGCAATATGAGACGTTCCGCAATGCAGCAGAAGCATCACCCGTTGTTACCGTGAACGAAACCAACTGGGCGTCCAGTCCTTCCGGATAGCTCACCACGTAGCGATACCATCCGTCCTGAGTATGCAGAGGCGCATCATCGACTTCGCGAATGACTCGTTTTTCAAGTCGACGATAAATCATTTCAGTCAAAGTGATATGCACCGGAGAACTGGATTCAAGCACCAATACCGGAGTGAGATCATCGACTCCCGTATATAGACGCCATTTCTTAAGCGAGAACGCCCCAAAATACGTCATGAAATCCGCATAACTGTGCGAACCGATTGTCAGGGAACCCTCTCCAACCCCGGAGTATGAAGGCGATTTTACGAAAAGCGGCAAAATCGCACACGAAGCAAGAGACGGTTTCCACACCGGGCGACTCAAGTCAACGAGCATAGCGGCACCTTCTAACTAGAAATCCTCTGACCTTAGCCCAAGCCTACCATTAGCTCACTTTCACTCGTCTCGAAACGGATAATCAGTAGCAGTGTTTGCAACGCTCAAAATAGCCTCATGCTCAATGCCGGCAACTGTTCATCTTCATCCGTCACGCCGTACGAAATCGCCGTTCATTCAGAAAGAGAACAAACTGTCTAGGCGATGCAGGAACGCAGCCATATCCTGACGGAGCACCGAAGCCGTGCCGTCGAAACGCCAGCTACCGTCGGAATTCCTGTACCCCTGGCTAATGCCGGCATCGCCAAGCCAACGTATGTCCTCGGCATGCGGAGTCGAATCTTCTACATCTGTGAAAGCATTCTTCGATGCAACGCCACTGGTGGTGGCGGCTCCCTTGATCGCCAAGCGATGCAGAAAAGCGGACATATCCTGACGCTTCACCGCGCTCGTTCCACGAAACGTATATGCGCCATCGTTTTCTCGCCAACCAGTGCTGATGCCTGCATGGGCAAGCCACAGCACATCCTCGGCATGTGGGGTATGCCAATCGATATCGGAGAATATCGTCCAATCCTTTTCGCCGGGTTTCCAGGAATCGGCGTCGCCTATGCCGCGCAATACCGCTTCACGGCGCAGGAACGCGGCCATATCCTGGCGCTTAATCTTTTCATTAGGCCGAAATGACCCATCACTATAACCCATGGAAATGCGCTTATCTGCAAGCCATACGATATCATCGCCATGCGGGGTGGCAACCGTATCGGCATCTCCTAATACACGGGAACGGGCATACACGTCGTTGAATTCGGTATCTTCCGGTATGGATTCCGACCAGGAACACGAATTTCTCGCTTTCAACGCGATACGAATGGCACGCGGATTGCGAAGCGTAATTACTGTGCCGTGCCTAGGACCATCGATCGTATTCGCGGTTCCCCGCTCATATTTTGACAGAACGGCGCCTTCAGAGTTATAGGCGATAAACTGCTGAAGACCGCTCCAACCTTCCGACAGCGATTTGGATGACATAACATACGTACCTGTCATCTTCTTCGCCGATTGCTCGGACGGATATACGCTCAGCCGATCAAAAAAGTACCTATAGCGGCCATGGAAATAGGTCAGGCTTGGAGCTTCATGGTACAAGGCCAAGTCCGATCCGATTCGCGTCCATTTCGACGTGTCCCCGCTTTGCCTAAGATCACCTATGCTCCACAGCTCATTATTGATGCCATCCCGCTTGACGGAGTAGAAGGCTTTTCCGTTTTCAAAATAAAGACTTCCGTCGATCCGATCATGATCATCCTTATACGGCAGATGAATACGCACCGCCTTGGAGGGAACCACGTTATTCGCTTGCAACGAAGTGAAGGGAATGAGATACGGGCGCATATCATCGCCCTTCTTCCCATGGAACGCACCGTAATTCCCCAAAGAAACGACGGCATAGGCCTTATGGCTCACAGGGTCTTCTGCCCAATCAGCAGCAACAGCATCAAAATCCTTGGTATCATCGCCATTGTTTGGGGGAAAATCACCTTCCACAGGAACATGCACAATCACTTGGTCAGACCAAGTTTTCAAATCGCTGCTACTTGATACAACTAAACAGATATTGCTTTCTACATCACAATTATGATGATTGCCCAAAATCCAGAAAAGTCCATCATGCCAGATGACAGACGGATTTACCAATGTGAACTGCCCATCGACGCTCTCTCGTCCAGTTTCATCTAAAGAGTCAAATTCGGGAGTAGCATCTTGGAATGCTGTACCAATGAGTTCCATATGCACACCATCTCGACTGATATAGAACATGTCGGTAGAATCTTGTCTTGATTGTGTGAATACGCCAAGCAACAACTCGTTTGGATACTCATTTGCACGGGCATTGTCAGGCAAAAATAGTGTCATTAGCACCAATAAAATAGCCATCTCAAAAGCATAAAACCGATGCGATGCCACCATTCTGCCCTTTCTTGTTTGAGCCCCCTTTTTTTTAAGGGCCTCCCAAACACTAATAACTTCTATAATGTCACCATAGGCTTTCACAGCAGGAGCGACATTCTGAATACTCGTGCTGCGCCTTGTTTATTAGACTTACTAATCAGTAATACAAATATATCCTCGGCATTCCCTCAGGCAGACAATTTATCAAGCTTCTTCTGGTGCCATCTGGTGTCCTAAAATGTCTGAGGCGTATACCTAACTCAACCTTGAGCGAATCAAATTTGCATCTGCAACCGAGCTCATCCTTCAAATAGTCAAGCCCTCGCCAAGACGCGGCGTTATCCAGATACATACTCTTGCAGCTCATTGGCTTCAATTCAGCTTCTCAAACCAGTCCCGCTCATTGATGTTGTCGTTACCGCCTAAAAATATATCCGGTGATTGAAACTGATATTTTTTGCTTCCCATCTTTAATTCCGAAACCCAAATCTCAAAGCAACGTAGCCCTGCATAAAAAACGTTACAAATATCACATTGATAGCGCATTCCGCTCATCATCAATAATCTTTGAAGCGTATTGCATCATCTTGACTATATTACAAACTTACTACTTAGTATTACGCTTTAATAGAGCAAATCTATTAGCATCAATGATGAATGCCTTACGATCATTTTTAGCTATAACATCAAGGATGATACCTGTCACAAAAAACAATATTCCCGCGACGACCAGCATGACCGCGCCAATAAACGTAGGGAACCGTGCTACTATACCAGTATGCCAAAAATCCACCATCACGTTACCGCATAGCAGAATACCAACGATACCAAGAATGGCACCAAGACTGCCGAAGAATGGCAGCGGTTTGTATTCTCGGATCATACGAAAAATGGTACTCATCACTTTAATACCGTCACCTACAGTATCAAGCTTACTAATAGAGCCTTCTGGGCGATTGCGATACTGAATTGGCATTTCGAATAAACGTAGATTATTGTTCAACGAATGAATAGTCATCTCAGTCTCAACTTCGAAACCTTGAGAAAGCACCGGATAGGTTTTGACAAACGTAAATGAAAATGCTCGATAACCGGTCATGATGTCAGTAACATTTGCATGAAACAAGCCATTGATGGAGCCACGCACCAAACGATTGCCAAAGTTGTGAAACGGGCGTTTATTCTCTTGAAAATATGTGGAGCTCAAACGATCTCCGATTACCATATCATAACCTTCAAGCACTTTATTCACCATGGCTGGTGCCGCATCAGCGGGGTAGGTGTCGTCCCCATCTGCCATAACATACACATCAGCATCAATATCTTCGAACATGGCACGAATTACGTTACCTTTGCCTTGACGTGGTTCCCTCTTGACGATTGCGCCTTCGGCCGCAGCGATTTCAGCAGTATTGTCAGTGGAATTGTTGTCATATACATAGATATCAGCATTCGGTAACGCTGTTCTAAAATCATGTACCACTTTACCGATGGTGATTTCCTCGTTATAACAGGGAAGTAGTACAGCAACGGAACCATTCAAATTCTTAGACATACTTTCTACTATATCTTTTACACTGTCCTATTTAGTTTTAGCGTTGATTCTTCTTTTTGACAACAAATAAAAATACGACGAGCAGGAGTACCAACACTTCTCAGGCTTATTTCGTTGTTAAAATCCACCACCATGTCGCAAATCCAACTATCTGCACTTGCACCCATACTGGACGTATGGCGGCTCTCGGGACGCCTCACACACTAATGCATCTTGGCTTTATTCATCACCTGAAGCCTAGTAGTGGCATACGCCACGCGATGTCTCCGTTATACCAATGCTAAGCAGACTCTCGACAGGTCAACGATTGCTTTCCACTGGCTGTTCTTAAGAATAATCTTTCCGCGATTAGCTGGAGCTCTACACATCACGTCCGCGACACTCGTACTTAATACCTCCTACCGTGATGTTCCTTATCATTCGTCATAGCGACTTCATCGGTCAGGAAGTTCAATAAAATGTCGTCACACAATATTTACACGTCTCATCTAAATAAACATCTGATTATATTCCGCGCGCGACACCATATATATTCAAAAAGTCGTCCTTTCTGCCGATCAACAGTGCACCAGAATAGGAATTGCCTCATAAAATCTAATACTGTTGCAATTATGACAACGACAACAACTGATATCAAAGCAATAAGCAGCGAATATCTCGAGCGATAAAAATTACTCAACGCTACCCAATGCCATAACATTTCATCTCTGAAATAATGCTGTTCGGTAATGAGATATACGGCAAATGCTGATCGCGCACATCGATTAATGAATCGACTTGAAAAGGTCATCCGGCTAAATACTATGAACATTCCAAATGAAACGGCAAGAATCGGCAACGACCATTCTTTTTGAATCGGATTAATATAAATTGTTATCCGACTGGAATCAGCATGGGATACTTCCCATATCACTGAAATCAGTAAATTCCAACCAAGGATAATTGTCATGCCAATTAACATCAGCCACACAGCACATCTAGTACTAATCGGCTTCAAATACCACTTATAATATGTCAGTAATACCGCAACGTAGATAAAACCCGTCACATTAATGCTCATATCGAGATATGACCCTGGGATGAAATTCAATATGCCCCATAATCCCAACATAGCAATACAACATCTTCCATGATTCGTTTTGCCCATTCCACGCAACCCAGCAAGTAGGAAAGGCAGAAGCAGCAACAAAATTGCATAACTTGTCGCATACCACCATACGTCTCTCGAAATCGGGAAAAAGCATCAAGCCAGGCATCCTCATTAACCGACTCAGGATTGTCAAGATATTGCACAGCTAATCCAACAAATCCCCAAAAGAGAAGTTCTCGCTCAAGAAGCCAAACCTTTCGGCATGATTCTTTAATCGTCTGCTTTCTGTCAACAAGAAACCATAATGAAATCAGCAGAAATAAAGCAATCCCAATTTTACCAAATGGCATGAAGCACATTTGATAGAACAATCTGCGTACCGAAAGCGGCTCAGCAAAAAGAGGATACCCAGAATGACAAACTAGATGATGCGCAACGATTAACACTACAGCGACAATACGCAATAGCTCAAAACCAGATTTTCTAGGCTGATTTACACTTTTGGTCACATTCATCATCCCTAATTTGGCATCCATACCATCTAAATTCTCTTTCACGCATTAAAATCATCAGAACTGACTCATACCAAAAACTAATGAATCATATGTCAATTATTAGCACAGTCCCATTCACTAAGAGCAACGCCAATAAACGAAAAATACAGACACCGTTGATTCTTACCGTGCTTCCACTGTGAGAATAGTCCCGCTTGGAACAAATTCTAAAAACATCACACCACACATTATCATTCTTCGTGAATCTTCATAAAAGGAAGAGATATCAAAATCACAGCACCAAAAAGAAGCGACCAACTATACCTTAACTGAGCCATCGGAGAAACTAGCAATGTTCCTATGCTCAGCAGGAATGGAACGGATATCAGTAAATTCGCCCACCTTTTCAACACGATGCAGAGGCCAAGCGAAATAACTGGAATCCAGAGTACATATGTAGTTTCTGTCATGAGCACATTAATAATCGGCAACCGTTCTAAAGTCGTATAAACTTTCTCTCCAATCTTTTGATTAGATGATTTTTCATGCGACTTGTATTGCCGCAGAATGCCATTACCACCACGATCTTCCCAACCCCAATGAACAAAAAAACCTTCATCGTAAATTCTATTTGAATTCATATAGAAAGGATATAGCAGCCAAGACGTATAACGCCAGCAGGTCATTGGATAACGTAAAGCTTGCTGCGCCCAGCTCTTTAAGAAATTAATCAAATCAGTCTTGCTTGATTTACGATTAAAACAATTATCTTTAATGGAATCAGCACTTTCCAATGAAATATTGGATTTCATTTGCCCGACCGAGCAGGAATAAACGGCCAGCATTTGTTTTCTTGCTGCATTATTTATTTCATCCCCATGCTCTATAAGCATTCCAGCACTTTGCTGCAAAGGAACAGCGATCACTTCCTGCACCCCGGAAGGAGCCACATGCAACACAGGAAAAACGATTTTAGGAATTAGCATTTGTGAAAGGACCAACGCCAACATCAGAAAAGAAGTAACCACACGTCTTTTGATGAAAATAAGTAGTGCCGCTAAACTGAAAAGTAGAATATAAAACGCAATTTTCCTAGTTAACATGCAAAGTATCGACAATGAGACAAACAAGCAATAAAAAGCAACAGGTATCTTGCATCTCGCAATTGTACGTCGAGCATATTCGATGTACATAACCAGCCATAACAGATAGAATGGCATGAATGTCAAATCTTTGACAACCGACATGGATAAACGGCCATAAACCGGAACCAGTGCAACAAACAGTGTTAGCCCTGCAGCAAGCTCAACTGGCACACCGACTCGTGAAGGTAGATAAGTCAATACAACCCCAAAAGAAGCAGCAAGAAAAACGGCATGGAACAACTCCAATAAAAATAAGCCCGCCTCTTCATTACCTATCCAAAAGCCAAACTTATCAAATGCCCCATAAATCAATGAATCAAACCAAGGATGGTGATCAGATAAAGCATAACCAGGCAGATTCAGACGCGTAGAAGGATCCCAAACTTTACCTGTTCTCATCCACACAAGTTGCGCTACGGTATCAGGACCGATATTGGCGGGAAATAACATCACAATCCAAGGAAGCCAAAACAAGAAAACAACACTTGAAATAATTAGAACATTTTTAGCATTAAAAGAGCAATAAAAAGGCTCCAATTTACTAAAAATCACAATTCGAGACTTGGATTTAGACAAAGATTTAACTTGTAGTACCTTCTCACACCAACACAAAAAAAAGCCTAGGCAGCAAATCAGTAAAATTACAAAACCAACATATCTCAAAAAAATATATTGATAATCGAAAACCAAACGATGTACTTCCGGATTTAAATTCCTACTAGAAAGAGCAAGAGAAAAACCAAGGACAGCCGAAGAAATCAAAGTACAAATTTTTACCCTTGCAGATGCTTTGAAAAAGAAATCCCATCCAACATATACCGGTATCAGCAACAGGAGAAAAAGAAGTGAAGACGAAAAAGAACCGTTAAACGAAATAGAAAGCAAAGCAGCATCCATCACGGAAGTCGTAGCACTTTTTATCGAAGAATCCGCCACTTCACCCATCGTCAAGGCCAACCAAGCAAAAAAAGTCGAAATGCCAGCTAAGCCAACGACTGCAATCTTTCTATACATACTGAACCACCTCACATAAAGTCTCTACATTTCTTTGCCGGTCCGCCAGCCCACTGTGACCATACCCACACTAGCTCACACAGCCAACGACCAGTATACTTCTATACCTTTTATTTTAAGAGGATCAACTTAGGTTCCAGGAGCACGCCATTTTCTTAGAAATAAAGCGAAGAACCTTCAGATTAGTTCCAAAGAATATTCAAGAGGCGATAGAGCCGTATTTAACGACACTACCCCATGGCCCACGCAATCGGGTCCTAGGTTCAAGTTCAAGCAATGTCTGCAATGCTATTCCTAGCATACCGCAGGACATAATAACGAAACTTTCTTCTGGAGATGAAACAATATCGGAAAAGACGGCATGACAATTACCAAGACCAAGAACGGAGCGCCGCACGAATAGTGACTCCATATCCGTGCAGAAAAAAAGAAACACTGATATTAAGACTCCTACGATGACAAAATGCACCCTCATCAAAGCAATTTGACCAATCGGAACTGCCGGCCCGAGCACTCAACATGAAAAGGCTCAAGGATGTCAACAAAAAAAGAGATTAACAAAGTCATTATCTACACCCGTCGGGTTCTGCCCCCCCCAGCGGCAAGCTCGTCATCCGCAGCCTTCATACTTTTGTATGGAATCTATGCAAAAACGCCGCCATATCCTGACGCTTCACCGAATCCATCCCACGGAAAGTCCCATCAGACCAACCCTCAGCAATCCCATTATCGACAAGCCACCAAATCTCCTTCGCGTGCGGAGTCCGTCCATCGACATCAGCGAAACGCTTCTCGACGGCCGATCCAGGCGCATACTCCGGAGAACCGGCAAGCCTGTACAGAAACGCCGCCATATCCTGACGCTTCACCGAATCCATCCCACGGAAAGTCCCATCAGACCAACCCTCAGCAATCCCATTATCGACAAGCCATTTAATGTCGTCAGCATGCGGCGTTTTTGCATCCACGTCCGAAAAATTCATCTCAGAAACAAAAGTCTTATCGCCAAAGGCGCTCATATCCACATTGCCGCTGATGCCGTTGATCTGGCCGGAGCTGGTGTACTGCCAGCCACGATCGTTAGTGCCGAATGCAGTGAATTCCATCTGCGGACCATATTGCGCCACCCAGCGTGTCTTCGCATAGATGTTCGCATTGTTCAACGGCCCCTGCAAGTAGCTCGTGTAGGAGTACACGCCGAGATTCTGGTAACCGCCTGACTGCAACGCGCCATACCAAGCATTGACTATGCCGTTATACACGTTCGGATTGGTCGGCGGCGTGTGCCCGGTCCACGTCCAACTCTCAAGGTCGTAGTACACGGGGTATTTCAAGTCGTTCGGGCTCACGCCAAACTGGCGGAGCTTGGACACCACATCGTTGCCCTCCTGCCTGGAACCGCTCGCATCCTCCGCATACGAGTACCAGTAGATGCCGAACGGAATGCCCAACCGCTTGCATTCGTTAATGTTGCGTTGCGCTTTGGTATCGGCGTCATTGCCCCATCCAAATCCTAGACGAATGATCGCACCTTCCACGCCGTCGGCTTTCGCCTTAGCCCAATCGATGTCTCCCTGCCATGAAGAGACATCAATCACGCCCTTGGCCTGCTGGGCGAACAGGTTGTTCCTATAATCGAAAAACGCCTTTGTTCCGTTGTAGGTTCCCCAGTGTGCTCCGTATTCGTTGCTCTCGAATTTAGTGAGCCGGACAGTCGAGCCACCCTTCAAGGACGACTGCTCCGCAGACTGTTTCACAGGTTGTTCCACAGCATCTTTCACATCCGAGGCACTCACCGGAATGAATGATTCGCCATCCGTTTTGGCCAGTGGATCAGGTTGCTGCGATTGCGTGCCGACCAGCTGAGCGTCCGTCACGGTTTCGCCGGTCTCAATGTTCTGTACATCACCTTCCGGCGTAACCGCAAGGTTCTCCGAAACCACAGTGGAATCGTCCGAAATGTTTTCGCTTACCGTTTCCGGCAGCGTCGCGTTCGGATTGTCCGGCATGCTGTTTGACGAATTCTGCGCATCATCCACAGTTGCGGCAAAAGAACTTGGCGTATCCTCAATCGCAATATCCTGCATGGCGTAAGCCGGCACCACGGCAACGGAAACCGTCATTGCAACCGCGGAAGCGGTGGTCGCAATCTTCATCAAGCTTTTCGGCGATATCATCGTCAGCCTCTCTCACAAAACGCATTTTCACTCGTTGACGCAATTGCACACGTAAACTTAAGTGTATTCTGAGATGTCCCCACTCAAAATAAAGCAGATGGACTCCAGACCAAATTTCACATTTACCGAATATGCCACAACATGAAGTGCTGGCATTCGGAAGTGGAACGGGTAACATACCTTATGTATTGTCATTTGGGAACAGAGGACCTTGTCGGACCACCTCCAATAGACAACATCAAAACGGTATCGCGGACTCCTGGAGGAAAGCATGGCACGGCACGAAAAGCAGCCGGACAAAGCTGACGGTCAAACAAATAGCGTCCGCAAGCCCCGAACGTTCAGCAGTACCGCGACCGTCGGGACCAGCAAATCCAACAATTCCGTCAATGCCACCAATCGTGACGAAAAGCTTAGAACAAAAGCACCGGGGACTTCCTACCGAACGGCTCCCGAAGATCCGTTCCAAATCGCCATATCGCAAGGCGTGCAAGATGGCGACACTTGGGTGCACAACCATGTCAAGAACTTGATTCGCCGTTCCATCATCGTAGCCGTTATCGTCGTTGCGGTATGCATTGTGGTCTTCGGCGTCATGGGCGTGAGAACATCGCAGAAAATGCGCGAACTAAATGCCATTAACGACTGCAGAGACGCGGTTGCCGCCATGAACGCTTCATATTCCAAGGATTTCCAGCTCAAGGGAAAGATTGTCGAAGCATTTTCCAGCATGGATTCCTCATATGATCTGGAAAAGCTCAGCACCTTGTATCAGGAAGAAGTCAAATCGCCGAAGGCGCTTGACTGCAAAGCCGACCCGTCCGGGACCACCAGCAAAGCCAACACCGAACGAGCCGCATATGACAAACAGGCCAGAACCTTCGAGCGGGCGTTGACAAAGAACGAGGCAAATCAGAATTGAATACGAAACGATTGGCAAGAACGGCACTTGCCGTTATCGTAACCGTAGGAATAGTCGTTGCCATCATCGTCGGGTGCGGCCCCAAATGGGGCAACGGAACGGCAACCGGTAAAACCGGATCGCAATCCACCGCCACCGCCCATACTGCGGCCACTGTTGATGTGCAGCTGCCCTCATACTACATGGACAATATGGTGTTCCAGCGCGATCAGCCAATCGCAGTCAAAGGCAACGTCAGCTCCACGGAAAGCAACCCCATCGACGTTTCGAAACTGTCAGCGACACTTACGCAAGGCAAAACCTCCGAGAGCGTCAAGGCAAAGGTAGCGAAAAACGGCAGTTTCACCTGCACGCTGAGCGCGCAAAAGGCAAGTCTCAATCCGTATTCGCTGCAAGTGCAGTACGCCGGCAAAACCGTGCTGAAACTGGCCAAAGTGTATGTGGGAGACGTCTTCGTAGCCGCTGGCCAGTCGAATATGGAACTCAACTATGTGCAGTATTACGAAAACGCTACTTACAATTTTGGCAATGGACTAATCACGACAGGCGATTTGCCGAAACCGCTCGTAGATGACAACGTGAAATTTGTCATCGCAAATCATGATGTTGAAGACACTGATTTTCCACTGTCCGCTGTTAATCAGAGCGCCGATGCATGGCTGACTGCAGATTCCACGAATTCACTGCACCTCAGCTATCTGGCTCAGCAATTCGCCATGCAGTTACGCGCCAAGCACCCCAATGTGCCAATTGGCATCATCCAGACCGCGTGGGGTGGCACGCCTATTCGCCGGCATGTACAAGGCGGCGATATTTATGCGAACCATATCGCGCCGTTGAAGGGATTCCATGTGGCGGGCGTGCTGTGGTATCAAGGTTGCGATGACGCCAATAATTACGGAACTGCTTTGCAATACGAATCGCAAATGACCACGCTCATCAACCAGTACCGTAACGTGTTCGGACGCAAGGACCTGCCGTTCCTGTACGTACAGCTCGCGCGCTGGCCAAACTACCAGTACACGCAAAACGTGCGAGAAGCGCAACGGACTACGCTCGGCAACACCAACCTGCACGATTCGTCGAATGTGGCGATGACGGTTTCCCTTGACACAGACAAGGGCACATCCGCGCTAATCCATCCGCTCGGCAAAGATATTCTCGGGGCGCGCATGGCCGCGCAATATCTCGCCATGGAAGACGGCACCACCGTACCCAACGGACCGCTTATCGAACATGCCCGGCACACTGCGAACGGCGCAATCGCCTTGTCTTTCCAAAACGGCACCGCAAGCAGGCTGAAAGCCATGCAGCCGAACTATTCGAAAACCGCGAGCGCAATCGCACCAAACTATAAGAGCGCTCCGAAAGCGACCCCGTTAAGCGGTATCAGCAATATCGCCGCTCCCACCACTACGGCATTGCAGGGGTTTGAGGTCGCCAATTATTCCGGTCAATGGCAGGCGGTCAATGCCACTATCAGGGGCAATCAGGTGTTGCTCACCGCAGCCGATGGCTCAATACTGAACGATCTCAACGCCATGAGCCAGGTACGTTACCTGTTCAGCGGCAATCCGAAGTGCGCGAGCATGCTGTACAACGACTTTAATCTGCCGGCTAGCCCATTCATCACTATTGTTGAGTGATCTTTGTTGGGGGCCGCCGCTAGATAAACCAATACGGGCGGGATAAGTACGGGCGGTCTGAGCCGTTGCTTGGCCTGCTTGGTCATGTTTTGAGCAGGCTGTTCCGGCTTCTGGTTTGGATTCTAGTTTCCCGCTTAAACTATGAAGAGTGCTGCAGCATCGCAGAAACTAGACAAATGTCATTTTTCCACCGGTTTATTTAGGCACATTCCCCTCCTACTATGGCATACGGAACGAACGCGAGCGCACAATCACAGATCGAATGCAAACGTGCGCAGGAGAGGAACCACCATGAGGAATCGTATTGCAGCAGCTGCAGCGGCGGGAATATTAACCATCGGCATGGCCGCCTTGCCTTCCGCGGCTTCGGCCAGTGAAGTCGCACCGTCTACGGACGGATTGGCCGGCAGCACCGCCATCAGCGGGCAGATCGACCAGGATATGGCCGTGTGCACCGATCAGGCGTGCGAGGCCGTGCAGCACTTGAACAAGACGAATCAGCAGATCAAGTCGGATATGGAAACCGCCAAGCAGCACGCCGAGCAGCTGCATCAGAACGCGCACGAGGACGCCGACGCGCTTCGCCAGTACGGCGAGCAGGCCTGGAAGAACTACCAGGAGGACCGCGAGGATATAAAGAATGCGATCGATGGCGCGGTCAAGCGCGGTCAGGAGCGTCACGACGCTCTGCATCAGGATATGCAGGACACGCAGGCCCACCTCAACCAGATGCATGCCGACATGAAAGAGACCCACGACGAACTCAAGACGAGGCATGACGCGTTCGCGGCGAGCAGCCACCAGTGGCATCAGTCGTTCATCGCGGCGC